>JYMV01044513.1_pt1 | contig 12308 bp, 3 predicted proteins | sample 338911 | NCBI WGS metagenome assembly JYMV01 (sample SAMN03354496, study PRJNA234377) | hydrothermal vent metagenome | biome: Deep sea; feature: Hydrothermal plumes at the Eastern Lau Spreading Center, Western Pacific Ocean; material: Seawater | place: Tonga | collected 2009 | depth 2000 m m | reverse complement strand
CTATTTATCGTGACGGAGACCACTGGCTCACTCCTGAAATGTATATTGATCATAAACTGTTCTATGATAATTCAGTATTCTTTGATGATTGGTTCCAGGATCCCTATTTAGTCGGGCATTTTGATGAATTTTTTGGACCTGGCGGCTGGTTTTTTGAGAACAGAGATTCCCTTTATTACTTTGGATGGAATGAAGGACAGTCCTTTGGCGGGCACGATAGATTTTTCAATACATCCTTAGCTGTAACCAATGAGTTCCGGTTTGATATCACCTCCCAGTTAACAAATAAATTAAAAGTCAGGACCGGGTTTGATTATAAATCTCATAAATTGGATTATTTTGACGTTGAAAATCCCTGGATGGACGTATCAGCCAATAGGCAGCGGTTTGCCGAGCAATGGAATGATTTTGGCCTGGATGGTATTGACCGACTTGACCCGCTAAATCCGTTGCCCAACAGTCAGGCGGACCAGGGTGAAGGGAACGGTGTCTGGGATGGAGGAATCGGGGAATCATTTACAGATCGAAATGGCAACGGTGTCTGGGATGATGCGGAACCGCTTATAACTGATCCTGATAGTAATGGGGTTTGGAATTCGGGTGAGGATTATTATGATTTAAATATTAATGGCGAATGGGATGGTCCAGAATTATTTTCCGATGTAAATGGGAATGGTATATTTGAGCCAGGTGAAAGCTTCAGTGATTTTAACGGGAATGGCCAGTGGGATGATTATGTAGAGCCTGAAGAAGTTTCTGCCTATCTCCAAACTACGTTTGAGGTACCCTGGATGATTGTGAATGCCGGTGTTCGCATGGATGCCGTCAATTATAATTCAAAGGTCTGGGGTGACCCTTTTGGGTATGATTCGCCTGGTATGCCCTGGGTGTTTGGCGATTTTGGCTTAGATGGAATAGAGGGGGGAGTGTATTCCCGGGCTGAATGGATGAATGCTGTGCGCGAACAAGGGTTTGTTGAGAATTTTGATGATGAAAATATTTGGAATGAAAATTGGGAAATATTAATTCGAGACAACGTCCCAAACTATCCTGATGATGATGAAATTATTTTGAAACCGGATTATGGGAAGGGTGAGGGAAATAACACTCTAGATACTGGAGAACCCTACAGCGATGATGTAGGTGATTATGAGAGTGTAATTTTCAATGATTCCAAGTGGTTTTATAAAGTGAGTCCCAGAATTGGTATCAGCCACATTATCACCGAAAAAATCACTTTTGTATTTAATTACGGTTTGTATTACCAGACGCCTGTTTATTCCATGGTATTCCTTAATACGAACAGGCAGGAAGACCCCAATGAACTTTTCCAGCACACCCAGGGACAAATTGGGAATGCCACAATGAATGCCGCCCGCACTCAGTCCTATGAATTTGGTTTTAATGCTCAATTTGGAAGACGTTGGGGTTTTTCGATGATGGTCTGGGCAAAGGACATGGATCAATTAACCACTGCCCGGACACAAAGGAGTTCGGTGTATACCTATCAGATCGCTGCAAATGGTGATTATGGTACCTCCCGGGGAATAGATTTTACATTGGAAAATCGCGGGAGATTTGCAAATACATTAGTTCAGTACACCTATTCCAAAGCAAAAGCCAATGGCGAGTATGATAAATCTGCCTTTGGGGAGGTCTGGGTTGATGCTCCTTCTCAGCAATATCTTATGTATTATGACCGGCCCCACGATTTTACAATTTCAGTCTATACAAATAAATTACCCTTTGGTATCGGAGCCGGGCTCACAGGATTTTATCAATCTGGTTATCCCTATACACCAATGATATTCAATGGGGATAAACCTCAATCTGACGTAAAAAATAAAAATACGAAACGGGCACCAGCTTTTAAGATGGTTAATCTTTCACTCTCAAAACTTATCAAATATTATGATATAAAAGTTACCTTGGGGGTAAATGTCTACAATGTTTTTGATTTAAGGATTCCGGTGGATGTTTTTGATTTAACTGGAGAGCCCGATGATCCCGGAGAGTATTACACTGAAAATGTTGGCACTGAAGTTTCAGGTTCATATTACAATTTCCCCTGGTATTATACATCTCCACGGCAAATCAATCTCACGGCAAGGTTTGATTTTCGATGACCAGGAACAGCATCACTGCGAGAGCAGCGCATTTTATTTTTCCCCTGGTTCTGATGTTCACTTTTATATTAGGATCAGAACCGAATCATGTTAATTATGTTGAAAGAAATAATAATGGTTTAGGAAAAACTGCAGGCCAGGTGGACGATCCACTGCTTGATCGGGCAAAAGGATACCTGCTCCACGGAAAAGTCAAAAGTGCAGTTTCAAATTATGGAAATTTTATCAGCTGGGATGAACATCCAGCTGCCCTATGGGGGAAATACACTTATTTGCCTCATGTGGGCTTTCTTTGTGGCGTTCCGGGTCACATATACTCCTCCGAATTTGAGGACTGGATAGGGGAAACCCCATATGATCCTACACCTGGCGATACAATCCAAATATGGTCCAGTGCCGATGCCTACACCGACTGGTGGAATGAAGGGCCCAATTATTCAGGAGTAATATTTGACACCCATGATGATCGCGGAACTGTAGGAGTGGAGAAAAGTGCAGGTCAGGTAGACGGTGAGCATCAATGGTATCTTGAGGAAGGGAAATTATACATCAGTGTTCCTTATAGTGGAGAGAATGTGGTTGATCCACATTATTCCAATGCCATGATAGGATTGATAAGGCCATGGGCCTTACGCCCAAAGTTAATAGAGCGTTTAATTGATTATGACATTTATGATTATGGTTCCGATGGTTTACCCTGGAGCAACGATGATGATTATGTCTACTATGGGGCAAATGCTGCTGAATCCTGGTTTGTCCGTACAAGTCAAAGTTATAATACCGATTGGCAGCCTGTAACGAGATCAAGGCAATATACCCATAGTACTGATTTCACTGCCGGTGATCTTTTTGGCAGTACCCCTTTTACTGATTCGGGAGACACGTATCCTTTACTGGCTCACAGTGATTATGGAAATACATGGCCAATTTGCCAGGATCAGGACATTCAGAATTGTGAAGATTTTGGCCAGCCTTTCTGGCCGGGCTGGTGGTCGGAAGATTATATGGGTGAAGATTCACTTTTTCGCGTGGAGCATCCAGAATGTAACGGTACCAGGAAGGATACAGATTGCTGGCAGGGTGTTCCCGGTCGTGCTATTTCTGATACGGATGTCTATATGGAATTTGATGATCGCTGGACGCATAGGGGAAACCGTGTACTTGATAATGAATACGAGGCAACCGGTTATCCCATGGGGCTCCGTGTGATGGCAGAAGCCCATTCTTATGGAGTTGCCTATGCGGAGGATATACTGTTTGTTACGGTGAAAGTGAGAAATGAAAGCGGGCATTGGGATGCTTTTACCAGGCTCGCTGATGGTACGAAAGAATACAGATACGAATGTACAAATAATCGATATAATACCCAGGCAACATGTTTAGCTTCTGGTGCTGAATGGTTACCCATATCAGGAGAGGCAATGATGATGCCTGATGGTACCCGTCTTAATGGCAGTGCTGGTTTCGACTATAAGGGCATGAGTATGGGGTTTTACATGGATGCGGACGCTGCCTCTGCGGATATTTCTGGGAATTTTGGCGTTCATACCAATGAAGATGACTTTATGGAATATGTAGATTGCGCGACCTATCGTACTTCTCCAACCAGTGCAAAATATTTTCCTGAAGGATGTCCACCATCCCCCGACGGAAGTGGCGATTCGTTAAGGATCAGCATGGCACTGATCTATGATTATGACGGCGTCAGCAATGCAGCTACGGAATTAGGAGTAGTAGCAACCCAATTGCTGGACTCACCCTTGGCTACAAAACAGATTGACCTGGATGGTGATGGAATTATTGATCTGTACCCTGGTGATCCCCTTAAAATGACTGACTGGCACTGGTTTGACTGGTATAACCGCCCAGGAGTTCATCATCGGGAAGGCAATAATGACTGCTGTGCAGGTAGCCCAAGTCGGGAACAGGCACTGAACAAAGAAGAAATGCTCTATAAAGTTATGTCGGGTGATACAACCAATCTGACCCCGGATGAAGCGCTATGGTTTTTCCATGCAGACGATCCTGGTCAAGACCATGAACACCCTACGTTTACTCCCCATTTTGATTCGGTCGATGGGATCAAGGAAACGGTATTCTTTCAGGATGATCCTGATGGACTGGATTGTGTCCATATAATGAGCTGCGGTCCATTTGATGTGGATGTGGGGGAAGAGGTGTCCTTTTCATTCTGTATAATTTTCGGGGAAATAAAATACTTAGGTGAAGGCGAGGTTGAATACCAGGATTTGATTGACAATGCCATTTTCGCCCAATTGATGTATAACAGTCATTATCAAGGCTTTATAGCTCCCGATGCTCCTGAGGTTAGTTACCAGGCTGATCATGGAAAAGTTACCTTAAGCTGGTCAGGCGATGACCCCGAAAAATCAAAAGATGTATTAAGCGGATATACAGATTTTGAAGGATATAAAATTTACAGAAGTGCTGATGGGGGAGTTACCTGGGGAACCCCTGAAGATAAAATTTATGACAATGAAAATATTTTTGTTGGCTGGAGACCTTATACACATACTGTTGGGGATGAAACATTTATTGCCCAATTTGACCTGTCAGCCGAAGCAGACAGCAATTTTTGTGTTTATCAGGATTGTGCAAAGGATTCCCTCCGGCGAGGAAGAGATATCTCCGGTCCCGATCCTAAAGCGCCATGGTTCAACTTGGGGTATAATACTGGTTTAGGTGTTGGGGGGATAAATGAAGGACTTTGGAGCGCAGATTCTTCGATCCATTTCTACACAGGTGTTATTGATTCAATCGTAAATGAAGATACCCTATCAATGTCCATGTATTATTTTATGGATTATAATGTACAGGATGGCAAGCAATATGTGTATTCAGTTGTAGCCTATGATATGGGTCTTCCTGTTCCAGTTGATACCAATTGGGTAGATAATGGTGATGGAACTTTTACACAACAACTTATTGAAAATAATACCAATCCAGATGGATATGCACCAGCAGGATATCAGTATATTGAGAACTCGAGAGGAACAACAGAAGAAGATCCGAACTTTGTTATAATCACTCCAGGATATCGGTTAAATACAGGTTCACTCAGCAATATAAAAGTAGTACCAAATCCATATATTGTGCGCTCAGATTTTTCTGAAACTGAATACAAAAAACGTTTACGATTTACGAATTTACCGGAAGGATTTAAAATTTCGATTTTTACCATTACCGGTGAGCTGGTAAACTCATATGATCATGAACCGGATTTAAAATATGATGCCAGTAATGTTCCTGTATTAGGCGGGAATGCAGTCTGGGATTTACGTACAGTAAATAATCAGGAAATTGCTCCTGGTCTTTATATATACACAGTAGAGGCAGGAGATTTAACTCCACATATAGGGAAATTTGCAGTCGTTCGTTAGTGTAATGATTATGATAAAGATTAAACAGGTTTTCATTCTTCTTTTCCTTTGTACTGGCATTCTTTTCAGTCAGGGCGGAGATATTCCAGAAGTTGTAACAAAAGTAGCCACTGCATCCTGTAACTGGCTGAAGATTGAGACCAGCGCCCGTGCCATTGGTATGGGTGGTGCATTTGTTGCTGCAGGAGAGGGGATATCCGGTATTCCCTATAATCCTGCCAGTATTGCTTTTATAAAGAAGTCTGAGGGATATTATTCCCGTTCAAATTATATAGCAGGGATTACGCATAATGTCATGTCTTATGGATTAAAGCTGGGAAGTTCAGACTATTTTGGAGCTCATTTATTTTATCTTGATTCAGGGTTAATGGATGTAACCAATGAGTGGTATCCTGATGGTACGGGAGAGGAGTTCAAGGTAATATCCATGGCATTTCGTATGACATATGGCCGCCGGATGACAGACCGGTTGAAATTAGGGGTGAGTATAAATTATATCCGTGATGAGATTTATACGACAGCAATGCAGACGTTGGCTTTTGATGTAGGTTCAAATTTTGATACGGGGATCTATGGTTTTATTTTAGGGATGAGTGTAACCAATTTTGGTCCGGAGGTACGGTATCATGGTGAGGGATTGGATGTTCAGGTTCCGGGTGAGCTCAATGCAGACAGTACTTTGGCGAAGGTAACGAAGAAGTTTCCGCTGCCTTTGACGTTTCGTTTAGGGGTAAAGAACGATATTATGGGGCCAGAGGGTACATTCATAAAGAATTCTACACACCGTTTGACTGTGTCAGTGGATGGGATTAACCCCAGTGATTACACGGTATACGGCAGTGTTGGTTGTGAGTATGGATGGCGGGATTTTGCTTTTTTGCGCGCAGGGACTCATTTAGGACATGATACGGCGGGATTGAGCGTAGGCGGAGGCATAAAAGTAAAGACCAGGGGCCTGGGAGTATCAGTTGATTATGCTTTTGTGGATTACGGGATATTGAAGATGACCCACCAGGTGGGACTGAGCCTGGAGTTTTAAGAATATTCAAATTTATTTGAAAAAATTTAATATTTATATGATAAAAATTTATTTTAAAGCAAACATATTTATTCTCGGGTTTTTATTTTTGACACTAGCAAAAGGTCAGGATCCTGATTTTTCAGCAGTTATTAATGCTAAAGGAGCACAGGGGATTGATACTGTTAATACTGCGCTTTCCTTTGGATTTTCTCCATCAGCAACAGATGGTTACGATGAAGGGGTTGATTTTTATGCTCCTCCAGCACCTCCGCCACCATCGTTTGACGCTGCCCTTGGGTGGGTAGGAGATCGGTATTATACCCAAATTGTAAACGGATCTGTTGATGACCTTGTTGAGCATGAGTGGGAGGTTCAGCTGCAATACCCTTCTGACAATACTATAAACCTTACATGGGATAATACCGGATGGACAGATATGATGACTTCTGCTCTTCTTCAGGATGCCTTTGGCGGTATCATGTTCAATGTGGATATGTTAACTGAAACTGGTTTGGTATTGACAAATCCTGCTTTTAATCTCTTAAAACTCAAAATAACACCAAAAGAATTTGTATTATCGAATGAACTTCCTATAGCAGATGCTGGCCCTGATACAACTGGTCGATCCAGCACGAGGATATATTTGGATGGATCAGGTTCATATGATCCTGATGCTGATCCACTAAACCAGACTCCTATCCTTTATAAATGGACAACGGATTCCCTTGATGTTTCAATTGATGATGATACGTTAGAAACAGCTTCATTTATTGCTCCACTATTAGAAGTCGGCGCAGATCCCGTGCCGTATTCAATTATTTTAACAGTAACAGATGTTGAGGGTGCCACTGATAAAGATACTGTAGTGATTACAATATTACCACCGGTACCCACTGCTAATGCCGGACAAGATCAAATTGTTACTGAAGGGAATGAGGTAGATTTAAATGGCGCAGGCTCAGCCAGCATTGAGACTGAAGATTATTATTTTCACTGGGAGGTACCAGATGGAATAGAACTGTCAGATACAACAGCTGAAAACCCTCGATTTATTGCTCCATTTGTAGAAAATGATACAGATTACTCATTGATTTTGACAGTTGAAGATGGTGTGAGTCCTGATCCATCTGAGCCAGATACCGTCGTTATTACAGTAAAGGAAAATCAACCTCCAATTGCAGTTGCGAAAATAAAAATCTATGTTGATGGTACTGGAGCAAATAAAAATTATGATTATCTGGATTCTGCGGGGGTTTATGAGAACCAGGAAATCCAGTTAATCGATGGCCATTATAAAGACTTAAGCAATGAAACTGAAGGTGAAAAGACCCGTGATAGTACCGATGTGGAATTTATTTATGGTCCATTAATTTATCTTTGGTCTGCCCCTGCAGGTATTACTCTTTCAGATGCAACCATAGCTAGCCCAACTTTTACTGCTCCGGCGGTAACAGATACTACAGATTTTGAGTTTGTTCTCGTAGTAAATGATGGCGATCCGAATTCAGCTGATTCAGAACCAGATACTGTAACGGTCACTGTGCAGGATAATCAGGCTCCTGTAGCTTATTTCACATTTAGTAATGAAGAGCAGCCAGATGTGGTTATGGAAGGTGAAGAGGTAACCTTAGATTGGAACTTTACTGATGATGAAACAAAGTATGATACAACTCATTCCTTTGATGTAAACAATGACCTGTTATCCATTCTATGGTTTGCTCCATCCAGCATCACATTGTCAACTTATACAGCTGGGCAGCCCCGTTTCTATGCACCTACAGTTGCTGATGAAGACACCTTATTTTTTACAGTCACTCTTATAATAAATGACGGTTCGTTATCAGATACTGCAGAGGTTATTATTCCCGTTTTAAATAACAAAAAACCAAATGCTAATGCAGGATCTGACAAGGAAGAATATGAAGATGTAACTGTTGTATTAAATGGCTCTGCCTCCCAGGATCCTACTGATGTGAGTACAGTCCTTGGACCCTTGAACTATGCGTGGACAGCACCAGGTAGTATTACGCTTTCAGATGTTGCAGCTTCAAACCCAACTTTTACTGCCCCGGTGGTAACAGATACTACAAATTTTGAGTTTGTTCTCGTGGTAAATGATGGCGAATTAGACTCAGAGGAAGACACAATTTCAGTTACTGTGATTGGCAATCAGGCTCCTGAAGCTGATGCAGGAATGGATCAGACGATTCATGTCCCAGCTCCAACTCTTCTGAATTCCCTCGGTATAGATGTGACGGTAGCATTGGACGGATCTGGATCTACAGATAACAATGAGGATGAACTGTCATATTTATGGACTATTGAACAAGGTGAAGGCATAACCCTTTCTGATTCATCAGTATCTAAACCTACTTTCATAATACCAGACACAGTTGAAGTTGATACTTTTGAATTTGTGCTGAAAGTTACTGATGAACACGGCTTGTTTGATATTAGTGATAGTACAGTAGAAATTTTTATAGCACAGAATGATTCCGCAACAGCTGATGCTGGAGATGATCAGACAGTGGATCAAGGTATTGAGGTCACATTAGATGGTCAGGGTTCCGATGATACAGATGTCAGTAATCTTTTGGGGAGTCTCACTTATAATTGGACAACACCATCCGGAATTGTTTTAAGTAGTTCCACTGCTCAGTCTCCTACTTTTACCGCACTTGATGAAATAGATACCACAAGCTATATATTTTACTTGGTCGTGAATGATGGGGAGTATAGTTCTTCTCCGGATTCAGTAACTGTTACTGTCTTGCCTAATAAACCTCCAGTTGTCAATGCTGGCAGTGACCAGGATGTAGACCAGGGGACCATAGTCACATTGGATGGCTCGGCTTCTTCAGACCCCAATAATGATGATTTGGAATTTCATTGGGAGCTTTGGTCCTCCCCGTCGGATGATGGAATCCCAGTGGAAATTACTTTGTCTGATACTGCAATAGCAAACCCTTCCTTTACTGCGCCGGATAGGAATGAAATTTCATACTATGTTTTTCTGCTTACTGTAAACGACGGGTTCATGGATTCTGAAGCAGATCATGTCCGCCATGATTCACCAGCTAAGGTTACTATCACAGTTTTGCAGAATAAACCTCCCGTGGCAGATGCCGGTACTGATAAAAAAGCCTATAGAGGGAATAGTGTGATGTTAAGCGGCACAGGGTCAACGGACATCAATTTTGATGGAATTGCATTTGAATGGTCATCTGGTGACTCAGTGTTTTCAACAGATTCTAGTCCCTATTTTTACTTACCGGGGGATTTGTCTCAAAATACAGAATACACTTTTCTTCTAACGGTTACAGATGATGAAGAGGCTTCATCTCTTGTTGATACTATGCTTATTTCTGCCTTGGTTGATTCTGTGGCTCCCCCTGATGTGCCAAACGTGTATATTACAGCAGAACATCGTAAAGTCATAATCAGTTGGGATGCTTCCGCAGAAGAGTCTATAGACCCATTTTCAGGCTATTCTGATTTTGAAGGGTACAAAGTGTATAAAAGCACTGATGGCGGGGAAACCTGGGGGGGAGCTCAAAATAAAATTTATGACTTCTACGGTAATTTTATTGGCTGGAGACCAATAGTCCAGTTTGATTATACTGAAACCCAGGATACATCCCGGTGTATTTATGAAAATAGTTTTGGATGTGAGGATGGTGTAAGGAGAGAGGAAATCTCTGGCTTGGATCCAATGGCTCCTCGAATTAATTTAGGATCAAACAGTGGTCTGCAGCACAGTTTCATAGATTCAAATGTGGTAGATGGATTTGAATACACTTATTCAGTCACCTCCTATGACATGGGACTGAGAACGTATATTCATACATATATACCAATTATAGGTTCAGACTCTCTTTATCAAGATAGCACAGAATGGTCTCCTTCAAATCCGGCTCACGGTCTTTTTGGTCCTGATAGTCTGCCTGTTTACGGTGCATACAAGAGTCTTGAGTGTAGATTAGGCTCAAGCGATGCTGATCCAAATTTTGTTTCTATTATCCCTGGATATAAAGCAAGCAATATTACTTTTCCTGACATTGAGAATGCAGAGGAATTTATTGTTCCTAATGAAGGAACAATTGGTAATGGGGAAAAATTCTATGCTATTGTAGACGAAGGTTTATTAACAAATGATCTGCTCAGATTTGAAATCCAGGCTGAATTGCTGATAGAGGATGTCAACAATGATAATATTATAGAGACGAAAAGTAGTACGGATAATAATATGGATTATTTTAACGGTTACCCCACAGGAAACCCGCTATTATTTGCTTATGAAGTATTGGATACTTTATCTCAGCTGCCCGTGAATGTAGGTAATGAGTATTCCATAGGTACCCTAAGCGACACCCAGCAAGACAGCCTCATGGATTTGCCCGGGGCCGATAGTCTCAGTGGAATTATCCGTTTACCACAATATAAGATTGAAGCTTTTCCCTTGAAATACCTGGATGACACGGATTATGAGAGTAATTGGACCGATATATTTGATGGAGTACGCTTGCGGTTTGATAATACACTCGGAGGTAATTTTCTTAATTTGCCTGCGGTGATCTCTAAACAATATTCATTTCCGGATACAGGGTTAATTAATAACCTTGATATTGAGTTGGAATTTGGAAACCAGGGGAATTCATTTAATCAAAGGCCGCCATATAGTTACAAAATTGAATTCAGTACATCAATACTTGATACAGCCCAGGAGGTTACACCAAGCGGTGGTTGTGCCGCGGCTCATGAGGGTTTTAATACAATTTTACCGTTCAAGGTAACCAATTTAACAACGGGGAAACATGTACCCGTGCGGGTTATGGATAATGGTTTGGATGGTAAGGCAGGATCAAATGATGATGGCGAGGGAGACTGTGTCTGGGAACGAAGTGAGGAGATCCATTTTACGTTTGATTCTGTCAAAACCACTTTTGGAGCGGACGGTAGGTTGAACACCCAAGATGATGACATTCCCTTTCCTAATTATACATTTATTTTAAAATTAGATTTTAAATATTTCAATTACTTTGCAGGTTATACTGAACCATGGAAAGATGACACGACGTACACTTCAGGAGCTGATGTAAAACATGAAGGAATGATTTGGCATGCAACTGGATTTATACCAATGGGAACTGATCCTGTTACCTGGATGGATGATGGTAATGGGAATAATATAAACCCATGGAAAATCCAGTACTGGTGGGAAGAAGGTGATTACATTGTCATTGAGCCTACCCGGTGGTATAAGGATGGAGATTCCTGGATAGCAGATATGTCACTTTTAGGAAAATCAAACGCGGTTACCCAGGAAGACCTAGAAATGATTAACGTTGTTCCTAATCCGTACTTAGTGCAGTCCTGGTTTCAAACACCCCAAAATCCTTCCAATCGTTTGAGATTCATTCATTTGCCCCAGCAGTGCAGGATTACAATTTTTACTATCACTGGGGAACGGGTTGTTACATTGGATCATAATAATGAGTATGACAGCAACGAATGGTGGGATTTAAAAAATGGATCGGGGAGAGACATTGCTCCTGGTCTTTATATATACACAGTAGAGGCAGGAGATTTAACTCCACATATAGGAAAATTTGCAGTTGTTCGTTAGTGTAATGATTATGATAAAGATTAAACAGGTTTTCATTCTTCTTTTCTTTTGTACTGGCATTCTTTTCAGTCAGGGCGGAGATATTCCAGAAGTTGTAACAAAAGTAGCCACTGCATCCTGTAACTGGCTGAAGA
>JYMV01038932.1_pt1 | contig 12308 bp, 13 predicted proteins | sample 338911 | NCBI WGS metagenome assembly JYMV01 (sample SAMN03354496, study PRJNA234377) | hydrothermal vent metagenome | biome: Deep sea; feature: Hydrothermal plumes at the Eastern Lau Spreading Center, Western Pacific Ocean; material: Seawater | place: Tonga | collected 2009 | depth 2000 m m | reverse complement strand
GCAACAATTAATATGGGAGGAGATACTAGCCAAGCTTACGCAGGAGTTACTTGGGACTATAAATTACCAAAAAGAATGTTTTTTAACTTTAGCTGGGGACTAGCTTATCATAATGGCGACAAGATTCATTCTGCCAGTAATGTTCAAACAGATAAAAAAGAATTAGGATCAAGTGTCCTATTTCGCGAAGCTGCAGAAATTGGTTGGAATTTTTATGGCAAAGATTCTATTTCGTTAAGGTTTGATCATATATCAAATGCAAATCTTTGGGGTGAAGGTACAAACGAGGGTCTAGATACTTTCGGTATTGTTTATAGTTATCGTTTCTAAAAAAATCATTTAATTGAATATTTTTTGATTAAGTTTTGCTGTAATATTGTAAAAATTATAGTTAATGGTAAAAAACCAAATACCTTAAAAGATACCCAGAAATCTGTTGAAAAATTTCTCCAAATAATTTCATTTAAAATAGCCATTACTACAAAAAAAATTCCCCACCTTATAGTTAGTGTATTCCAGCCAACATCATTTAGTTTGATTAAACTTGATAGATAAATTTTCAAAAAGTTTTTTTTTAATGCCAAACCTAAAAAAAGAAAGGTTGAAAATAAAATATACACAATTGTTGGTTTCAATTTTATAAAAGTGGGATCTTTAAAAAAAATAGTAAGGCCGCCAAAAATTAGGACTAAGAAAGAAGTTATTAAAAGAGGAGTAGAAACTTTTTTATAATACAAATAGCTTACAACTAGAGCAATTATTGTTGTTATAACAAAGACTTTTGTGGCAAGAATTATTCCGTATTTTGCATTTGCTACGAAAAATAATATTAAAGGAATAATTTCTATTAATGATTTTATTAATGAATTTTTTTGTTCCATTTTTTTTATTTTTCTAAACCCATAAGACTTTTAGCAAATTCTTGTGCTTCGAAAGATTGTAAATCTTCTATTTTTTCACCAACTCCAATCGCATGAACTGGTAGACTAAATTTTTCAGCAAGGGATAATAATATACCTCCTTTAGCACTCCCATCTAATTTTGTAACTATTAGTCCGGAAATTTCTGCTATTTCTTTAAAAATTTCAACTTGACTCACTGCATTTTGTCCCGTTGTTGCATCAAGTGTCAACAAACAATGATGAGGACTTTCTGGATCAAGTTTTCTTATTACTCTAATAATCTTTGCTAATTCTTCCATTAACTCTGTTCTATTTTGGACTCTTCCAGCAGTATCTATAAATAGAACATCTATTTTTTTAGATTTAGCTTTTTCTAATGCTTCATATGCAAGACCAGCAGAATCACAACCTTGACTACTTTTTACAAATTCAGCATTTGACCTTTCAGCCCAAATTTGTAATTGTTCCACTGCTGCAGCACGAAATGTATCACAAGCAGCTATCATTATTTTTTTTCCTTCACTTGAGTATTGGTGCGCTAGTTTACCAATTGTTGTTGTTTTTCCTGTGCCATTTACTCCAACTACTAAGACTACACTAGGAGTTTTTGAATTATTAAGTATTAATGGTTTTGCTACATCTACTAATGTTTCTTCTATTTTTTTTGCTAAAAATGTTTTTACTTCTTCAGGTTTAATATTTTTATCAAATTTTTCATTTGCTAATTCAGCTGTTAGTTTTTCTGCAGCTGATGGTCCTAAATCAGCCATTATTAATAATTCTTCTAGATCATTTAAAGTTTGAATATCTAATTTTTTATTAACAAATATTTTTTTTACACCTTGAGATATCTTTTCAGATGATTTAAATAAACCAGTTTTTAATTTTTGGAACCAATTTTTCTTTTTTTCTGGATCTTTCTCAATTTTTAGTTCTTCTTTTTTTTTGAATAAATCAAAAAAAGTTTTTTTTTTAGTAGTAGACTCTTTTACTATCTCATTTGTTTCTTGCTCTTCTTTATGAATCTCCGACTTTATTTTTTCAACTTTTGGAGTTTCTTTTTTAGCAATTTCTTTTATTTTTATTTTTTTCTCTTCCCTTGTTTTTTCAACAGATTCAAGGTCTTTTTTTGGTATTTTTTTTTTTATCTTACTAAGAAGACTATCTTTTATTCTATTTAACCAGCCCATTACATTACCTGGGAAATTAATTTCCCATCAACGATATTTTTTCCTTTAACTGTAATAATTTCTCCAACTCTATGCTTTGTTACAGTTTTTATTGGGATAAAATTTTCAGAATGTCCTTCTCTTTCACTTTCAAAAAGAATTTTATGTTTTTTATTAACTTGTTTTTTTAAAAAAGTTTGTAATATTTTATTAGCTTCAGTTCTTAAAAGCCTTGCTCTTTCTTTTACAATTTTATTTGAAAGTTGAGGCATTCTAGAAGCTGGTGTGTTTGGTCTATTTGAATATGGAAAAATATGAAGATAAGTTAAATCACACTCAGTCAATATTTTTTTACTATTTAAAAACATACGATCAGTTTCTGTTGGAAAACCAGCAATGATATCTGCTCCAAAAACTATATTACTTCTAAATTTTTTTAAATTATTACATAAATTTATTACATCTTCACGCAAGTGTCTTCTTTTCATACGTTTAAGAATAATATTATCCCCAGATTGTATACTTAAATGTAGATGAGGCATGAGTCTTTCTTCATATCTAATTATATCAATTAGATATTTATCAATCTCTATTGCATCTAGAGATGACAATCTCAATCTATCTAAATTTTTTATTTTTTTTAATATTTCTTTAACAAGGTTCCCTAATTTAGGCTTTCCATAAAGATCATTACCATATGAAGTTAAATCTACACCAGTTAAAACTATTTCTTTAAACCCTTTTTCAAGGAGTATTTTTATTTGTTTACAAATTTTTGTTATTGGTACACTTCTGCTATTGCCTCTTGCAAATGGTATAATGCAAAAAGTACATCTATGGTCACATCCAGTTTGAATTTGGATAAAAGCTCTTGCTTTTTTATCAAATCCTTTAATAAAATGATTCGCAGTTTCCTTAACTGACATAATATCATTAACAGCCATTCCAGTAGAATTGCTGTTTAGTAAATTTAGATATTTTTCAAAATTAAATTTTTCTTCGTTTCCTAATATTAAATCAACTTCATTCATTTTTTTATAAATCAAGGGATTAATTTGTGCAGAACAACCAGTTACAATAATTTTTGCTTTAGGATTTTCTCTTTTTATTTTTCTAATTTTTTTTCTGGCTTGTTTTTCAGCTTCTTTAGTAACAGCACATGTATTTATAAAAAAAACATTATGCAATTTTTCCAAGTTTGCTTTTTCTCTTATAATTTGTGAGTCAAAACTATTAAGCCTACATCCAAAAGTTATAACATTTTGATTTTTCATAATGTTTAAAAAAAATTATTTAAAACTCCTTTTTTTATAGTTTTTATTGGTCCTGTCATAACAATATGTCCATTTTTCTTATACTCAATTTTTAATTCGCCACCTTCCATTTGAACATAACAAGTTTTTTTATTTATTAATTTATTTTTTATTGCAGCTATAGTTGCAGCTGATGCACCTGTCCCACATGCTTTTGTAATACCAGCTCCTCTTTCCCAAACTCTTAAAGCAATTTTATTATTATTTAGAATTTTAGCAAAATTAACATTAATTCTTTCTGGAAATAAAGAAAGTTTTTCAATTTTTGGACCTACTTTTTTTAAATTTATTTTTTTTAAATTTTTTACAAAAAAAACAATATGAGGATTACCAACATTAACTACAAAAGGGTTTGAAAAACTATCTATTTTAAAATCTATTTTATTAATATCTGTTTTTCTTTTTAGTGGTATTTGCTTCCATCTAAAATACGCTTTACCAATATCCACTGAGACCTGATTATTTTTGGTTAAAGATGCATTTAATAAAGCTGCTTCTGTTTGAAATATAATTTTTTTTTTTTTAAATTCTTTCATTAACAAGAAGGCCGCACATCTCGCAGCATTTCCACATGCTTTTGTTTTACTTCCATCAGAATTATAAAATTTAATAAATGCCAAAGCGCTTTTTTTCTTTGGTTTTTCTAATATTACAACTTGGTCACAGCCCAAACCTTTTTTTCTATCTGAAATTTTTTTTATTTTATTGCTATTCAATGAAATTTTTTTTTCTCTTCCATCAATGATTATAAAATCATTTTTCAATCCGTGCATTTTTGTGTAATTAATAGCCATTTTTTTTATTTATGAATTTTTTTTTTATTTAACATATATAATCTATAATTAGGGAAAAAAAATATGTTTAAAAACTTATCTGAAAGATTAACAGGGATTTTCGACAAATTAAAGTCAAGAGGATCACTAACGGAAAGTGATGTCGATCTTGCTTTAAGAGAAGTCAGAGTAGCTTTTTTAGAAGCTGATGTGTCTTTAGAAGTTGTAAAAGAGTTTTTAGAAAAAGCAAAAAAAAAGGCAGTGGGATCAAAAATAGTAAAAAGTATATCCCCAAGTCAGATGGTTATAAAAATTGTTAACGATACTCTTAAAGAAATACTTGGTGATAAAGAAGAACCAATAAATTTAAAAGCTACACCACCAGTTATATTATTAATGGTCGGTCTCCAAGGTTCTGGAAAAACGACTACTAGTGCTAAAATTGCTAAAAAATTAAAAGATAAAGACAAAAAAAAAGTTTTAATGTCATCTTTAGATGTTCAAAGACCAGCTGCTCAAGAACAACTAGCTATATTAGGTAAACAAGTTGATGTAGATACAGTTGAAATTATTAAAGGAGAAAAACCACGTAAGATTGCTGAAAGATCTTTAGATTTTAGATACCGCTGGAAGGCTTCAAATTGATGATGAACTTATGAATGAGGTAAAGGATGTAAGTAAAGCTGTAAATCCCAGTGAAACATTACTAGTCTCAGATGCAATGATAGGACAAGAATCGGTTAATGTTGCGAAAGAATTTAATAATAAATTAAAATTAACGGGAATAATCCTAACAAGACTAGATGGAGATGCTAGAGGAGGAGCTGCTTTATCTATGCGTTCTGTTACAGGATGTCCTATTAAATTAATTGGTATTGGTGAAAAAATGGAAGCAATAGAAGTTTTTCATCCTGATAGAATTGCAAATAGAATTCTTGGTATGGGAGATGTAGTTTCTTTAGTTGAAGAAGCTTCAGAAACAATAGAAAAAAAGGACGCTGAAGAATTAGATAAAAAAATAAAAGACGGTCAATTTAGTTTAGATGACTTATCAAAGCAATTAGGACAAATGAAGAAACTGGGGGGGATAAAAGGAATTCTTTCCAAACTTCCTGGTGCTAGCAAAATTCAAGATCAAATGAATAGAGCTAATATTGATGATAAAGTTATTTTAAAACAACAAGCAATTATTTCTTCTATGACTGTTGAGGAAAGAAACAATCACAAAATTATACATGCTTCAAGAAAAAAAAGAATTGCATCAGGTTCAGGTACATCAATTCAAGAAGTAAACAAATTACTTAAACAATATCATACAATGTTAAAAATGATGAAAAAGTATGGAAATATGGATAAAAAAACATTAATGAGACAAGGTTTTGGCAATATGCTTCCTCCGGGATTGCAATAAGGAAAAAATATTATATATTACATTGAAAAATTAATTTAAAAATATGAGTACAAGAATACGTTTAGCAAGAGCTGGTTCAAAAAATAGACCTTTTTTTAGGATAGTAGTTTCTGATAAAAGAAGTCCACGTGATGGAAAATTTATTGAAAAGCTAGGAACTTATAATCCTCTATTACCAAAAGAAGATGAAAATAGAGTTTTATTTGATGAAGAAAGGGTTAAGTATTGGTTATCTAAGGGAGCAACTCCTTCTTATAAAATGGCAATTTTTCTAAGCAAGTCAAATTTAGTAGAAAAGCCTCCAATTCCAAAACAAACAAAAAAACATTTGCCAAAAATAAAAAAGAAAGAAGAAGATAGTAAAGAACCTGCAAAACAAGCACAAGCCCCAAAAGTTGATGCTAAACCAGTAGAAAAATTTCAAGCCGAAGTTCCTAAACAAGAAGCTAAACCAGAGAAAAAACTTCAAGCCGAAGCTAAACCAGAGGATAATGTAGATAAAAAGGAATAAAAAAAATTCTTTTATATAGATAATTTTTTGATAAAAAGGTTATATTAAAAAATATATTAGTATGAAAATTAGAAAGTTTTACCATGAAAAAAGCAAAAACACCTTGGACAGCTCATATTTTAACATTATTTCCAGAAATGTTTCCAGGACCATTGGGATTTTCTATTATTGGTAAAGCACTAGAAGAAAAAAATTGGTTATTAGAATTAATTAAACTTCAAAATTTTTCAAAAAAAGGTCCAAAATATGTTGATGATAAACCATATGGAGGAGGATCAGGAATGATTATAAAAAGTGAAATAGTTCACGAGGCTTTGAAACAAACAATAAAGAAAATAAAAAATAATTATTCATTGGTTTATTTAACACCTAAAGGAAAAAAACTTGATCAAAAAAAAATCAAAAGATTTGTAAAAAGAAATAATTTAATTTTGGTTTGTGGAAAATATGAAGGTATTGATCAAAGAGTAATCGATGCTTGGAAAATGGAAGAAATTAGTATGGGAGATTATGTATTATCAGGAGGCGAAATAGCTGCGATGAGTTTAATAGATTCTTGTGTTCGTTTATTACCTAATGTGTTAGGTTCAGCAAAGTCTTTGGAGAATGAAACATTTGAAAATAATCTTCTTGAATATCCACAATATACAAAACCAAGAGAATGGTTAGGAAAAAAAGTCCCTGAAGTTTTATTATCAGGAAACCACAGAAAAATAAATGAATGGAAAAAAAAAGAATCAATCAGAATAACTAAAATAAAAAGACCTGATTTATTAAAGAAAGTTGCAAAAAAATGAAAAATTTAGAAACATTTGAAAAAGAATATTTAGAAAAAATTAAACAAGAAAAAAAAATTCCTGATTTTAATTCTGGAGATACAGTAATTGTATATGTAAAAGTAAAGGAAAAAAAAAGGGAAAGAGACCAGGCTTTTGAAGGAGTTTGTATATCAAAAAAAAATGCTGGCATTAATTCTACTTTTACTGTTAGAAAAATTTCTTATGGAGAAGGAGTTGAAAGACTATTTCCTTTATATTCACCAAATGTATCTAAAATTAAAGTAAAAACAAAAGGTAATGTTAGAAGAGCTAAATTATATTATTTAAGGAAATTAACTGGTAGAAAAGCAAAAATAACTGAGGATAGAGATAAATTAAAAAATATTGTTGAAAAAAAGGAAGAAAAAATAATTGATAAAAAATCAGAAAATACTGAAAAAAATATGAAAAAAATAGAAAAAAAATCTTCAGATAATAAAGAAACTAAGGATAATAATAAAAATAAAGAAGATTAATAAATAATCACTAGTTATTTAGTATGAGTGAAAATAAATCACCTAAAACTTTATTTGATAAAATTTGGAATAATCATGTAATTGATAATATAGATGAAAGTAACTCTTTATTGTATATAGATCTCCATCTAATTCATGAAGTAACCAGCCCTCAAGCTTTTGAATCATTGAGATTGTCTAAAAGAAATGTTAGACAGCCTGAAAAAACTTTTGCTGTACCTGATCATAATGTTCCTACTCTTAATAGAGATAAAATAGAAGATGAACTATCAAAAAAACAACTTGAGGCTCTTGAAAAAAATACAAAGGATTTTAGTATCTCTTATTTTCCTATAAATGATATTAGGCAAGGTATTGTTCATATCATTGGCCCAGAACAAGGTTTGACACAACCTGGAATGACAATAGTTTGTGGTGATAGTCATACATCAACCCATGGAGCTTTTGGAGCTTTAGCATTTGGCATAGGCACGTCAGAAGTAGAACATGTACTTGCAACACAAACATTAATACAAAAACCAGCAAAAAACATGAGAATAAATTTAAATGGAAAAATGCAAAATGGAATAACAGCTAAAGATTTAATACTAGGTTTAATTGGAAAAATTGGGGCTGCTGGGGGAACAGGACATGTTATTGAATATGCTGGGAATGCTATTAAAAATTTGTCAATGGAAGGTCGCATGACTATTTGTAATATGTCCATTGAAGCTGGTGCAAGAGCTGGTCTTATAACACCTGATCAAACAACTTTTGATTATATAAAAGGAAGAAACTATGCACCTAAAGAAAATTGGGATGAGGCTTTAAAATTTTGGAAAAATTTACGGAGTGACAAAGGAGCAAAGTATGATAATGAGGAAATTTTAGAAGTTGATAAACTTGAACCTCAAGTAACTTGGGGAACATCACCACAAGATGTTTGCTCAATAAAGGGTGAAGTACCCGATCCTAGAGATGAAAAAGATTCAAATAAAAAACAGTCTATTATAAATTCATTAAAATATATGGGTTTAAAGCCGGGTACAAAATTAGAGGATATTAAATTAGATCAAGTATTTATAGGATCATGTACAAATTCGAGAATAGAAGATTTAAGAGCTGCAGCTAAAATAGTTAAAGGAAAAAAAGTAAAAACTAAAGCAATGGTTGTTCCTGGCTCAGGCCTGGTTAAACAACAGGCAGAAGAAGAAGGTTTGGATAAAATTTTTAAAGAAGCTGGTTTTGAATGGAGAGAGTCAGGGTGTTCCATGTGTCTTGCAATGAATGCAGACAAATTAAAACCTGGAGAACGTTGTGCTTCAACATCAAATAGAAATTTTGAAGGAAGACAAGGCAAGGGGGGTCGAACCCATCTCGTTAGTCCAATAATGGCAGCAGCAGCAGCAATTTCTGGACATTTAACTGACGTCAGACAATTTATTTAGTTTAATAATGGAAAAATTTAAAAAAATAATAGGCATTGCAGCGCCTTTTACAAGAATAAATGTTGATACGGATTTAATTATTCCTGCGGAAAATTTAAAAACAATAAGTAAACAAGGATTAGGAAAGAATTTATTTTCATATATACGATTTAATAAAGATGGTAGTGAAAATAAAGAATTTATTTTAAATCAACCTTGCTATAAAAATTCAGAGATTTTAGTTACAGGAAAAAATTTTGGTTGTGGTTCTTCGAGAGAACATGCTGTATGGGCTTTGAAAGATTTTGGAATTAAATGTTTAATAGGTAGCGAGTTTGCAGATATTTTTTATAATAATTGTTTTAAAAATGGAGTTTTACCTATCGTTTTAGATACAAAAGAGATTGAAAAGATCATAAAAATTATTTTTTCTTTGGAGACTTCTGAATTAGAAATCGATTTAAAAAGTCAATTTATTAAAACTAAAGAAAATGAAATCATAAATTTTGATATTTTACCATATTTGAAAAAAAATTTATTAGAAGGCATTGATGATATATCAAAAACTTTAGAGAAAAAAAAATTAATAGATGAATATGAAATTAATATTAAGAAAAAATACCCATGGTTAGGAAAAAAAAATGGATAAAAAAAAAATATTAATTTTACCTGGGGACGGCATTGGCTCTGAAGCAGTAGATGAGGTAAAAAAAATAATAGATATTTTTAATCAAAAAAAAATAGTTAACTTCGAAATAGAAGAAGAACATGTAGGAGGAGCCTGTATTGATGCATGTAAAACGCCTATTACAGATGCAACTATTGAAAAAGCAAAAAAATCAGATGCGGTTCTTCTAGGAGCAGTAGGAGGTCCTAAATGGGATAATTTACCATTTGACCAAAGACCAGAACAAGGTTTATTAAAACTTAGATCTAATTTACAATTATTTGCTAATTTAAGGCCAGCTATATCTTTTGATCCTCTTATTCATGCGTCTAGTCTAAAATCTGAAATTATAAAAGGACTAGATATATTAATTGTGAGAGAATTAACGGGAGGAATTTATTTCGGAGAGCCAAGAGGTATAGAAGATTTAGGTAATGGAAAAAGAAGAGGTATAAATACTCAGGTATACACAACAGATGAGATTACAAGAGTTGCTAAAGTTGCATTTGAATTAGCAAAAAAAAGAAAAAAAATTTTAACTTCAGTTGAAAAATCAAATGTTATGGAAAGTGGCAAGCTATGGAGAGAGGAAGTAGAAAAATTAGGAAAGGCAGAATATTCTGAAATAGATTTAAGCCATATGTATGCAGATAATTGTGCAATGCAACTAATTCGTAATCCAAAACAATTTGATGTAATTGTAACAGATAATTTATTTGGAGATTTATTATCTGATGCTGCTGCAATGTTAACTGGTTCACTTGGCATGCTACCATCTGCATCTTTAGGTGGAATAAAAAACGGAAATTATTTATCTGGCCTTTACGAGCCTGTTCATGGAAGTGCTCCTGACATAGCTGGAAAAAATATAGCAAACCCAATTGCTACAATATTGAGTTTTTCTATGATGCTTTTTTATTCTTTTAATAATCAAAAACTATCTCAAATTATTGATAATTCAGTTAAAACAGTTTTAGATAAAGGTTTTAGAACTATGGATATAATGGATGAAAAATCTAAAAAAGTTGGAACAAAGCAAATGGGTGATTTAATTATTGAGGAAATTATAAATAATATTTAAAAAAAATGGGAATTAAAGTTTCAATAGTAGGTGCAACTGGAAATGTAGGAAGAGAGTTTCTATCAATTATCGAAGAAAGAAAATTTCCAGTTGAGGAATTATTTTTGCTTGCTTCCTCTAAATCGGAAGGAAAGAAACTATCTTTTGGTAAAAAAGAAATAAGTGTTTTGGATTTAAACAAATTTAATTTTAAAAAATGTGATTTAGTTTTTTTTTCCGCTGGTTCAAAAATTGCATCACAATTTGCACCTAAGGCTACTGATTCTGGGTGTATTATTATTGATAATTCATCTTATTTTAGAATGGATCCAAATGTGCCATTAATAGTTCCAGAGGTTAATTCTAAAGATCTTCAAACAATTAAAAAAAAAATTATAGCAAATCCAAATTGCTCTACTATTCAAATGGTAATGGTTTTAAAACCTTTACATGATATAGCTAGGATCAAAAGAGTTGTTGTTGCTACTTATCAGTCTACTTCAGGTGCTGGCAGACCGCAAATGGATGAATTGTTTGAGCAAACCAAAGATATTTTTGCAAATAAGAAAATTAAGAAAAAATTTTTTACAAAACAAATAGCTTTTAATGTGATTCCACATATTGACAATTTTTTAGATAATGGACAAACAAAAGAAGAGTGGAAAATGCAAGTTGAAACACAAAAAATTATGAATGAAGATATTAAAGTTTCTGCTACATGTGTGAGAGTTCCAGTATTTATTGGGCATGGAGAAGCTATAAATATTGAATTTGAAAAAGAAATTTCAGAAGATAAAGTAAGAAAAACGTTAAAGAAAAGCTCAGGTATTTCTGTTGTTGATTATAGACAAGATGAGGGATATGTAACACCAGAGGAATGTACAGGAGAAGATAAGGTTTTTGTTAGTAGAATAAGAAAAGATAATACATTAAAAAACGGTATATCTTTGTGGATAGTAGCAGATAATTTAAGAAAAGGGGCTGCCTTAAATGCAATACAAATAGGTGAAGAACTAATAAAGAAGAAAATTTTAAAAAAATGAAAAATAAAACAAATTCTGGAAATTTTTTTGAAGATTTTTTTGTTGGTCAGGAATTGAAACATTCTACTCCAAGAACAATTTCTTCAGGCGATGTTTCTTTATTTATAGGATTACTTGGATCAAGATTTGTTTTACATTCATCGAAAGAATTTGCAAAAAAAATTGGATTTAAGGAAGCACCCATTGACGATATATTAATTTTTAATATGGTTTTTGGTAAGACTGTACCTGATATATCTCTTAATTCACCTGCTAATTTAGGATATGCTTCATGTAAATTTATCCAACCAGTTTATGTGGGAGATACAATTAAAACTACTTCAAAAGTTCTAGGAGTAAAAGAAAATTCTAATAAAAAAACAGGTATAGTTTGGGTAAATTCAGTTGGTAAGAATCAAAAAAACGAAGTTGTTCTTGATTATATAAGATGGGTTATGGTTAACAAAAAAAAAGAAATTAGTCCTGCTCCTAAAACAGTTATACCAAAATTAAAAGATGAAGTAAGCATAGAAGAAGTTAGCATTCCTGAAAAATTAAATATATTAAACTATGATTTTGATGAAAGTGGTTCAAAATATTTATGGGATGATTATCAAATTGGAGAAAAAATTGATCATATAGATGGAATGACTGTTGAAGAAGCAGACCATATGACCGCTACAAGATTATATCAAAATACTGCTAAAGTTCATTTTAATGAACATACAGAAAAAGAGGGCCGACTTGGAAGAAGAATTGTTTATGGAGGACATATTATTA
>JYMV01018305.1_pt1 | contig 12308 bp, 15 predicted proteins | sample 338911 | NCBI WGS metagenome assembly JYMV01 (sample SAMN03354496, study PRJNA234377) | hydrothermal vent metagenome | biome: Deep sea; feature: Hydrothermal plumes at the Eastern Lau Spreading Center, Western Pacific Ocean; material: Seawater | place: Tonga | collected 2009 | depth 2000 m m | reverse complement strand
TGCTTGGATTCTGGATTGGTAAATAGCGTCGCCAACTTGTGGACCTTTCAATGAACCGGAAGTAAATGGTTCGGTATTTATTGCTAATGCGGCTTGTTGAGCGCTTTGAATAAAGGATGCTTGCGGGTAAGGTTTATTTTCAAGACCAGTGCGACCCTTCGCGTCAGCTTCACACGCGAGTAAAAATTTTTTTAATGTGTTGTCCTTTTTAAAGGCACCGGTATTCAGTAACATTTCTGCTAGTGCTTCAGGTTGAAGGTGCATTACTTTATGAGAAGATGTGTGGTGCAGCATGACGTGTTGAGCAAGTGTTTTATATGATTTGGGTATTCGAAGTCGCTGGCAAAGTTGCTTTAAGATAGGCAGACCGTTTGATTCGTGTCCTCTATGGCTGGGCCAGTTGTTGGGTGAAGTTTTAGCTTTACCTAAGTCGTGGACTAAAGCGGCAAAGCGGGTTGCGGGGTCTTTTGTTAATTGAGCAGCCTGATCAACAGTTAATAAAGCATGAATGCCGGTGTCAATTTCAGGGTGATATTTTTTGGGCTGTGGAACCCCGAAAAGTTCATTTATTTCTGGGAAAATAACCGCTAACGCACCACAATTTTTGAGTGTTTTAAAAAAACAAGAAGGCTGGTCTTCAGTTAAGGCCTTGTGCATTTCAGTCCAGACTCGTTCGGGTACAAGGTGGCTAATTTCGCCTTGTTGAACCATTTGTTGCATTAATAAACGTGTCTCATCGGCTATTTGAAAGCCCAAGTGGGCATAGCGTGCAGCGAAACGAGCGATGCGTAAAATTCTGACGGGGTCTTCATTAAAAGCAGGCGAAACATGACGAAGAATTCGTCTTTCAAGGTCACGTTGACCACCGTAAGGGTCGATTAACTGACCTGATGCCGACAGTGCAATCGCATTGATAGTGAGGTCGCGGCGAATAAGGTCCTGTTCTAGAGTAACGTCCGGTGTGGTGTGAAAGTTAAAGCCGGTATAGCCAGGGGCAGTTTTACGCTCTGTACGTGCTAAAGCGTATTCTTCTCGTGTTTTGGGGTGTAAAAAAACGGGGAAATCTTTACCGACTGGAATAAATTTTTGGGCGATCATCGATTCAGGGGATTCTCCGATCACGACCCAGTCTTTTTCAGTAAAGGGATAATTTAAAAGTTTATCGCGGACTGCCCCGCCAACGAGATAAGTTTCCAAAATCAGTAAAGCCTTTTTTTAAGGTAACATTTTATGTTAATTCACTGCCGACAGGTAGAAGAATGTATAAGATGATAGTACTAGAAAATGTCGATACGGTGTTTTTGATTGAGGTTTCGGGGACAATCCGAAGTTGTTGATAGAGGAATAGATAGGTGTGTTTTGGTTGAGATGATTGTTTATTGTTTAGCATTGGGAGTCATTGCTGGGGTGTTAGCTGGTCTCTTTGGCATTGGGGGTGGGATTATTATCGTGCCAAGTTTATTAGTTTTGTTTTCGTGGCAGGGGTTTGAAGAACATTTAGTGATGGTGATGGCGGTTGCTACATCTTTGGCAACTATTGTGGTGACATCAATAGCTTCAATTCATGCACATTGGCGACTAGGTAATATCGAATGGCCGATTGTGCAAAAGATGGCCCCTATGGTTTTTATTGGTGCTGTTATTGGGGCCTGGGTGGCTCACTATATCTCTGGACAAATGCTGAAAGTTTTTTTTGCATTTTTTCTGATTTATGTAGGGCTTAACCTGTTGAGGTCATCCGTTGGGGGGGAAAGACGTTGGCGCCTGATCGGTATGCCTTATAGCATTGGTGGCGGGATCATTGGCTTGCTTTCTTCGTCTTTGGGAATTGGGGGCGGCACGCTTACGGTACCGTACTTAGTCTACATGCAGCGACCTATGCCGGTGGCGGTGGGTGTCTCTAGTGCTTGCGGTTTACCCATTGCCGTAGCGTCTTCCATAAGTTATATCGTGTTAGGGTGGGGTATCACGGAATCTATGTCGGGGTTTCTTGGCTATATTTACTTGCCGGCTTTTGTGGGGGTTATTGTAACCAGTGTTTTGTTTGCACCCATAGGCGCTAAAATGGCAACTAAGTTACCGGTAAAAAGGTTACAGCAGTGTTTTTCTGTTTTGCTTTTATTGGTAGGGATAAGGCTCTTGGTGTAAGGGTTTATCCAAAAGCGCATCAGTTCGGTGATTGTTAAGGAATGAGGTGGGCTCATTACCGGTTATTGATATGATATTGCTAGGATTTTAATTTAATGCAGAGTAGAGTATGTTTCATTCATAAGCTTGGTTGGTATTTTACCTGGGTGTTAGATAGTTTTAGCCTTTTTTTTAACGCGTAATGTCTTTGTTTAATGCAGCCAGTTAGAGGAATAAAGCAATCTAGAATTCTTTTTCGGAGTTTCGTATGGAAGTAAAGTTGTTAGCAGCCATTCAGTTGGTTGAGAAAACCATGTCTTGTGTAATATTAAAATTTTGGGCTTGGGTTGTTCTGGCTTTTTGTTTTGTTGCGGCGACCCTGATCGGCGCAGGGGTTGGGCTCATTGGGAATGCTTTTGAATTACATTCAACACTGCCGGCTGAAATTGGATCGGTCATCGGTTTTTGTGTTTGTGGCTATTTGGCTTTTGTTGTGCGTGGGACGACAATGTTACCCCGGCGTGTTGGACATATTCGGGTGCTGGTGGATCAATTAAACGAAGCTACTATTTTTTCAAGTCAGGAACAACTTTCGCGTTATAAGGATGCACTAGCAACTTACTTTGGCGATGGGACTAAGTTGGTACGAGTTGAGCGCAAAATAAGGCAAGGTCTGGTGCTAATCTATACTGACAGATGTCGTTCGGAGCGATTTTGTTTTGGTAATTCATTTTTAACAACCTTGGTTAATTCGGGGGTTAATGTTTTAACAGCATTTCAGGCCGAAATTATTTTGGCTTATGTGATTAAAACAGCATCCCCAGAGACTGTTGATTTAGCAGCTAAAAAAGGGTTGTTACTGTTTGCTCAGGAGGTGAACGCATTTTCCAAGCCACTCTGGATTGTGAATAGTTTTATGTATGTGGGATTAATACTGCTTTATAGTGTTGTACTTTATCCGTTGGCATGGGTTGATGGCATCGTCCCTTTTGAAATGGGTCTTTGGGTGAACGTTTTTGCAATGGTTTTTGCGTGGATTTTAAAGGCGACTTTCTTGGAGTCCGTTGTGGTTGCTGCATTGATTCCTGTGTTTTTTTCACGGGTGAATGGGCAAGAAGTAAGATCAGAAGATATTAAGACTTTTAGCCAGTTAGAGGCATTGTTTGACGCTGAAAAATAGTTTTGTGTAATAGATTTTAAAAAAAGGCGAAGTATCATTGTATAATATGCTGTTATTTTGAAATTCAGGTTGATATATGCGGATAATTCAGGAAGCTCTAACTTTTGATGATGTTTTATTAGTCCCTGCGCATTCGACGGTCTTACCAAAGGATGTGGATCTGTCAACGCAGCTAACCCGTGAAATTAGTCTTAATATTCCGCTTGTTTCTGCTGCAATGGATTCAGTAACAGAATCACGGTTAGCGATAAGTATTGCCCAAGAAGGTGGTATAGGTATTCTTCATAAGAATATGACAATTGAACAACAAGCCTATGAAGTCGGGTGCGTTAAAAAGTTTGAGAGCGGTGTGATTAGAGAACCGATAACGGTTTCACCGCGTATGAGTATTAAGGATGTAATGGCCTTAACGCAGCAACATAATATTTCTGGAGTACCTGTTGTTGATGGTAATGATTTACTGGGTATCGTGACGAGTCGTGATCTGCGCTTTGAGACACGATTAGATGAGGCTGTTACTAAAGTAATGACACCTAAAGACAAATTAGTGACGGTGAGTGAGGAGGCTGACCAGCAAGAAGCGATCGCCTTGTTACATGAACACCGTATTGAGAAGGTGTTGGTTGTTAATAAAGATTTTCATCTTCGTGGCCTGATTACGGTTAAAGACATTCAAAAAGCAAAAGATTATCCGCAAGCTAGCAAAGATAGTTTTGAGCAGTTGCGTGTGGGTGCGGCAGTAGGGACCGGCGCTGATACGGAAGAGCGAGTGACAGCATTAGTGCAAGCCGGTGTTGATGTGGTAGTGGTTGATACTGCGCACGGACATTCCAGCGGTGTTTTGCAACGCATTAGATTAATTAAGGATATGTACCCCGAACTTCAGGTTATTGGGGGTAATATTGCGACGGCGGATGCGGCAAGAGCGTTGGTCGAAGCGGGGGCTGATGGCGTTAAAGTGGGTATTGGTCCGGGGTCAATTTGTACAACACGTATTGTAGCCGGTGTCGGAGTACCGCAAATTACGGCAATTAATAATGTTTCTGAGGCCTTACGTAGAACCGGTGTTCCTTTTATTGCCGATGGGGGCATTCGTTATTCAGGCGATGTTGCTAAAGCATTGGCATCTGGCGCTCACGCGGTTATGTTAGGGGGATTATTTGCCGGAACAGAAGAGGCGCCGGGTGATGTAGAGTTATTTCAGGGGCGTTCATATAAAACCTATCGTGGTATGGGTTCGCTGGGGGCGATGGCTCAGAAACAGGGGTCAAGTGACCGCTATTTCCAAGATGAAGCAGAAACTGTTGAGAAACTTGTGCCTGAAGGTATAGAGGGGCGTGTGCCGTATAAGGGTGGGTTAAATGCCATCATCTATCAGTTGATCGGTGGTATTCGGGCTTGCATGGGATATACCGGTTGTGAATCAATAAGTGCCCTACATAATAATGTTGAATTTGTCCGGGTGACTAATGCCGGGATGCGTGAAAGTCATGTTCATGATGTCACTATTACCAAGGAAGCGCCAAATTATCGATTAGATTGATCTGTGGGTAACGGTTTTGGTGCGGCCACATTGATCCTTTTTTAATTCATTTTTTTAAAAGACAAAAACTATCGTGAGCAACGAACACACAGCAGCTATTTATTCCCATAAAATCTTAATTTTAGATTTTGGTTCCCAATATACGCAATTAATTGCCCGAAGAATTAGGGAGATTGGTGTTTATTGTGAAATTTTTTCCTGCGAATGTAGTGACCAGGAAGTGATTGATTTTGCACCGAATGGTATTATTTTGTCGGGGGGGCCAGAAACAGTAACCAGTGATGATACCCCGAGAGCACCTGAATGTATTTTTACATTGGGGGTGCCGGTGCTAGGCATTTGTTATGGTATGCAAACGATGACTGAGCAGTTGGGTGGTCGTGTAGCGGCATCTGATCATCGTGAATTTGGTTATGCGCAAGTTCGAGCAAGAGGCCATTCTAGTTTATTAATGGATATTGAGGACTCATCTTCTGCTGAAGGTTATGGTTTGTTAGATGTTTGGATGAGTCATGGGGACAGGGTCGAGCGATTACCTGAAGGTTTTAATTTAATTGCCAGTACCGAGAGTGCGCCTATCGCCGGTATTGCTGATGAAAGTCGTCAGTTCTTTGGCTTACAGTTTCATCCTGAAGTAACCCATACTAAACAAGGAGGGAATATTTTATCTCGCTTTGTAGTTGATATTTGTGGTTGTTCGGTGCTTTGGAGTTCAAGCAATATTATAGATGAGAGCATTGTCAGTATTCGAGAGTCTGTGGCCGGAGATCAGGTTATTTTAGGGCTTTCAGGTGGTGTGGATTCATCGGTTGTCGCGGCATTGTTACATAAGGCAATTGGCGTACAGTTGGTGTGTGTTTTTGTTGATACCGGATTGCTACGGTTAAATGAAGGCGATCAGGTGATGGCTATGTTTGCCGAACATATGGGCATTAATGTTATTCGTGTTAATGCGGAACAGCGTTATTTAGACCGACTGACCGGGGTTGTCGACCCTGAAGAAAAGCGCAAAATAATTGGTAATTTATTTGTTGAAATATTTGATGAGCAGGCGGCATTGTTAACGGATGCCAAATGGTTGGCGCAAGGGACTATTTACCCAGATGTGATTGAATCAGCTGGGGCTAAAAGTGGCAAGGCGCATTTGATTAAATCGCATCATAATGTCGGCGGCTTACCCGAAAATATGACCTTGAAGTTGGTTGAGCCGTTACGGGAATTATTTAAAGACGAAGTTAGACGATTGGGGGCTGAGCTAGGATTGCCTGAGACGATGATTAATCGACATCCATTTCCAGGGCCGGGTTTGGGTGTCAGGATCTTAGGTGGGGTTAAAAAGGAATATGCCGATTTGTTACGTTATGCGGATGCCATTTTTATAGAAGAACTTTATCGTCATGACTTATACGATAAAGTGAGTCAGGCTTTTGCGGTATTTTTACCGGTCAAATCGGTGGGTGTTATGGGGGATGGTCGGCGTTATGATTTTGTGATTGCTCTTCGAGCGGTTGAGACGATAGATTTTATGACGGCGCGTTGGGCGCATTTGCCGTATGAATTTTTAGATATCGTTTCCAGACGAATTATTAATGAAGTGGATGGCATTTCGCGGGTTACCTATGACATTTCCGGAAAGCCGCCAGCTACTATTGAGTGGGAGTAGTTACACATACATCGAATCGTTATAAATCAATAACCTACGTCAAATTAAATTCGGCAAAGTAGAGGCAAACTAAAAATTAAGTTGTTGATTTAACTCGTTTCTTTATGTAGTGTTACAAACAAAGTTACAAACTTTGTTTGACTACTGCAAATCATAAGGTACATGGCGAGAAAACCACGAAAATCAAAGGGTAATACATCTCAAGAAGTCCACGATATCCTCGGTGGCAAATCACAAATATTTCGGGTGCCACAGTCAGGCGATGTCTGGCAATTCAAGATGGTGGGTCACAGAAGAACAAAAGTATTTTCGCAAGAGTTTAAGAACAAAAGATTTTGATACTGCAGTAGTTCGTGCAGAATAAAAATACTTACAAACTTACTCGGATGTCGCCAGTGGCATAAAGATATTCGGTATGTCTCTCAGTGAACTGGTTACAGAATTCATCAACTGGCGTGCAGAAGATGTAGATGCAGGTAACATCACCAAAGGACGACTCGTCACTATCAAATCTCAGTGCAGACATGTACTGAAGTTCAAATCTGAATCTCTCAAAATCAACGAACTAGATAGGAATTCCTTCTATGACTATGAAGTTTGGCGGAAGAAGAATTTCATTGGAACGCAGTCAGTCACTGTTAAGAATGAACAGGCAACAATCAATCAAATGATAGATTACGCATACAGAAAAGGATATGCGCATTTTGCTAAATTTGAGTTCAGAAAAATAACTATCAAGAAAGATAAAATCGGCAGACGGAGTGTCTTCTCTCTTGAAGAATACGACAAGTTAGTACGGTTCTTAAGCAGTTATTCCTCTAAAAAACAGTGTGTTGATGAAGCATTAAGAAATGAACGATTAATGATTAGAGATGCCGTATTGATTGCCTCAAATTCAATGCTCCGTGTTGGTGAATTATGGCAACTCAAATGGAGCGATATTGTCGCTATTGAAACAAGATTTGACGAACAAGAAAATGCAGTGAATTTAGTAACAATAAATGTTCGTGCAGAAACCTGTAAGACAAGAACAAGCAGAGAAGTTATTTGTCGTGGTGGCGAATATGTTGAGCGGTTAAAGAAGAGGACAAGATATATAGATGCGAATGATTACATTTTTGCATCTACAAGTGGCACTACAAGAATATCAAAGCGAAAGTGGTATGCGCACTGGAAAAACTTAATGGAAGGGATCGGTATTGAAGACTATGCAGAACGGAAATTAACTTGGTATTCATTACGACATTTTGCCATTACTTGTAGAATTAGGAGTGGTGTTTCATATCTTGATATTTCGCATCTTGCAGGGATATCGGTTAGTAATATTGAAAGCATCTATGGACATTGGGATTCAGAGATGAAGAAAACTGCGGCAATGAAGAATTTTGCAATAGATAAAAGCGGCATCATCGTTCATTAAGAAAAGTCGTAGATATATTAGAGAAATACAGAAGTATGTTTGATGCATTTTACACCGAACAGAAGAACCCAATTAGACATCGGTCTGGTTGGGTTTTTTTGTTATAGGGGTTTTCTCAAGAGTCAGTCATTAAATAACGACATCAAATCCTTCAAAGACAGGGTGACCGATGTAGACATCACTATGACCACCTGCTCCTTTATGTGCTGCTCTGAATGCGTCTGATTTTGTCCAATTGATGAAGTCCTCTTTTGAATCCCAAGTGCTGTGCGAGATATAAGTTGTATGCGTTTCTTCGGTATTGCCTTTTGCTAAATGAAACTGTTTAAAACCTGAAACATCATCCAAATGCGTTTCTCTGTTTTTCCAGATGGTTTCAAAATCATCTTCTTTACCAATAACTATTTTAAATCGGTTAATTGCGATATACATTATTAAATCGTGTGTTGTTAATCATAGAGTAATCACCTTACTAAATTAAAATGGAGTTGTATAGAAAAGTCGTTTGATTTAAATCCCGTATGATGCAAGAAAAGCGTCTTTCCCCTAATGTATATATTAGGGACTTGACATAAATCCTGCACATGATTTTGTATCCATTCCTGTCACCCTCAAGCAGTGTTAACTTTGGTGTTTTAACGAGTTCTGGGTGCGTTAGCGACACGATGACCGATAAGTATAGCCCAGTGTATGGGGTAGTCCTGTGTGAAATATTGTAGGGGTTGCATTAGGACTATTTTTGTTTTATTTTTTCTACTCTCAATATCATTCTGCGAACACCAGTTCTATCCCAAGTACCACCTCTTGGACGAAACAATTTTTTAGAATTTAAATATTCTGCTTTGTCATCCAGAGTTTCTAATCCCATCAAACTCCGTGTCACCGGATGAACAACAACATTCTCAAGTTCTTGCACCATTCTTAATGCAAATTCATCTGCTTTAGATATTCGTTTCTGATTTGCCTTTGCTGTTCTTTTCATACAATTCTTTACCTTATCCGCGACGAAATGGCACAAGAAAAATAAGGGTGTTTTATAAATATAAATGTAATCAATAAAAGAGAAGTTTAACTTCTTATAAATAGATATATAACAGCACAACAAAATTGATGCTGTCTAGTAACTGATAAAAATAACATTCTGCCTAGAACGTGGATCCTAGGATAGTAGCAATTTATTGTGAAGTGAGCAGACTATAGTATCCTAAATGTAATTGGATTGAGGTCTGTAGTTTGATTCCCCATCAGTTGGGATAAATATCTGGAAAGAAACGGGTCGGGACATTATTGCGACTGTTAGAAATAACATCGCTGAGTCCATTAAGGATTCCTGAATTAACAGGAACAAGGTCAGTAGGAATTGTAACCTACCCTTAGAATACCTGTGTCTACTTTAAATGGACTTAATCTAATCCAGTTAACACTTCAGTTGCTCAAATAGAGTAATTAGTCGCTGTAGTTAAATGTTGTAGCAGTACATTAAGATTAAATAAACATTAGTTTAATTGGTTTATTTAATGGTTAATTCTTGTTCTATTGGTTCTATTGGTTTTATGTATTTTTTATAGTCCCCCTCCCCTCCCCTCCCCTCCCCGTGCATATATTTCATTTGGAATATTTAATTAAAAGAAACAAGAAATAACCTAATTAGTATCTGACTCACACGAAGTGTGAGTCATTCAGCACGAACGAAGTGAGTGATGAATTAATTAGGTGTACTCAAGTTCACTTCATAGATTCATAAAGAGAATTATTAACATATAAATATAACTGTTACTAACGATGATGAGGTGATACCTGATGAAGATATATAAACAGATACAAGAAACTTTATTGACCCATAAGATGACTCGGTTCAAGCAATTTACTAATAAACCATTTTACAAACAGATGCCGATTAAAACAGGTGGCACTAAGAAAAATGATTAAGTCATTTTGGTTGGAACATGATGACGCTACTGGACACCCTGATAAATTAATTCCACCACAAATGGTTTTGGTGTCGGATAACAAATGGGAATTGATGCATGGAATTATTGACCAGATTAAGGATGCTGAAGTTGGATTAATGTTTTCAATATCACTTGTCCAGAAACCTAATGAAGAAGATATTGTAGAACTAACACGATGGGATGAAATGACGATAAATAATATACAAGGAGAATTGAACCAATGAATGAAAGTGATAAAAAACGAATTGGATTAGTCATCAATACAGAATTTGATGATTTGATAAAAGAGGTTGCCTCTATTAATGGAATTACCAACAAGTCATTAATGATTCGGACGATGTGTTATGACTATGTGGTTCGTAATCATAAGTACTTATTGCCTACTCAATAAAAACTAAAGGGTTCATTTCTACATACGCATAATCAAAAAAACTACAGCGCATTAAATTAAAAGGACAAATAAAACAATTGATAAAAATAAAACCACCTATGAATTTTTAGTTATACGGCCACAAGTTAAGGAATTCGTTGCACTCATAAAACAAAGTCATCCGGGTAAAAATATAAAAATCACTATTGAGTGACGGAATTCATCTTGACACTTTATATGACGAAGTACCCGTTAGTTTGGTTACTTGGGGTTTAGGGTGGTTACTTGAAAAAGTGTTAATCCAAAAAAAATTTGTGGGAAAAAATATGTCTGAATCGGAAAATGGGCGTAAGACCTTTATGGTGAAATCCACGCCACAAATTATAGAGATTATTGATTCTGTTTTTGATTTAGATTCCTGCTTAGATAGGTCCAAGTTGATACATTGGTTATTGTTGCCTTACATATATGATGTCATCAAATCTGACCAAACAGAGATAACAGACGATAGGGTTTACCGTAGGATTGAAGCTATATTCAACGAATATATTACCGGCAGTTAGTTGTTTTTGAGTTTGACCTTTTCTGTCTCGTCTAAGGAGGAACCAACTGAAGATTTACGATTGAAATCAGAGTGAGTCATGCCCTGTAAGATCGCCCACTCCTGATCAGTATAAGTGCCAGTAGGGTAGGAATTTTTAATTCTATCTTTCTCTGCTTTCGTTAAACTGGTTTTATCATCTTTCATCTATTCACCTTATATGATATTTATTACTTTTCGTTGTGATTGAGTATCCACCTCAATATATCGTTGAGTGGTTTGTAAATTAGAGTGCCCTGCAAGTGATTGAACATCACGTATAGAACCACCAACAGAAGATATTTTCTTTGCAACATTTGTTATGAATGTTCTTCTACCAGAATGAGAACTTGCACCAATGAACTCAAGTTCTGAATACCACCGTTGAAAGGTATTCACGATGGTTTGAGGTGATGTTTTTTGATTGCGTTCAGTTGTGATGACGAATGCATTATCTATATTAAATGATTTCTTATTGCTGACTTGATTGAATAACTCGGTAAGTGATTTCTTGAGTTCTTTATGAATAGTAATTACACGACCCGATGACTTACCTTTACTTGCTGTATTGGTCAGATGAATCTCATTCATCATTTGACCGTCAGAGTTCATCAACATCTTCCATTGAAGAGATGCGATTTCTTTTGCTCTGAATCCTGATTTTACTGAGAGAAGAAAAATGACCCTGTTGCGGGTGGGGTGACGGGTTGTTGATAGGTGGAGTAGAACGAGTTTGATTTGTTTATCTGAAAGAGTCTTTGCTTGTTTTGAGAGACCCATATGACCTCCAAACTGATTATAAAAGAGTATATTCTTATTATAACTGGACCAGTTTAAGACCACAAAGCATTCCGAGCGGAATAAGTGCTTTTATTTTCAGTGACTTACGAGAGCTGAGTATGTTTTGTAACTTTCACAATCAGTCTGGTTTCACCCAATTATTTGAGTGAAAAAGAAGTTTTTGTGAAAGGGATAGTTTTAATGAATCCACTTATCAAGAAGACATTTTACAGACCAAGTCAATTGCATCTTCTGGTTCCTTCACATAGGTGAAGATTACACTATCACCAGTTTCTATTGTCTTTAATTTATCAACTACCATCTCAATCAGGATTAACTTATCTTCACTAATAAAAACATCCATTTCATTAGTGGCCCATTCCATATTGGAAATATTTTTTGTATCCACCTTACCTATCATTTTCGTCATATCATTCACTCCAATTAATTGTTCCTGTATCGTTATATTTATAGAACCCATATGAACTGAAAAGTCATATAGTTTTTTTATGTGTGGTTTATTGAGAAAAAAAGATGTTTGGGTGTATGGTAGAAGTTGGTTAAGTAGAACGGTTTAAGGTAACTAATAAATGAAGAACACCATTTTAATACTCATCTCATTACTGTTTTTAACAGGGTGTATGGAAGAAAAGGAAGTTTCATCATTACAAGATAGAGGCGGTGTTAAGTATG
>JYMV01004248.1_pt1 | contig 12308 bp, 12 predicted proteins | sample 338911 | NCBI WGS metagenome assembly JYMV01 (sample SAMN03354496, study PRJNA234377) | hydrothermal vent metagenome | biome: Deep sea; feature: Hydrothermal plumes at the Eastern Lau Spreading Center, Western Pacific Ocean; material: Seawater | place: Tonga | collected 2009 | depth 2000 m m | reverse complement strand
CGCAAGAAGACCATCAAAATCAAAAATTACCCCACTGCTTTTTGTTAGCAATATTTTTGTTCTTGTGAGCTGGGAGGTTGCCATGGAAGAAGGCATAAGAAATTTGCTTGGGGTTAGCGAAGTATTTTCCCGAACCTATCGAATCTGACCCAACTGTCTTCCGCATTCCAAGACCAGTAGATAACGAGAGCCTTGCCTTTAATTTTATTTATTTCGAGAAATCCCCAGAATCGGCTGTCCTGACTATTTTCTCTGTTGTCACCCATCATGAATAAATGTCCAGGGGGTACCACGATGGGCCCAAAGTCATCTCTTGGAACAAGGCGACTTTTTTGCGGCATGTCAGTATGCCAAGCATGTTTTTCCTGAATAAGTTCTTCATTGATATAAACTTTTTGATGCCGAACCTCTAGCAGATCGCCCGGTATTCCGATAACTCGTTTAATAAAGTCTCTGTTTTCATTTTTTGGATATTTAAAAACAATAATATCTTCTCTCTTTGGAGTTTTTTGAAATAATACGATGTCCTCAAAAATTTTTATATTAAGAAATGGGATAACGTTTGGAATGTGGATTCCATACGTGAATTTAGAAACAAGAATGTGATCGCCGATCAGGAGAGTATTTTGCATAGACCCTGAAGGAATTTTGAATGCCTGAATAATAAAGGCTCGAATGAAAAGCGCAAGTAAAAGGGCAATGAAAATTGCTTCCGCGTACTCTCTAAAAATGCTTTTATTTTTTTTCTTAATGCTTGAATTGTTGTGGTTGGGGGGATTATTTTCCATCGGTCCTCAAAACTGCTAAAAAAGCTTCTTGCGGGACTTCCACCCTGCCCACTAGTTTCATTTTCTTTTTGCCGGCCTTTTGTTTTTCCAGTAATTTTCGTTTGCGAGTGATATCTCCGCCGTAGCACTTTGCTAGGACATTTTTCCTTAGTGCTTTAACCGATTCGCGGGCAATTACTTTACTTCCAATTGCTGCTTGGATAGCAACTTCAAACATTTGTTGAGGAATTTTTTCTTTAAGCTTCTTTGCCAGTTCTCGTCCTTGATAATATGCCTTATCAGTATGAATAATTAGCGATAGGGCATCAACTACCTCACCATTTAAAAGGATATCTAATTTAACCAGTTTCGAGGTGCGAAAATCTAGAAACTCGTAATCAAAAGATGCGTATCCCTGAGTAGTCGATTTCAGTTGATCGTAAAAATCCAGCACGATTTCGCTGAAAGGTAATTCGTATTGTAGCAATACGGTGTTAGGATTCAAGTATTCCATCTTAATTTGAATTCCACGTCGATCAAGTGCAAGAGACATTATTATCCCAATATATTGTTCCGGTGTAATGATTGTCCCCAGAACATAAGGTTCCTTCATATGATCCACGCTACGCATTTCTTTTAGCTTTGCGGGGTTATCTAGCATGATGGTTGACTGGTCAGCAGAATAAACTTGGTATGCTACGTTAGGTGCAGTGGTGAGTAGATCAACATTATATTCTCTTTCAAGTCGTTCACGGATAATCTCCATATGTAAAAGTCCAAGAAAGCCACAACGGAATCCGAATCCTAATGCTTGCGAAGACTCTGGTTCGTAGGTGAATGAGGAGTCGTTTAGTTTTAGTTTTTTTAATGCGTCACGTAACAGTTCGTACTGGTCTCCTGATATAGGATATAATCCACTAAACACCATGGGCTTGGCTTCTTTGTATCCTAAAAGGGGTTTCTCTGTAGGGCGATTTGATTCTGTTATGGTGTCACCAATTTTGGTTTGATCCATTTCCTTGATTGCTGCGATCACATATCCCACCTCCCCTGCTTGTAGTGATTTGCTTTGCTTTTGTGTGGGGGTAAAGGTCCCTATTTCTTCTACATCAAACTCTGTGCCCGAGGACATGAAGCGGATGCGCATACCAATTTTCAAACATCCTTCGACAACGCGAATCAATACAATTACTCCCCGGTAAGAATCATACCAAGCGTCAAATAAAAGAGCTTGGAGAGGTTTTTCACTGTTGCCGGTAGGCGCAGGAATAAGCTTTACTACTGCTTTCATCACATCTTCGATGCCAATTCCTTCTTTAGCGCTAGTTAACACAGCTAGATCCGATTCGATTTGTAAAACATCTTCCAATTGCTCTTTAACTGAGTCAGGGTCAGCACTGGGCAGATCTATTTTGTTAATAACGGGAATAATGGCAAGATTATTTTGCGTCGCGAGGTTTACATTAGCAATGGTTTGAGCCTGGATTCCCTGGGTTGCATCGACTATCAGTAGAACCCCCTCACAGGCGGCTAGACTGCGAGATACTTCATAGGTAAAATCCACATGCCCCGGAGTATCGATCATATTGAAGGTGTAGATTTCACCGTTTTCGTCTTTATATTTAAGGCAAACGGTTTGCGCCTTAATAGTAATTCCCCGTTCACGCTCTAGGTCCATATTGTCAAGAACCTGTTCCCTCATTTCCCTTTTTTGCAGTCCCCCTGTGGAAAGTATGAGCTTGTCGGCAAGGGTTGATTTGCCGTGGTCTATATGAGCTATGATGGAGAAATTACGTATTCGACTTTGATTCATTAATTAAATTCTTTTACGTGTTCAAGGAAAATCGGATTATCCCGTCACATGGGATTTGTTGTTTGCGCGGGAAGGAAATTTCTTCATTGATCGGAGTAAGTCATGCCACTCATTGTATCTGGTTTTAATGGCTTCGTAGTCAGAGTCCCGGTCTATATCTAGAGCGGCTCCCGGATAAGGGACCTCTAGACCCTTGAACCTGGTATTAAGGAGGCTAGATATGCAGTTTTCCATATCTTTTTTTGCAGTCCATTTTTTAAAGTATTTCACCGGTAACTTCCAACCGATTGATGCAAAAAACTGACATAATTGAAGTCCAATGTAACAACGGTAGTACTTAAGTTTGATTTTCCCAAGTAAATTGCGACCAAACAGCACAATTTTTTTAAAGTCCCTCTGGTAACGATATTGGTACATTTTTTGTACATATTCTCTATTACCTATGCGCAGGGGTTTTACCAGATGTAGATTATTGATTCTATAGTTATTTTCTCTAAGGTGTAGATAAGCCATTTTGATTCCGGGCAAGCTTTCCGTTGGGTAAAATTGTTTCAACGATTCCTCTGAGATTAGCCCTAGAATGTGATCATAGTTGTTGGTATCACTGTGTGAGATAAAATACTCTACTTCATGAGGTGTGAGCAAGGGGGAGTCGCAGGGAACGATTAAAACAGGTTTGTCTTTATTTTGCGAAACCTCCAAGTCAACCGTTAGTGAATCCTTTCCGCATGAAATTGTTTTCAAAAATGTTTGAAAAATATTTTCGTAAAGATTGGTTTGTTGTTCAATTAGATAGATAGTTTTTGGATAGCAGAAGTCAACTCCTGAGTCGCCGAGAGTTTGCTTAAGTTTATTTTGAGACCCTACAATATATATATCTTTTATTGATTCGACTTGTTGTAATGCTTCAACAACATAACTAATAATGCATTTACCATTGATTTCTAGAAAGGCTTTATGTTGATGGTACACTTTGTAGCTAGATTCTCCTTCTCCCGCTAACAGGATTGCGTCATATTTTTTATCTGAATATTGGGTAGAATCATTCATCAAGCGTGCAGGAATTTGAGTTTTTAGCTTAACTCGGAATTATATAACTTTTTTATTGTATTGGCCATCCACGATAGTAAAGTTTTTAGTTTTTTTATGGTTAAACTGCTTCACTTTTAACTTATTGGCAAAGCCTACGCTTTTTGATTAATGGGTATTGTGCCCTTGGGAATTAGTAAATCGAATTAGTTTTATCCCTTGCGCTATTTCGTGAAAGAGTGGTATAGAAAACGATTTTATTGTGAAATTATTTGGAAGATTTTTTTTGCAAGCAGTAGAAGATTTAAAACCCATGGTTCAAAATATTACTACAAATTTAAAAGTAACCCCACTGCTAGATCTTCACAGAGAATTAGGGGCGAAATTGGTTCCTTTTGCGGGGTGGAACATGCCCATTCAGTTTTCTGGAGTTATGAGTGAACATACTTGCGTGAGGGAAAAGGTAGGATTGTTTGATGTCAGTCATATGGGAGAAATCGAAGTTGAAGGGAAAGATGCTAAAAAGTTTTTACAATTCTTACTTTCGAACAATATGGAGAAAATGTTTGACGGGTCGATACTTTATAGCCTCATGTGTTATGAAACCGGTGGAGTGGTAGACGACTTACTGGTTTATCGATTTTCAGAAAACAATTATTTTCTCTGCGTCAACGCATCTAATTCTGCTAAGGATTACGAATGGGTTGCGAGACACTCATCTTCTTTCAATGTTAATATAAAAAATATAAGTTCCGAGACATCGCAGTTGGCACTGCAAGGGCCTGAGGCCAAAAACGTATTGCAGACCTTATGCGATGTTTCTTTGAATGACCTGGCTTATTATAATTTTAAAAAGGGCAGGGTGAATAATGTGGAGAGTATTATTTCCCGAACGGGATATACTGGAGAAGACGGATTTGAATTATACCTTCCTCCTGAGAAAGTTTCGGAGGTTTTTCGATTGCTCATGGAACAAGGCCGCCCATATGGGATCCAACCAATTGGACTTGGCGCGCGAGACACTTTGCGTATAGAAATGGGATATCCTTTGTATGGGAATGAAATTGATGACAATCCTACGCCTTTAGACGCGGGGTTAGGTTGGGTTATCAAGTTTGATAAAGGGGAATTTCTTGGTAGAGGGCCTTTATTAAAACAAAAAGAACAAGGAGGATCGCGGCGAAAGCTAGTGGGTGTGAAATTACTCACTCGCGGTGTTCCTCGAGCACATTATCAGGTATTAAAAAATGGTGAATCCGTAGGAGAGGTTGCTAGTGGAACATTTTCGCCTACCTTGAACACGGGGATAGGATTGTGTTATCTATCAAGAGAATATTCTGATGTCGGTAATCACTTGGATATAAAAATTAGGGATCAGTTGGTTACTGCCAAAGTAGTCAAATTGCCATTTGTTCCTAGTCGCGTTAAAAAACAATAACCATTATTATAAATAATTTTAAATTGATTAGAAGGGGGAATCATGGAAATCCCGAATGATCTTCATTACACGATTGAGCATGAGTGGATTCGGTTGAAAAATAACCGGGCTACTATCGGGATTACCGATTTCGCTCAAGGTCAACTGGGCGATGTTGTTTTCGTAGAACTTCCAGCAGAAGGGACAGAGCTTACAAAAGAAAACACATTTGGCGTGGTGGAATCTGTGAAAACAGTTTCTGATATTTATGCCCCGATGACCGGCAAGGTAGTGGCGGTCAATAAAGATCTGGAATCCCAGCCTGAATTGGTGAACAGTGACCCCTATGGTCAAGGATGGATGATAGAAATAGAGTTTTCAAACTCTAGTCCCGAACCGAGTTTACTGAGTGCGGATCAATACAGAGAGCAGTGTAAAAACCAGGAATGATAAGTTACTTACCGTATACATAATACTAAATTATGCGTTTCATCCCTCATACCGAACGAGATATTCGTGAGATGCTGGAGACTATTGGTGTCCAGAATGTAGATCAACTGTTCGCAGGTATCCCTGACAATTTACAGTTGGGCAACAAACATCTTGACCTGCCAGCAGCCCTTTCTGAAAGTGAAGTTATTAGCGCGCTGCGTCAAATACAAATGCGAAACCCCGATACGGAAGAGATTTCATCATTCCTTGGTGCAGGTGCATATAGGCATTATAGCCCAGCTGTTGTAGGCAGTCTTATACAGCGAGGTGAGTTTTCTACTAGCTATACTCCCTATCAAGCTGAGGTCAGTCAGGGTACCCTTCAGGCTATCTTTGAATTTCAAACAATGATTGCCATGCTGACAGGAATGGATGTAGTCAACGCTTCTATGTACGATGGCGCGTCCGCACTTGCAGAGGGTATTCTTATGGCGAACCGGATAAATCAGCAAAAAGAATATCTGATTGCTTCAGCGGTTCATCCCGAATACCGGCAGACCACAGAGACTTATTTGAGGGGAACAGACCACCAATTGATAAGTGTTCCATACAACTCAGATGGTAGAACTGACTTTGAATTCATTAGAGCTAACCTGAACGACAGAACCTCCGCGGTAGTATTACAAAGCCCGAATTTTTTCGGCATAGTGGAAGAGTATGAACAACTAAGTAGGGAATTAAAAGAACAGAATACTTTGTTAATCGTTGTAGTGGCTGAACCACTTTCCCTTGGTATATTAAAACCACCAGGTGAGCGAGACGCAGACATTGTTGTTGGGGAAGCTCAATCGTTTGGGTTGCCTGTCTCCTATGGTGGGCCTTATGTTGGTTTTTTTGCAACCCGCGAAAAATTTGTTCGACAAATGCCTGGTCGATTAGCTGGCGAGACTATCGACAGGAAAGGACGCAGATCATTTGTCCTTACACTTTCAACTCGAGAGCAATTTATTCGACGGGAACGAGCCACATCTAATATCTGTACCAATCAAGGATTGTGTATGTTAGCGGTTACTATTTATCTAGCGGTGATGGGCAAGCAAGGACTACGCGAATTGGCTTTGCTTAATTTGAGAAAGGCCGACTACCTTAAAAACAAACTATCCAAGACGAAAGGGTTCTCGATCCGTTTTAACGAGGATACTTTTAATGAGATTGTTCTAAAATGTCCCAGGCCTGCTACTGAGATTAGAGACGCTTTACTGGAATATAAGATTCTTGCTGGGCTTCCACTTGGTGATCATTATCAAGAACTTGCTGATAGTCTTCTGATTTGCGCTACAGAACTGAATACGGTTGAAGCTATAGACCGACTCGCCGAAAAACTGGGAACGGTTTAGGTGGGTAGCAGTTATAGCATTTGTGCCAATTCTTCTGCTGGGTAAGTGAAAATTTCTGAAAGAGTGGGGTGGTAATGAGGTAGTTTGACTAGGTCATGCACCGTTCCTCTGAAGTGCATTAGGGTAACCATCTGGTGAATCATTTCTCCAGCTTCAGGGCCAACCACATGTGCCCCAATAATTTCTCCGCTATCGGGAGAACATAACAGTTTTACATGACCATGAGTTTCTCCCAGGCATAATGACTTGCCATGATCGTCAAAAGGATACGTTGCCTTGAGATAAAGAATGCTTAACTTCTGGCATTCTTTTTCTGATAGACCGACGCTCGCCACAGGTGGATCGGTAAAGGTTATGCTGAGTTTTAATCTTTCGTCGAATTGACGTGTATCCTCTTGAGTTACGTTATGCGCAGCTATTTCCCCCTGTTCTATCGCAATATGGACAATTTCATGGAGGCCATTGACATCACCTACTGCAAAGATATGAGGAACGTTTGTCCTCATCTCCTGGTCGACTTCGATTCTTCCTTGATTTACATTAACCGAGGCCGCTGATAAATTTAGTCCATCAATATTTGGTTTTCTCCCGAGAGCCTGCAAAATTATACTTGCGGTTGCAGATTTTTCTTTACCCTCGTGTGAAAAGAAAACGGTGCGACCATATCTAGATTTCTCAACTCGTAATAGCTTTGTCCCCGTATAGACTTCCATCCCTTCTTCACGAAAACGCGTTTCGACTGGACACGCCAAGTCCTCATCTCCTTTCGAAAGAATATAATCGCTTCGTTGAACAAGAGTGGTTTGCGTTCCTATCCGACAAAAAAACTGGGCTAACTCAACGGCGACGGGCCCAGCTCCTAGAACGATCATGGATTCGGGTGTTTCTCTTAATTCCAGAACGTCATCGCTGGTGAGAAAACCAACCTCAGCCAAGCCCGGAACTGGAAACTCTGCCGTCGTAGAGCCGGTAGCTATGATAAAGTTTTTTGCTGACAACACTCGTTTGCCCACTTTAAGCTGATGTGGCGAGAGAAATGAGGCGTGTTCTTCAATCAGTGTGTATTTTGGATCATTCAATTGCTCGACGCGGTAGCTAGCAAACTCATTGATCAGCCGGATTTTGCGATCATTGATCAATGAGAGATCGGCTGAGGGGTTTGAAACCGAGAGACCAAATTCTTTGGCTCGATGTATAAGAGCAAGAACATCTGACGATCGGAGGATAGTCTTGGTTGGCATACAGCCACGAAGAATACAAAGCCCGCCAAGCGGGCCTTTGTCGACAATGGCAACTTTGGCTCCTTTAGATTGAGCTGTGTTGGCAGCGGCGTACCCTGCGGAACCCCCGCCGATAACAACTACATCAAAGAAGTCCATGAGTCATTAAACTTAAAGTGTTTGACATTCCTCAGCGGTAAGGTTGAATTCCTTAAAACAATCTTTGAGAAGGCTTTGAGCATTGTCAACCATAAACTCATCACCGGTTTTTTCAAACATTTCAACTGCTTTTAGTAGATGATGAATTGTTTCTTTTCCCCGCTTGAGTGAATAAGATAACATTGCGAGATTGCTGTGTGCTTTGGCAAACTCTGGGTTCAAACGGATTGCCTCATTGTAATGCTGGAATGCATCGTCTGTTTCTCCAATTAGATTGCAAACGACAGCAAGGCTGTAGTGGACCATTGGCGATTCTGGTTTCAAGCGCAGGGCTTCCCTGAAGTGGCGTGCCGCTTCAATATTCATAGGGAGTTTGCCATAGCGTATTCCTAGATTAAATTGAGCTAAGAAATGGTCTGGGTCAATTTCGATGGCTTTTTTATAGGATTCGAGACAGGTTCTCGGGTCACCAAGCTTGCTAGCGGCAAGTCCTTCCTGAAACCATTGTTCAGCCGATTTTTTTGGTTCTATGTTTGTTGTCATATTGTTTTGCACTCGTTAACAATCAAGAATAATAAAATAAAATTATTTAAATACGGGTCTGTATCTGGTTATAGATTAGGAGTTATGCTACCTTATTACGATCCGTGCGACAAGAGGGACTGCCTCCTGACTAATATATTAATAATTTAGGATATGTTTTTATGCCAGCAGAAGTAGGGACAGATGAAGAACGAATTATGCTTGGGAAGTGGATTCAAAAAGGTCAGGGCCTTATCGTTGGTGGCTCCCCTTTAGGTGGTGCTTATCTGGATCCTAATATTGAGCGCCCAAAGGATACTCAAGAAAAATCTAAAGAATACGTCAAGTTTGATCACCATGCAGCAGAAGAGTTGCCTAGATCGATACGGTCCCTACCTACCAAAAGATTAAATATTCCTTCATGTCTAAGGTTAAAATATCAGAATTAAAAGACGCTCCCTCAGAGGGGTCGGGCAAACAAATCAACCTTACCCACCCATTTACTGAGACGAAGTATGTCTTGGCAATATTTTGCGTTGAAGAAAAATATTATGTTATAACCGACCAATGCAGAATGTGCGGAGGGAGCCTTGGTCGTTTGCCAGATCTTCGAGGAATGTTTGCTGCCTGTAGTAAAGAGGAGTGCCTATGGAATATCAGACGAGGAAGTTGTAAATTTGATCGCTCGTCAGTTACCCCTACCTATCGAGTTTCCGTTATGGAAGATGGCCTTTACATCGAGATCTAGTAAAGTTAAGCATGAATTGAAGTAACTTCTGAGTATTCTTATACTCCCAATTTGTGAAAAATTTTTAATAGTAAGAGGGACTCTAGCGTAGGCGCCAGGCGTGAAACTTTTGCACCAATTTTAAAAGTTTTTTTGGCGCGTGCTTTTTTTTCCAAGTACCTGCAACGAATTTATTCGCTTCTGCCATGGTAGGATAGATGTGGATGGTCCCAAGAATTTTGTTAAGTCCGACTCCATGTTTCATTGCAGAGACATATTCGGTTATAAGGTTGCCTGCATCGCAGCTCATAATTGTGGCTCCTAGGATACGATCTTTTCCAGGAGCAGTTAATACTTTTATTATGCCTTGGTCAGCACTGTCAGTAATAGCTCGATCGAGGTCATCTATTCCATATCGAGTTACTTCATAATCGATGCCTTGCCTAGTGGCTTCTTTTTCATTGAGTCCGACTCGCGCGATTTCTGGGTCTGTGAAGGTGCACCAGGGTATGACGCTATAGTCGACCTTGAATTTTTTGAAAGGACTGAATAGTGCGTTGACTGCACAGTACCATGCTTGATGAGCGGCCGTGTGTGTAAACTGATAAGGTCCAACCACATCACCGCAAGCATAGATGTTTTTGTGCGTGGTTGTCCGGAGATAACTATCTACAATTATTCTATTATGTTGGTCGAACTCGATGCCAATATTCTCAAGCCCAAACCCTTTGCTGTTGGCAGTTCTCCCAACTGCAATCAGTATCTGATCAAATTCAATACGTACCTCCTGTCCTCCTTTTTCGAAAACCATTACTTGTTTTTCATTCTCGGTAACAATCGTTTTGCACGTTGTGTCTGTGTGTATGTCAATGCCTTCGCGGCCAAATTGTTGGCGGAGAGCTAGGCTAATTTCATCATCCTCGCGGGTAAGGATGCGGGGTGACATTTCAACTTGCGTTACATTACTACCTAATCGTGCGAAGCATTGTGCAAACTCTGACCCAATAGGTCCGCCGCCTACGATTAATAATTTCTTGGGTAACTCTTGCATATTCCACAAATTATCGGATGTGAGAAAGTTTATTTTTTCCAATCCATTAAGAGAGGGTATAGTCGGGCGCGCCCCGGTTGCGATGATGATATTTTTTGTCGTGAGGATATTTCCGTTAAGCTCAACTTCGTGTGGTGACAATATCTTTGCTTGACCAGAAAAGCAATCGACGCCAAGATCGGTATAACGTTTTACGCTATCGTGAGGTTCAACTTTTTTGATGATAGCTTGAACGCGCTCCATCGCTTCGGGAAAATCAAATTCAGCGGCCGCTGATTTAATTCCGAATTCTCGGTGTCGCTTGATATAGGAAAGAATTTTAGCGCTGCGAATAAGAGCCTTACTAGGGATGCATCCGGTGTTGAGGCAATCACCGCCCATTTTGTTCTTTTCTATGAGTGCAACTTTTGCTTTAGTGGCAGAGGCAATGTAAGCCGAAACTAGACCAGCTGAACCACCGCCGATCACGATAATGTTGTAATCAAACTTTGCCATAAATAAAGATTCTCCCCCTGACTGCAAACTATATTCAGTGTCGCATAAACCCATAAAAACATACAGCATGTGGAAATAATTTTAACTTCATTCGGGTTGATGTAGAATAATATTTAGCCATGGTTGATATGCAGCGGGTTGCCATGTTGGTAATGTAAGCGTAGTTCCTGACGGCTAAGCTATACCGCTTGAAAATTCATGTGCCACCTTCCCATAAAAAATCGGGTTTGATAAAACGGGAACACTACAGTCTCAATATTGCTTTTGGTTTTCTGTCTTTGTTATAACTTTTAAGGTTGTTTTGTTGGGATGATCACTTTTTGGGGAGTTAATTAATTTTCATGCAAGTCAATAGTGAAGGGAATAACCTTGATGCATTTTTTGAAATGATTGATTCGATAGAAGATGATATCTCGGAAATGCTAGAGAGTGAAAATAGCGAATTAAGTGGATACGAATGCCTTGTAATTAGTTTTAATTGTCTAACTTTGTTTTGCCGGCAAGTTGAGATTGACTTTAGTCAAATTGAAGATCATTTCAGTGAGTCTGAGAAAACCCAGTCAGGTGAAAACTCTTTGGGTTTTGGTAGTAGTATTGATTTAAAAGAACATAACGAGGTTGAAGCATTCAATGGAATGTTGGAGGGAGTAGAAAATACTCTTGCTGCGTTTGAAAAACGCTGTAAAAAGACAGAGGAACTATTTGATGAATGGAATTGCGTTTTTATAATGTATACCTGTCTACGAAAATATTGCGACAAGACGAAAATCAACTACGGTGAGCTCATTCACGATGTTTTAAACCTCCAGTCGAATTTAGAAAAAGAGGAAAAAACAGAACAGGAGGACATAAATACTTTAAATTGATAGGTTAGAATTTTAGATACAAGGAAGTCGCCACTCCTATTCGATGGTTTTGTGTCTGTAAGCCCAAAACTCTAAAGAATCTTTTATTGTTATGGCATTTTTGCAACCATGCAAGGCTCTTTTTCAAATGACTTTCAGATAAGTGCCATTTGTGGAGAAAAGTTCCTACAGCTTCATAACTTAAATTTATTAACTTTCATCATTATTTGCACCAAGTTCTTCCCATAACTCATCCAACAATAATAACTCTTCTACTTTGGCAAAATTACTAACCAACCTCAAACTAGATTCTGATGGTGCTTCCAAGTTTACCTCTCTTAACTTCCTTCTCATTTGTGCGTAACAATTTTTTATTGCTATTTCATCAATTGAAGTTTTTGGGAAGTTCATTCTAAATGTAGTGTCTTGGTATT
>JYMV01044389.1_pt1 | contig 12309 bp, 8 predicted proteins | sample 338911 | NCBI WGS metagenome assembly JYMV01 (sample SAMN03354496, study PRJNA234377) | hydrothermal vent metagenome | biome: Deep sea; feature: Hydrothermal plumes at the Eastern Lau Spreading Center, Western Pacific Ocean; material: Seawater | place: Tonga | collected 2009 | depth 2000 m m | reverse complement strand
TTGGCACAGACGAAGAGAGAAACTTGAAAATATCAACAACACGGTCTGTGATCATACAGAACTTGACTAAATAAGTAATACGGCGGGTGTCTTGCTAGAAGCAGGAACTGCTTATCCTTCACGAACACCTGGGTTTACCCATGGTTTTTTGGTTGGGTCCGTGTTGCTGATATTTTCAAGTTTCTCTCTTCGTCTGTGCCAATGACTCTGGATTGTTTATTCCTGTTTGCCCTTTAGATTTTCTCTAACTTTCAAGTTGCTGTATGCTTTACTTTTCTTTCTCTGTTTTTGTTTTCGCCGGTGTCAGTGGCTCTGGGTTGTTTATTATTGCTTTCCCTTTTAGATTTTCTCTAACGTTTAAATTGCCATTGCCATTTCAACCTCCTTTTTTTATTAAATCAAATTTGCATGTTCCACAGACCTTGTAGTTAAAAGAATAAAAGAATAAATATCCTATAGAAAGAAACGTAAATGATATAGTACGTACTGTTTTATCTTTCGTATAGGGTGAATCATATTCTTTTGTTATATACATAATGTTATTTATCAAGCAACGATCTTGAACTACATGTATGTCTATATATCTATTTTGTTATGATACCACAGGTAGAGTATTTTAAATAATAATCAATATCTGAACAAAAAAGTCAAACATTTACAAACACAATTTTCATATTTGCACATAATGACAAATTTCGGACATAAGTACATTTTAACTCATACTATACATTACAAATTCTCCTTACATTGCACACCATGCATTGATTTCTATAGTTATAATTATTGACCGTGTACCAGCTCGTGAATGAACTTTCTGCCACGCGGGTATTTTTTAATAAATTTTATAAAAATTGACTTTACAACAACACATATGAACAAACAAGTCAAACCTTTACAAACATAATTTTCATTCTTGTACATAATGAGAAATATCTCACATATGTACATTTCTTTTCTCACATTTAAATTTACAATATTACTGTATACACTACATATACTCCTAACTTTGCATGACATGCATTGATTTCTGTATTTGTAATAATGGACCTTGCACCTCCTCTTTCTCTCACGTGTGTAATGTTTATAAATTTTCTAACCATTGACTTTACAACAACATATATATTGTAATTTACCGATTGATTTTTATAGACTATTCTATGTTTGTGTATGTAAATAATGAAATTGTGCTCAATAAATATTACGGAAAGTAAATTAGAAAAGTTATGTATTGGTAAAAGGACGATAGACGACTTTCCGACTACATAAGGTAAGTACATTTCATTTGTTTGTATGAAATCTTTATATGTACTTTCCCTTTATAATGTTTGTATGAAATCTTTATATGTACTTTCCCTGTATAATGTGTGTATGAAATGTGTATATGTACTTTCCCTTTATAATGTCTGCGTTTGTTCTCTTATGTATATCATCTCTTTTATTTCAATAAATAGAAATATTGTATTTATGCATTTGCTATTAAAGTTGTGTAATGGTTTTGTAGTCCAACATATTGGTAACCTGATTCTTATTTGGAATATGTTCCGCAAATATATTAATATTTCATATAATAAAATGACATATGATTTCCACAGGTACATTGCGGTTGTACAACCCATATTGTTGTATTTATATTTATCTTGGGTACGTAGCGGTAAACTTTTTCAGCATTTAACGTCAATCAAATATTTTGTTTTATTACACAAGACAAATGACCCATTTTCTCGACAGGTAAGATTAATTTGTTTACGTCTATATGTAGCCTTGTGAAACTCCACTGTTATAACGGTTTTTCATACAATATACACTTTACTTCTAACTATATTTTCAGATGCATATATGACATATAATTCTTTCAAATGATATATTAAAGCAGAAATTATAATTCATATTACATACAAAGGCATAATTACATTAATATTCATAATATTTTCAATTACATTCTCAAATATAACTTCACGTTTTTGTTCTACATTTCTACAGCTTTATACTCTTATTTTGAGCTTTAAATCCATGTTTTTTTTTAATAATTATATATATATATATAAAAAGATAACATTGGATTAACTATATGTATATATTGCTTAAATGTAAATTAACTAAATATAACCATTACACTTTTTTTTATCCTCTCTATTAGGTGGTGTGGGCGGAGTGTGTTGCGAAGTAGGTTTTAGCTTACTGGCTGGTGTTGTAAAGTTCTTAATGTTACTTTGCCCAAGATTGTGTTGTTGCTTTCCTTGGTGTTTCATTAGCACTGAATTTGTTTGATCATGACTTGCCATTTTTTCTATTTGACTGTCCTTTTGGGTTTTTTCCAGAATAATTTACACTTCTTATTAGTGGTTTGTTCTATCTTTTCACTACACTCCTCCTCATTCTGTTTTTCTTGCCTTTCCTCTATTTCAACATCAGTTATTTCAGTTTGTTCTTCAGCTTGTTCTCCATCCTTGTGTTCTTGGTGTACATCTCCTTGTGTCATTTCATCATCAAATATTGTACCATCCATATCATAAGGACAATCTATTTGCTTATGTCCAGCCTGTTTACACCTTCTGCATTTCCACTAATCTTCATAATTGAAAATAAAGTATCCAGACTCAAGACACTTGTGACAAACTATTTCAGATATACTACTTGTCAGATGTGGTTGCCCTTGATTGCTTATGTATGTGTTGTATCTTCCTATCTTAACTTCTTTAAGCATTGGGGGTGTGATTGTTTTACTAATGATAATAATGTCCCCTGTTTCACAACCAGTGAGTCTACCATCAACTCTTAACTGTTTCCTATGCATAATATGTAGAATTTCTCAATCTCAGATTGTTATCATGATCTCAAGTATTCTTTTGATTTGTCCATCATCTGCAGATAATTACGCTCTTTTCACTCTTATTCTTGTTATATCTGGTCTTTGTCTTGCAGGATTTCTGGAATTTTGTGTGTGTGAAATCCTACATGTCTACCTCTCATTGTTACACCTGATGTTATTAATGTTAATCTGTCTATTTCGTTGTCCATGTAGATTCTCCACATGGACCTGACTCTTTGTATGCCCTTTATAGCTGCTGGTTCTACAACAGCACCTATTGTCTTGAATATTTCAACGTGTGTGAACCACATGGGTTTTGCTACTTTGACACTACTAAAAATGTCTTGGTCTTGTAGGATAATAGGTTTAACAGTGTTTGGATTGTCTATTTCATCGTCATTTGGGTCTTGAACATCTGGGGTTATATAGTTTCTACTCAAATTTGTTTGAACAACATTGGCATAGGACTCTGTCATTGTTTGTTGTGATTGTTCATCGTCAAGTTTAACAGTTTTTGGATTGTCTATTCCATCATCAATTGGGTCTTGAACATCTGGGGTTATACAGTTTCTACTCAAATTTGTTTGAACAACATTGGCATAGGACTCTGCCATTGTTTGTTGTGATTGTTCATCGTCACTTAATTCATTCTCATATTCATTCTCGTTCATATTCACCTGTTTTTCCCCTGAATTATTATAGGGAAGTCAGCTGTGCAACAAATTTACACCATTTAAAATCAGTTATCTCTTGAAAGAGTCTAAGTATTTTTTGGAACCTCCACTAAAAGAAGCCGTAGCATTCAAGGGATTTAACTCTAATGGACAATTAGTATGTGTTTTGTCACAGATCACCCTCCCCCTTTTCTTCCAGATCTTTGACCAATATCGACAAATCGTGAAAAAATATAATTATTGTGAATGTCTGTATATAATATGCTGAATGTCAAGGCCATTGACCATAATACCATCACATCTTTTTGGTGATTCACTGTCTCACACACTAAAACATGGAGTGGGCTGGGGTTTTAATATGGAATTTTTAATGTGTATATTTTCAGTCGTCTTATCATGCATCATTTCATGAAATGAGATATAAAAACAAAAAGAACTATGAACATTTTCTTTTAGTATTTCTTAGATGTTATCAATGTTAAAATTATTTATTTTGATTAAGAGATTTATAAAACCGCTTAGGGACGTATTCAGTACTGCACGCCCGTATTGCCCCCCACCCCCCTTTTTATAAATAATTTGCATTTTCAAAATACAATGTACATAATAGAAACCATACCCCATATAAAACAAATGTAAATAATATCATGCACATGTTTACCCTACTATAATTGCAAATCAAGACTTTTAGAAAACCGTTTAGGCCCATTTAAAACCCCCCTTTTTTAAGTAATTCATTTTCAAAAGCCAATGTACTTAATATACAATAAATGTAAATAATATCACACGCATGTTTACCTCACATAAAGGGAGAACACTGTTCTGTTGTTATCAAGTCAACGGAGATTCCACAGAAATGATCCTTTATATAGAACAATCAAAAACTAATTTACTAAATAATAATTATGAATGAATTGATTTCTATCTAGATATTTAACACGTAACAGTTATATATCTTTTATTCTCAAGTTACAATATGTTCAGCTTAGTGATCACTAATATTTGGCAAAAGGTTAATGACGTGGCATTAACTCCCTATACCACAATGGTCCTGATTTGTTGGAGGTGATATTTCGTCAAAAGACATTTGTTTCAAGTATTCTCAGGTATTTATTCTGTTTGCTTTTTATTTCAAGCATGAATTACTATTATTATCTTTTATCTTGTGTAATATTTTGTGATTTTTAAAATATTTTCAACGAGTTCTGATCTCAAAAATCTATGTTAATCTTTGATGATAAAACTTTAACGTATTTGTGACGAATCAAGTTTATATTTATATATTATTTTGTAGTCTTTTACTTAGGTCATTGTGTTTTATTGCTACCAAACACTTTAACATTATTTTGACTTCCAGTTGATTTTGAGTGTACCTGATGAAGGTTATTCCACATAGCCAGAAATCATGGGTGGTTTTGCTCATGAATATTCATAAACCGAATCGCGTCATGCAATGACGTCAGCAAATAAACGTTGAACCATATTTGGAAGACACTGATGAAAACTCGTATCTATTTTATTTAAATAATATTTCATCACAGTTTTGATTACAAAAATAACTTCATAATTATTTGTGATCGTATAAAAATTAATTGTCATCATATGTTTATTAGGAATCCGATGATGTGTGTAAAAGATCGAAAATATATTTAATGCAATGCCATTTAACTTGAAGGGGGGTTATGTTTTTTTTTTTTTTTAAATATTCTGATTCCCATTGTTACTGAAAAAAATATTCTGATTTTGGTGGAGGAAAAAAGAAATTCGCACTTTGCGCGACATAAAAAATAAATATTCTAACTCTTGTGTTCACTGTTGTCCGAAAACAAAATTCTGAACGAAACAAAAAATGTAATTAATGGTGGCAATATATTGAGTGAGTGATTGGTATTTAATGCCAACTCAGCCACTTTTCAGCTATATCATGGCGAGAACAAGTTAATTTTCAATGATATGACGATGTGGTGACGATATAGGTTTTCTCCCTTTGTCTCATATTTAACTAATAATTTTATTGTTAACTGGAGGACCCGGGTGGCTCAATGAGTTAGGTAGTTGGATTACCTACAAACTCATACAAGCATATCACCAATACGGCGTGGGTTCGCTCCCGGCTTTGTAAATAAAAAAAAATGGTGCACTCGACTCGCAGCCGCAAGTGATAAAGCTTACCAGATGCTTGCCCATGGTCGGTGGTTTTCTCCGGGTCCTCCGGCTTCTTCCACTAAAACTGGTCGCCTTGATATAGCTGAAATATTGCTGAAAGTGGCGTTAAAACACCAAAAATCAAAATCATCTTGCTAACTGCACTAGTTCCACCATATAATCCGTCAAGCATAATTCACAAAATTTATAATATTAATATAGAACTGTTCTGTCGGTGTGTGTTTCTTTCTTCATTTAATTTTCGATTTTATCTTCGGTGTAAATTAAGACAGCGCCAGAAAAGAAAGTGTTTATTGGAAAGTCAATCTGATTTTAGTGAATTAATTGGAGTGGTATATAGAAATGAAAGCCACTAAAGACAATTATTGAATGTTAATTTCCATTTTAATACCAGTAATATATTACAGGATATCAACATCATGTCAAGCTCCTCACCTGTCTGTGGTATATGTGATATCCGCTATATTTCTAAACCATCTGAAGTTTGGTGTCCACAATGTGAAGAAGGTCTTTGCACAGAATGCATAGAATATCATAGTGTAGTGAAACTGTCCCGAAATCATACCACGATACCTATAGAGGAGTATCAGAAGCTGCCGTCGTATGTGCTGGAAATTAAAGAACATTGCAACAAACATGACGAGAAGTTCAATTTATACTGCAAACAACATGAGTGTCCCTGCTGCAGAATTTGCAATCTGGAAAATCATAGTGACTGTAAGAATGTATCCATACTTGAAAAAGTAATAAAGAACGTGAAGACATCAACTATGTTCACTGAGATCGAGCCTTTGATTAAAGAAATGATTGAAAATATTGATAAAATTAGACAAAACAGAGAGACCAACATTAGTGCTGTTAAAGAACAGAAACGAATAATTGAGATTGAAATACAGGAACTGAGGACAAAAATCAACACTCATCTTGACAAGTTACAAGAAGATATGTTGAAGGAATTGACTGAAGCAGAAAAACAAGCAACCGAAGAAACACGTGAACTACTGGTATCTTTAGACGAGAAACAGGAAAAACTGATCGAATACCAGACAAATATAGTCAGCATAGAAAAGTATGCATCAGAGCTACAAGCATTTTTAGCCGTTAAGCAAATACAGAAAGACGTAGAAACCAAGGACATGTGCTTACATTCACTAGTTAACAGTGATAGTCTGAATCAAACCAAACTATCATGCAAGATAGACATCGGTCTGATGACTATTGTCAGCAACATTCAAAAGTTTGGAGAATTAGTTGTTGAATCAAAGTCTTGTGAGATGACCTTTCCTAGAAAAAAAGATAAACAAGCCCAGATGATGGTAGCTGACCTATCACCACCTATGTCAGTAGAAAATATACAGCTTAATCTGAAACTAAGGTTATACAAAAAGGGGAGAAGTGTCAAAGGATGTTCTTTTCTTCCAGAAGATAAAATGGTATTTTCTTGTTACAGTACTAATACTGTAAGAATTTTCACTAAAGATGGCGTAGAATTATTCCAGATGTGCAAAGAGAAAACAGGGTCCGATACTTATGATACAGTTTATATGAAAGATAACAATAGTGTTGCTGTATCATCGGGAGGTGGAAGTAATAGATGTATAACTATAATAGATGTAGTAAGTCAAGAAGTCATGACAACTATCTCCATGGACACGAACATTTATGGCATGGCGGTTAGAGGTAGAACAATATATTACTGTACAGGGAATAAAGGACTAAAGATGATAAATCTTAGTGATGAGTCTGTAAGTGATATCATCCAGAATAATATGTCTAACGTTTATTACGTAGCTACATTTAGGAACAAACTTTACTACGCAAACGGTGACACACATACCCTGACATGTTGTGATTTACATGGTACAACACAATGGGAATTCAAAGATACCCGTGTTCTACAGTATCCATATAGCATCTCTGTAGACAATGATGGGAACGCGTATGTCGTCGGTTATGATTCAAACAACGTCGTGGTTATCTCCCATGATGGACAACGTCATAGACAACTATTGTCTGCCAAGGATGGTTTGAAAAAACCGCGTGTACTTGAGTATGACAGATCTACCAATAGATTATTAGTTGTAAATGACAATGGTACTGCTTTTCTGTTTGATGTTACAAGGAAACAGTAGGAGAAAATCAGAACATTAGTTACCATTAAATAAAATGATTTTTATTCTAAAGAAATAGATGTGACTTATTAATATTATTTATTTCCATCTTTATACCAAATTCATGTCATTAATTATAATATGGGTTTTGAGTTATGCTGTTTAACCCCACTTTCAACAATATTTCAGATATATCGTAGATGTCCGTTTTATTGTTGGAGAAAACCGGAGTAGCCGGGGAAAACCATCGACCTGTCGCAAGTCACAGACGAACTATGGCATAATGTTGTATCGAGTACACTCGTCATGAGAAGAATTCAAACTCACAACTTTAGTGATGATAGGCATTGATTGCACCAGTAGTTGTAAATCTAACTACCATACGATCACGACTGTCCTTTCATAATTTTGATAAATATCAAATATTTCAATATAAATTTAATACATCTCTGTATTTAATATGCTCAGTTGTTCTAAACACTAGATGTCCTTTCCTGTATTTAACTTGTTCATAGCTTCTAGACACCAGATGTGCATTTATGTATTTAACTTGCTTATGGCTTCTAGACACCAGATGTACATTTCTGTATTTAACTTGTTCAGTGATTCTAGACACCAGGACTAGGTTGCACAAACCTCAATTAAATTTAAGTCTCAATTAAACCTTAAGTGTAAATTGATTTCATGTACAGTTCAAGTAAATTTAAGTGTCACTTAAGTTTTAATTGACACTTAAATTTAATTGAGGTTTGTGCAACCCAGTCCAGATGTACATTTCTGTATTTAACTTGTTCCTGGCTTCTAGACACCAGATGTACATTTCTGTATTAATCTTGTTCAGTGGTTCTAGACACCAGATGTACATTCTGTACTTAACTTGTTCATGGCTTCCAGACACCAGATGTACACTTATATTTTTAACTTGTTCATATGTTCAAGACAAATATGTATCTGCTCAGAGTTCTAGACACCAGATGAACATTAACTTGTTCAATGATTTCTTGACCCACAAACAGCTTGGAAGGCAAACAATAATTACCAATTATTGAAGAGTTTAAAATGTCAAAAAACACTACACCAACTGAAGCTTGGTTTATGGATGTTTGCCGTCACTTCCATCAAGCTGCCCAGCTAGTTTGAGTAACGGCCAACATTTTCAATAGCTCACATTACCTTTTGGTTTTGTTCATGAGTGTTTACCATCACATCCTGCAATTGTTCTGCTATTCTTAGTAACGGTCGCCATTCCCAATAGCTCATTTGACCTTTTGGTTTGGTTAATGGATGTAGACCATGACGTTCAGCAATTGCTCAGCTATTATTAAAAACAGCGGCCATCTTCAATAATGCATATGATCTTTCGGTTAGTTTTATGTTTATCGTCATTTCCAACATATGTTCAGCTATTAATAGTAACGGCCGCCATCTTCAATAGCACATATTAACTTTCGGATTGGTCTATGGATGTGCATCGTCAACCTTATTGGGATGGAAAGGACCAAGAATTAAAACATAAATAAAAGAAATACCGACCGTGCATAGGTGTGTGGAATTCTTAACATTTCTGGTGGGTATCGGAGCGAAAAGTTTCATTTTTGGAGGCTGGGGGTCAGAGGTCTTCAAGTCGACCTTACCTAATGGATGTAGCACAAAATAGAGAATGTTAGTGTAAATAAATATAGTGACGAAAACTTGTCTATGCCCACGACCCCTTTTTCCACTGGGCACCATGCATTCAGTTTAGGTCAGGGACCATCAAAGACTGGTCAAATTCGACTCTGACACCTTTTTGTGTTCGAGCTTTCATTTGTATACATGTGATAGGTCAAGTGTTATGCTCCCTATTTATTTGAAACATGGAACATTTGTGGTCTATATGCTGTACTGCAGTTTGCACTGGCCACATATTTTTTTATTTTTGCGGAATGTTTTTGAAGCCACAATTTCACATATCATGCCTCTCATAGTCACCGAATTTAATTTATCTCCCGTAGCTGGAGGCGGGGGACTCCGTTGCCTATGAACATATTGTTACATATCTTTGACACTATCATTGTTCATTTAATTCCTTTAACAGTGAAGGAGTTTTCCACGTCAACGAATTGAGCTTTGTCACCGGATACTCCAGCTGGAATCAAGAGGTTCCGTGACCTATGTACACATTCTGATATATTTTTGACCCTATGATTCTTCCTTTAATTCCTTTCACGGTCAACTAGTTATGTCTCCTGCCTTCTTTCAGAACCACCATGATAACATTTGTAGCTTCCTCTTTAATCCGTCAGATTATATTGCTTACAATGATTTTCTGTGGTGACAAATATATCATGCACAGTTGTGCATTACGTCCTCACTGTCCATCTCTTCGTTATAAAAGGGTTAACTTTGTTTTAGAAAATATCTATTGTTTTCATCCTAGACCATAACGCGATGGAAAATGTTTATTAAAATGACAAATCACCAAAATCTACAACTAAGCAAAACAAAGTCTGTACATTGAGGAGAAGTGTGATCGGGAGTCAGCGACCTTAACCTTTCACTCAATCATGCACTTTTTGTCGAGGTTTGCTATCCTAAAGAGGGAATATGAATGCAATTAAACATGAAGACGACAGGCTGAAAATAAAACCAGTTCACTACATGAGAGGCTAATTTTGCTAACAAATTTAACGACTTTCAGTACTTGCGCCACATACCAATACATGCACTGTTTTGATATCAATTGTTCATGCCATCGTATGCACCGACAAAGAGTGAAGTTGGTCTACATATAACTCCTCATGTTTTGTCTTGATCTTTGCATTTTGTAGTAATGAGTTAATATTGGTATAGTTCTCTTCAATACACAAATTCTTCTGGTTATAATTTATCTGAAATTTATTTTCTCGTGGCCTTAAACAATAATCAATCATTCACTAATCTAGCACTCGATATTCGCCTTATATACAACTTACCATAGAGTACTTATCAACAACGGTATATGTACATGTTATCTATTCGATGTTTTTAGGCAGTATTATCGCCCTTTGTGACTGAGTGTACTTCCGTTTTAAGGAATCATACTTTTTTTGCTATTGCATAGCCTCGTGTGTTTCCTTGTGTTTGTACTTCTTTGTGTATTCTTTTCATCATAACTGTGTATTTTGGTTGACCTCAGTCCATTATCAAAGAGCACAATGTTGATTACACAAAGTTTGAAGATACCCAAAAGGAAACCAGAAGTCGTAAATCGAAGGACAGACAGTACAATGGCAAAAATACAAAGAACAAAAGGACAAACAGTGATCTACAAAACATTCCAAACTAAAGCAATACGAACCCCACAAAAAGCGAACTCATGTGTCATTTCCTGCTCCACTGTTACACTCGTTCTTCCTCTGTATGAATTATTTTGTGGTTGCTCTGGGATGACACAAATCATATCTTTAGGGTTAAGTTGTTGCTCTTTATGTCTAAATGTGCACAAATATGAGAACACATGGTTTATGCAAAAAGTAAACAATGGCAAAGGCACGATATAACAATACAGAGAGATAAACAACGTGGTAAAACATGTGAAAGACTAAATAAACATCAGAGAATACTGAAGGTGCAATCACAAATGGACAATCCAGAGAAACTGGCAGCATAGGGTACACAAATACGACGAAAAAACAAAACAAAAGCAGAACACAATATGTCATAGACACCACTATGCGTAAGCAAATACAAATAACGTAAATAAGACAAGAGCTCTCCTACAAACAACGGGAGGTAAAGACGAAACAGAACATCTAAGACAGAGCTACAGATACAGAACTATCGACGAACCAAACACAAACAACTACAGATAAGTAACACAGACCTCATTAAAACATGATGGACTTAGGGCTATGTAAGGGAATTCTGTCAATTCCTGTTTCCTTCTATGAAAAACGGTAATCAAAACGCCGTTTCACCTGGATAGCTCACATGTGCTTTATTATTTCATCATAACGTGTGCGTTCCCGCATTATAATTTTATGGTGACAGCAGTTTACATGTACCAACCGTCTGTACTCTTATTATGTACAAAGAGGGTCGGTACATACTGTTGATGTTAATTAGTATTTTATCTTACAAGACATGGTGTAGTTTACGTGCAGCCCATATACAAAGTAGGTTATTCTGTGTTGCTTGAACAATCCTATCTCTGATAGATTTATCTGTTTATTTACTAGATCTATATTTTAATATTAATTGCTTGAATGTTTCCCCCTTTCGATTATTGGGATTGTTGGGTACATCTGTGTTTTTTCTAATTTGGGCTAGGGTTATTGTGCTTAATGCCACTTTCAACAGTATTTCAGCTATATAGGGATTTGTTTTCAAATGAACAGACATGAAAGTCATATACATATATTATTTAATTTGTTCAGTGGTTCTAAACACTAGATGTGCATTTCTGTATTTAACTTGTTCATGGCTTCTAGACACCATATGTACATTTCTGTATTTAACTTGGTCATGGCTTCTAGACACCAGATGTACATTTATGTATTTAACTTGTTCATGGCCTCTAGACACCAGA
>JYMV01029477.1_pt1 | contig 12316 bp, 9 predicted proteins | sample 338911 | NCBI WGS metagenome assembly JYMV01 (sample SAMN03354496, study PRJNA234377) | hydrothermal vent metagenome | biome: Deep sea; feature: Hydrothermal plumes at the Eastern Lau Spreading Center, Western Pacific Ocean; material: Seawater | place: Tonga | collected 2009 | depth 2000 m m | reverse complement strand
TTGTGAACATGTCTATGTTACAGGTGATATTCTTGTGGAATAACATCCTTGAGCTTGTCCAGATCAATTTTTCCCTCCATTCCACAATCTATTTGCGGATCTGAAACCGGTGTTTTTAATACCAGGTGCATATCGATTGGGTTATCCGCCAGCTCCACATGAAATTTAGATACATCAATAACAGTGTTATCCTCACTGCCACCAGGATTATTTACGTTCACTTTAATATTGATATTCTCTACAGACTTTGGAAGGTCAGGGTATTGAAATCTGGCATCATCTATTTGTAGTGCGAGTCCGAATTCCGGCAAGGATGGATCTGCATAGGTGCCCCTGGCATAGCCGTCAAGCGCCAGCTTTCCTGAGGTCTGCACGCTTTCAAAATCCTTTGCATACACCGCAGGAATAAGAGAGAGGATATTTTTGAATTCCGTTTGCTTTGCTTCAAATGTAATGTCGAGGTCAATATTGTCTCCGGGCTTAGATACCCAACCATCCCAGCCAAGTACAAGCTGGTTGATTCTGAATTCATTCTCCTTAAAGGTATATTTCGCATTCTCCAGATCCGCATCCAGCTCAGCCAATAACGCCAGCTCAGCCTTATTCAGGTATTTCACATTATCCTTGGAAAGGGTTAATTCAGCAATAGCAGTGGATATTTCGAGTGCGGTAAACGCCTCCGTAAAATCACCCTGAAGGTCAAAATCCAAATCCACAATACTGGCATATATACCGCCTTCCTGGTCATCATAAACTATATTGGCATTGGCAATACTGAAATTATTCAGGGACAGCTTAAATGCCGTTGCCGCGGTATCAGCCGGCTCCTCTGCTTCCTCCAGCTCTGCCTCTTCAGAGGCTTTCGCAATATCATAATTAGCGGTACCATCTTTTAATACGATTGCATTGAGCAGCAAATCGTCAATGGCAATAGTCTTAATAGATATTTGCTCTCCACCGATTACACTCATCACATCTACAGTAAGGAGTAAATCACCAATATATACAAGGGTATCTCCCTGGAATGTATCCACACCGATCACCGAAACATCGCTGATTGAAAAGGAGAAATCCGGAAAACTGCCCAGGAGCGAAAGGTCAAATTCCCCGAAATCAATCTGGGCGTTTACATTGTTGTTGGCCTCATCCTTAGCCCGCTGAATAATGTCGTCCTTGAAAACTATTGGCAGTACTATTATCGAAGCGATTAGCAGAACTACAAGTATTCCTATTACCGCGATTATTTTTTTGATCATTCCAAATTAGGTTATATAGGTTGTATACATTTTAGGTCTTACGAAATAAGAAAGTCAGAATTTGCTTGATTACGAAAGTACTAAAGCCAACTCTGAGATTATATAGTTCCTTTCGTATTATTGAAATAGTTCGCATTTCGTAAAACTCATTATCTATTCTTCAATTCCCCTTCTGATTTTGCAATTAATGTGGCCACTGTAGCATCCCCTGTAACATTAACAACTGTCCGGCACATATCTAAAATACGGTCAACGGGAAATATTATTGCTATCCACGCAGGATTTAATCCAACAGACTCCAGCACTATTATCATCAGCACCAATCCAGCACTTGGAATTGCAGCCGCACCTATGGATGCCAGCGTAGCGGTAATTACTATTACCAATTGTTGCGCAATACTCAGATCAATCATATGAAATTGCGCCATCGCAACCACGGCTACCGCCTGATATAGACTTGTCCCATCCATGTTAACCGTTGCCCCAACGGGAAGGACGAAGCTCGTTACCGGCTTTGACACCCCAATCTTATTTTCTATGCAATCCATGGTCACGGGAAGCGTTGCTATAGAGGAGCTGGTAGAGAATGCTGTGACCTGCGCATCCCGTATATTTGCCAGGAAGCGAGTGTACCCAATGCCCGTAAAAAATTTGACAATTAAGGGATAGACAAGGAAGATCATCAGCAACAATCCAACTACCACCACCACCGAGTATAGGCCGAGGAAGGAGAGCATCTCCATAAACTTATCTGGATCGGTACCTGCTGCCTTTACAATTTGTCCGGCCATCAAGGCAAAAACAAATACGGGCATGGCTTTCATGATAATCCAAACCATTCGCACGAACACCTCATTCAGCCCCTCTATCAGTCCGCTCACCGGAACCGCTTTCTCCTTTGGTATGAGCACAAGTACGATTCCAAAAAATATGGCGAAGAATATCACCTGTAACATAGACATGTTCACCAGTGCCTTAAAAATATTGGAAGGAACTACATCCACCAGCGGCTGAAGTGGTCCCGTTTTCTTCTGGCTTTCGGCTTTGTTCAGCTTGTCCGCAACCCAGGCGTTGGTATCACCAGTCTTAGCTCTCACATTTTCAACTAACGCAGCATTTTCATCGTCGCATGAGAGGCAAATATCATCCAGATCAACAACTTGCGGATTGCTATCGCGCCAAAGCTCATAATCGATTCTGTTTTCAACGCGTAGCTTATCATCTATCTTTTCGCCAGGCTTTATCATGTTCACCAGCACCAGTCCCAACGAAACCGAAAACATTGTAGTAATCAAGTAGATGCCCAGTGTTTTCACACCCATACGGCCCAGCTTTGTAATATCTTTTAACGAAGCGATACCGGATATTACCGAGAATAAAACCAGCGGAACAGCAATTAACTTGAGAAGATTGATGAAGATGTCTCCAAAGGGCTTGATATAATCCAGCGTGAACTGATTCCAGCCAAATTTTACGGAGCAGAATGCATAAATCGTTCCGAGTATCAATCCAATTATTACCTGCCAGTGTAGGGGTATATTTTTCATTAAACTATTTAATTAGTTGTTTATTTCGAATTAGATGATCCGCAACCACCAATGCCGCCATAGCCTCAACAATGGGTACTGCCCGGGGCAATACGCATGGATCGTGTCTTCCCCTTCCAGCTACTTCTACTTCTTCACCCTTTGAGTTGACGGTCATTTGCTTTTTCATAATGGTGGACACAGGCTTGAAGATAACCTGGAAATAGATGTCCTCGCCATTGGAGATTCCCGCTTGTATACCCCCGGAATAGTTGGTTTTTGTTCTAATGTCTCCCTGCTCATTATAAAAGGAATCATTGAATTCTGAACCCAGCATGCCCAAGCCTTCATAGCCCCAGCCACAATCAAAGCCCTTGGCTGCCGGAATGCTCATCATGGCCTTGGCCAAATCAGCATTGAGCTTATCAAAAACCGGTTCACCCAATCCAGCGGGCATTCCTGTGATAATTCCAGTCACCACACCTCCAATGGTATCTCCCTCTTTGCGAACTTCTTCTATCCTCGCAATCATCTGCTCCGCCACTTCCATATCCGGACAACGAATCTCCGTATCATCAATTTTAGAAAGATCCATGTCCTTGTGGCACTTATCGATCTTGATATTCCCTACCTGTGCTACGTAACCATAAATTTTTATTTTTTCTTGCGCAATAAGCAATTTGGCAATTGCGCCGCCAACAACGCGGGATACAGTTTCTCGAGCTGAATACCTTCCACCTCCCCGGTAATCCCGGTGCCCGTATTTGACCTGATAGGTATAATCTCCATGAGAGGGCCGGAAAACATCTTTGAGATGATCGTAGTCCTTTGGCTTCTGGTCTTTATTAGGAATGGTGAATCCAATAGGGGCACCAGTAGTCTTGCCTTCAAATATTCCTGAAAGAAATCCTACCTCATCATCTTCCTGGCGCTGGGTGGTAATCTTAGATTGACCGGGGCGACGTCTGGCCAGCTCATTTTGTATAAAGTTTTTGTCGATTTCGAGCCCTGCGGGGCAACCATCGATCACACCACCCAATGCGGGACCGTGCGATTCTCCAAAAGTGGTGAGTCGAAATATTTGCCCGATAGAATTGCCCGCCATTTGTGCTGTTTTTAAAAGGGGTTACGAATATACGAATACTAAATAATTGCTACATTCGTGCCTGTCGCTGAGGTAATTACCAATGAAAATTCTCATTAAAAATATTAAAGAGTTGGTACAGGTAGAAACCAATCCTGTACTGAAAGTTTCCGGAAAGGAAATGGCTGAGTTAAATACTCTCAGGAATGCATGGCTATCAATTGATGGGGATAAGATCAGTGACTTCGGAAGCATGGATGACTGGAGTGGCGTCGAAGACTGGTCGGACCTGGAAGTGGTGGATGCATCAGGTAAAATGGTATTTCCGTGTTGGTGCGATTCGCACACACATTTGGTATTTGCCGGAAGCCGTGAGGGCGAGTTTGCGGATAGGATCAAGGGCTTAACTTATGAGGAGATCGCCCATCGAGGTGGGGGCATTCTCAATTCCGCAAGAAAGCTTCAGGATACATCAGAAGCAGATCTTGTTCAACAAGCTACAGCACGATTAACAGAAATAAGCAAAACCGGCACCGGCGCAGTAGAAATTAAAAGTGGCTATGGGTTGAGCCTCGAAGGGGAGCTGAAAATATTGCGGGTTGTCAAGAGTTTACGGGAAGAAAGTGACCTGATGATCAAAGCAACCTTTCTCGGAGCTCACACGGTACCTCAGGAATATAAAGACGACCGAAATGGCTATATAGACCTGCTAACAAAGGAAATGTTACCCGTGATCCAGGATGAGAAGCTCGCAGATTATATAGATGTCTTTTGTGAGAAGAATTATTTCTCGGTGAACGAAATGGAAACAATTCTGGAAGCTGGCGCAGCTCATGGCCTCAAACCAAAAGTACATGTCAATCAATTTACGAGTATAGGCGGCGTCAAGGCAGCGGTTAATTATGATGCCCTTTCCGTAGATCATTTAGAAATAATGAAGGATATAGACATTAAAGCATTGTTGGGAGCTGGAACGATGCCTACCCTTCTTCCATCATGCTCATTCTTTTTGAGTATTCCCTATGCGCCAGCACGCAATATGATCGACAATGGCCTGGCCGTAGCACTTGCAACGGATTATAATCCCGGATCAACACCATCTGGAAATATGCCTTTTGTGATTTCTCTGGCTTGTATCAAACAGCGGATGACTCCAGAAGAAGCCATTAATGCTGCAACCATCAATTCTGCATATGCCATGGAAATCAGCGATACACATGGATCAATCGCAAAGGGGAAGATTGCCAATATATTCATAACGGAGGCTATTTCATCCTATGCTTTTCTACCTTACAGCTTTGGCAAGAATGTTGTTGAGTCAGTTTATCTGGCAGGGAAGAAGCAATAACGATGACAGGGCTATGACGATGAGCAGGTCCTTGACTTTTGATCATTTCAATAAACATACATGCATGCATGAATAAGAGAGTTTCTTTTCGGTATTTGATTGTCATGGCCATGTTGCTTAGCGGTTTGAATGTTACGGCACAGAAGGTGGCGAAAGTCAAATACGCATCGCAGGCAGATATTAAGGTTTACGTGGTTGACTACGAGTCGCAGTGCGACCTGAAAGTATTTCACGTGGACTACGCTTCTCAGGCCAATAAAGATGGGTTGTGGTTTTCCGTAGACCATGAGTCGCAAGCAGATTACAAAGTATTCTTTGTGGATTATGAATCTCAGGCTGATCTTAAGATATACTATGTAGATTATTCCTCACAAGCTGGGTGGAAGAATAAGTCCAAGGCACATATATTGAAGTTTTAATTTTGTCATGAACGGATCAACCTACAAGGGTATTGCCCGTTTTTTTGCCCGTCAAACATTGGGTTTCATTTTCATGATGGCCGGATGGTGGAAGTGTTTTGAATTGACGCCACTTGAACATGCAGAGAAGTTCTTTATCGGGCCTGGAGCGGATCTTTGGGTACCCAACTTTATATTATGGCCTGTGGGGACAGTAGTTCCTATTATAGAGCTACTGGCAGGAGGACTGCTTATTCTGGGGCTTTTTCAAAATTATGCGCTTCTCTCCCTGGGCGCTGTGCTCATCATTGTTCTCTACGGCCACTTATTGATGGATCCATTATTTGTTACGGTCAGCCACATTTTTCCCAGAACTATTCTATTGATTATTATTTTTGCCTTGCCACAATCAGAAGATGTGTGGGCAATCGACAGTTTGTTTAACAGAACGAAAGAAGAATGATGAAGCTAGTAGAGTGTGTTCCTAACATCAGCGAAGGCAGGGATGCTGCGAAAATAAAGCAGGTAACAGATGTTGTAGAGAAATTCGAGGGCGTGAAGCTCCTGGATGTTGATCCTGGCAAGGCAACGAACAGAACGGTAATCACCATTGTTGGAGAGCCACAAAAGGTGGTTGAAGCGGCTTTTCAGCTCATAAAGAAGGCTCAGGAGGTAATAGATATGAGCGTTCATTCCGGGGAGCATCCCAGATTTGGAGCAACAGACGTCTGTCCTTTTATTCCAATTGCCGGGATGAATATGGACGAAGCAGCCGATTTGGCCAGACAGCTCGGGGCACGAGTGGGTAGTGAATTGAATATTCCCGTGTATCTATATGAAAATGCTGCCAGTACAGAAGAGCGTAAGAACCTGGCAGTTTGCAGATCAGGAGAATATGAAGGATTGGAAAAACTATCTGACCCACAATGGAAGCCAGATTTCGGCCCTGCTGAATTCAACGCCAGTGTAAAGAAGTCTGGGGTGACAGCAATTGGCGCCCGCGACTTTTTGGTTGCTTACAACGTGAATTTGAATACCACTTCCACCAGGCGGGCCAACGCCATTGCCTTCGACATTCGCGAAGCGGGAAGAGTAAAGCGTGAGGGGAATCCGGTTACTGGAAAAGTAGTGAATGACAAGGATGGCAATCCGATGCGTGAACCGGGGAAATTGAAGGCCGTAAAGGGAATAGGCTGGTACATAGAAGAATATGGAATTGCGCAAATCTCTTATAACCTGACGAACATCAATATCACTTCCGTACACGAAGCATTTGACGAAACCTGCAAGAGCGCTATCGAAAAGGGAATAAGAGTTACAGGATCAGAATTGGTAGGGCTTATTCCGCTACAAGCTATGCTGGATGCCGCTGACTATTTTCTGAAAAAGCAGCGGCGTTCGCTGGGTATTTCGGAAAAAGAAAAAATTAATATTGCCATCAAATCGCTGGGGCTTGACGATCTCGCTCCCTTCAATCCAAAACAAAAAATCATAGAATACATGCTAGAAGAAGAAAAAGACAATCAGCTGATCGCCATGTCTCTGGGTAATTTTGCTGATGAAACCGCGTCGGAATCTCCTGCACCCGGAGGTGGTTCTATAGCAGCTTATGTCGGTGCAATGGGTATTTCATTGGGTACCATGGTCGCAAATTTATCTGCCCACAAAAGAGGATGGGACGATCGGTGGGAGGAATTCTCAAAATGGGCAGAAAGAGGTCAGGCTCAAAAAGCTCAGTTAATAAAGCTGGTAGATGAAGATACCCAGGCATTCAACAAAATCATGGATGCTTTTGGCTTGCCCAAAGGTTCTGATGAAGAGAAGGCTGCTCGGGATGAAGCAATTCAAAATGCAACAAAAGGGGCGATTGACGTTCCCTTTAAAGTTATGGAATTGGCCCTGGAGTCTATGGAAGTGCTCAAGGCCATGGCAGAAAGTGGATTGAGCGCATCTGTATCAGATGCAGGAGTTGGAGCCCTGTGTGCCAGGTCAGCGGTGATGGGCGCATTTTTAAATGTAAGGATCAACACTTCAGATCTGAAAGACACGAATTACAAGGAAGATATTCTGAAAAGGGGTGAAGCTATTCAGCAGCGTGCTATTAATATGGAGCGTGAGATAATGGGAATTGTGGAGGGTAAATTGTAGCAGAAGCATCACACATAACCATCTGAGGAGTTTTACCGTATAGCGTATGGCGTCGCACCATAATTAATGAGGGAAAACAGTTAGAGATGACACCATCGGTAACAAAGAGAGAAAGGCTGAACAGATTTATATTCTTTTTCCCTTTCAGGTTATTTATAGTGCAGTTCAAGAAGAACCTTGTACTTCTGCTCGCGTGGGTGTTGCTTTTTGCATTCATAACAGAGTCGCTAGCCAATAATTACGGAATCCCTTATTTATTTTTAAGTCCGGAATACCATGGAAAGGTAGGTTTTGTGTCTTTCTTCATAGTTGGGATGTGTTTAGGGGCATTTATCATGACCTTTAACATTGGAAGCTATGTCACCAATGGATCCAGATTTCCGTTTTTGGCAACCCTGAACAGGCCTTTTTTGAAATTTAGCATTAACAACATTATCATTCCGGGTGCTTTTGTAGTTACCTATATTGTTTTGTTATCCATTTTTCAATATGATAATGAATACAAGGGATTTGCAGAAATAAGCCTGGATGTATTGGGCTTGATATCTGGAATATTCCTTTTCATGAGCCTCACCTACGTTTATTTTTTCTCCACGAATAAGAATCTTTTCAAGCTTTTTAATGTAAAACGCTCTTCTGATCCAACGGAAACAAATGCCAAGCTAAAGAGCCAGCAACAAAAGCAGCGCTGGTGGTTAAAATGGGTGCTTCCCCCGATCAAGAGTGCTCGTGAAACCAAGGTGCTCACCTACATGAGCAGTCCTTTTAAGCTACGGCTTGCCAGGTTGAGCCATCACTATGATAAATCATTGATTATTCAAGTTTTTAATCAGAATCAAAACAATGCAGCTCGATTTCATCTTCTCTCATTCACGGGTCTTTTATTGCTAGGATTTTTTAAGGATATAGAGATGTTCGAAATTCCCGCTGGTGGAAGCCTAATTCTCTTTCTCACTTTAATTCTCATGATCATCTCCATGCTGCACACCTGGCTGCGGGGATGGTTCATGGCTGTGTTCATCATAATAATCATTACCGGAAATTATTATTCGCAATTCGAGTTCCTTGATTTCAGCAATAAGGCTTATGGTTTGAATTATCATATCAACAAGGCCAAGTACAACTATGAGGCCATGCAAAAGCATTCCAACAACATCGACAATTTTGTGAACGACCGTGCACACACTCAGAAGGTACTTCGCAAATGGAGGGCGAAAAATTACTTGGGTGACAGCAAACCTAAAATGATATTTATCAATTGTAGTGGAGGTGGACTAAAGTCTGCCGTATGGACATTGGCAGTCTTACAACACGCCGATGGAATTACATCAGGGAGGTTAATGGACCAAACACAATTGATTACCGGTTCATCGGGAGGGCTGATAGGAGCCAGCTATTTCAGGGAGTTGTATTGGCGTGCAAATAGCGGTGAAACCAAGCAAATACACAGAGCCCATTATGTAGATAATATGTCAAAGGACTTGCTCAACCCTATTGCATTCAGCCTTAGCATCAACGACTTCCTGCTGAGATTTACCACTTTCAAATATGGTGGCTACACCTATGCTAACGACAGGGGCATTGCATTTGAGAGGCAGCTGGATAAAAACACGGAAGGTATTCTCAACAAAAGACTCATCGATTACCAGGTACCAGAGAATGCCTCCTTCATTCCGATGCTCATACTCTCTCCGGCTATTGTTAACGACGGGCGGAGATTGCTCATATCTCCACTCCCGATTTCGTATCTGACACAAAACAGATCAACGGAAAAGATTCGGGGCAATCCATTGATAGAGGATGTTGAATTCATGCGCTTCTTCTATCACCAGGACGGCGATAATTTGAGCTTCCTAAGTGCCTTGAGAATGAGCTCTACCTTTCCTTACATTATGCCATTGGTTTCCTTGCCTTCCACTCCTGTTATTGAAGTGATGGACGCAGGAGCAAGAGACAATTTCGGTCTTAAAACAACTATGAAGTTCATCTACACTTTCTCGCGTTGGCTGGAGCAGAATACCTCGGGCTTGATCATCATTCAGATTCGTGACCGCCCAAAGCAGATAAAAATAAATGACGTGAGAAGCATGAGAACAGTGGCACAGAACATTTCAACACCCATAGGGAATTTTTACGAAAATCTCTTCAACATACAGGATTACACCAATGACCAGCTGCTTTACTATGCCAACCAATGGTACAACGGAACGATAGAGGTTATTGATTTTGAACTGAAGTTGTACTATGATGAGAAAATATCCCTGAGCTGGCATTTAACAAATAAGGAAAAGGAACAAATAGAGGATGCCCTGCTCGATACCAAAAACCAGGATGGCCTCAGAAGAATTAGCCAGCTACTGAGTCCTCAATAGTTTAGCACTTCCCGAAGTTGCTCTTTGAACCTATCCTGAGGAAGGAAGTTTGTCTCCAATGAATTGGTAAACGGCACCGGAGTATCTAAACTCGCCGAACGCATTACAGGAGCGTCTAAAAATTCAAAACACTCTTCATATATAAATGCGGCCAGCTCTCCCCCTATTCCACCAACAAGGGTGTCTTCATGAAGAATGATTGCTCTTCCCGTCTTCTTAACCGAAGCCACAATCGCTTCCTTATCAAAGGGCATGAGGGTGCGAAGGTCAATCAGGTCCGCTGAAATATCCGGGCTTTGCTCTAGCTCCTTAAGGGCCCAATGAACACCGCTGCCATAGGTAATTATAGAGACAGCAGTCCCTTCCTTTACCAAAGCTGCCTTCCCTATTGGTACTGTAAAATAATCTGCTGGCACAGCCCCCTTCACACTTCGATATAAAGCTTTGTGCTCAAAGAACATCACAGGATTGGGATCTTCTATACTCGCAGCCAATAATCCTTTGGCATCGCGCGGAAATGCGGGATACACAACTTTTAATCCCGGCGTATGAAAGAACCAGGCCTCGTTCGACTGTGAATGAAATGGGCCGGCGTTCACTCCCGCTCCTGTAGGCATACGTATAACTACATCTGCGTTTTGCTCCCACCTCCAATGCGCTTTTGCCAGGTTATTGATTATCTGATTGAAGCCACAGGTTACAAAATCGGCGAATTGCATCTCCATCACAGACTTGTAGCCATTGATAGAAAGCCCCAGCGTAGCGCCCACAATAGCCGATTCACACAGAGGCGTATTCCTTATTCTTTCCGCCCCGAACTTCTCTATAAATCCCTCCGTCACCTTGAATACACCACCATATTTTGCGATATCCTGACCCATCACTATCAGGTTATCATATTTCTCCAGTGATTGATACAGCCCTTCTTTTACCGCATCCACCATGCGCAATTCGGAGGCCTTTTCAGACGCTGGTTCAGTATGTACAAATTCATGCTTCTGAAACAGATCATCGTATTCTGTTTGTGAATTCGCAAACACGGCCTTTTCCGCGAAGGCCACTTTCAATCCTGCCTCGATTTCTTTGGCAATTTTTTTTCTTATCTCTTTTTGTGACTTCTCGTTCAATACCTTTTCTGTTATCAGGTATCTCTCAAAATTCTCCACCGGGTCTTTCCTGGCCCATTCTGTGAATAATTCTTGAGGGATGTATTTTGTTCCCGATGCCTCCTCGTGGCCACGCATACGGAAGGTCATGCACTCCAATAGTATAGGCTGTGGCTCTTTTCTGATCTTTTCTGTAAGCTCCTTCACTGTGTTGTAAACATCTAGTATGTTGTTTCCATCAACTTGCTCAGCGCTTATTCCATATCCCTTTGCCTTGTCTATAAAGCTCTTGAATTTAAATTGCTCCTCAGAAGGTGTGGACAATCCATAGCCATTGTTCTCAATGAGAAAAATGATTGGCAGGTCCCAAACTGCTGCTACATTGATGGCTTCATGAAATTCTCCCTGGCTGCTACCGCCGTCGCCAGTGACAACAAGCGTCACTTTTTTGTTTTTTGCAAGCAGATCGCCCAATGCTACGCCATCTGCTACTCCCATCTGAGATCCAAGGTGGGAGATCATTCCTATTATCCGATGTTCAATGCTTCCAAAGTGGAATGACCTATCCCGTCCTTTGGTAAAGCCACCCGCCTTCCCCTGAAATTGGGCGAACAACCTAGCTAGAGGCACATCACGCACCGTAAACATGCCAAGGTTCCTGTGCATAGGTAGCAAGTAGTCGTCACTGTTCATGGCCATGACTGCACCAACGGATATCGCTTCCTGCCCGATGCCCGAAAACCACTTGGATATCTTTCCCTGCCTGAGTAGAAGCAGCATTTTCTCCTCGATCATTCTAGGCTTGAGAATGCCGGTAAAAAGTTCGATAAGAAAATCGTCGGAATGTTGGCCGCGATCGTATTTTATTGCCATGTCAATACCCCTAATTGTACTTCGGTAATCGTGTAGTATTTGTGGTGGCCAAAATTAGATTTATTAGAAAAGATATCAAAGAAGATAATGGACATCATCTAGGGTAAGCCATGAAGAGCGGGCATTTAGCTTCAGGCTAATGTTTTTTCTTAATTAAGGGCACTCCTATTTGAAAACCGCCCAGCAGACTGGGTAAATAAGTATC
>JYMV01028448.1_pt1 | contig 12318 bp, 8 predicted proteins | sample 338911 | NCBI WGS metagenome assembly JYMV01 (sample SAMN03354496, study PRJNA234377) | hydrothermal vent metagenome | biome: Deep sea; feature: Hydrothermal plumes at the Eastern Lau Spreading Center, Western Pacific Ocean; material: Seawater | place: Tonga | collected 2009 | depth 2000 m m | reverse complement strand
AGCCCCGGCTGATTTTGCCTTGCGGGCTTTGAACCGTCCAAAGCACACAATTGGCCACAGTGTTGTCGCATTCCTCGGTTTTTAGCGCCCAAAGGGTATCCTTAGAGGCCACAATCAATGAGCCCTTTCCGTCCAGAATCGGTTGGGTTGTTGCTACAGTCGCTCCCAGATCTACCGTCCAAAGTTGATTAGCCGTCTCACCCGCATCGGCAAAGGCATAGACAGAGGAGCCTGCGGTCACATAGATCTTGTCCGCAGCAACAACGGGCGTTTCAACAACACCGGTCTCGGTGGGAGCCTTCCAGCGCACCGTGCCATCTCCATTCATGGACATGACGCCTTTGGATTGACCACCGTAGAGACCAATGTAGAGATTACCGCTCTGTGACGCGACCACAGAAGAGCGGTTTATCTCGTCTGCATCGCCCAGATGCCACACAGATTTTCCGGCATGTGACACCGCATAGACGCCTGATCCCCGGGTCGCAATGTAGATGGCTGTGTCCGTGCGCGTGGGAACGGACGGAATACGACAGGGGTCCTGAGGACCGGGTGCACAATTGTCGCCCACACCCACTGAATAACCCCACTCCAGCTGGCCGGTATTTGCGTTTACGTGGGCGAGCCGGGCCTTGCCCTCTTTATCAACATCGCCAATGTAGAGAGAGCTTCCGTCCGGACTCACAGATGGGCTGGGCGAGGTGCAATCAACCACCTCTTCCGACTCCCACAGCAACTCACCGCTGTCGCTATTGATCGCTGCTAACTTGGCCGCTGCAACATATAGATTAGGGCCATGCACACCGGGCGGCCCGGAAATAAAGCCCGTGGTATTGACTTCCCACAGGACGCATTCTTCTACAGTTCCCCCCACATACATACACCCGGTCGGCCCGCAGCTGTCCGTGGTGCAGGGGTTGCCGTCATCGCAGTCTTTGACCACCTGACTAATACACTCGCCCCCAATACAGGTATCAACGTCCGTGCAAGGATCACTATCGTCGCAGCTTGTCTCGTCCTCTAACGGCAGCACTTCGGAGCACTCTCCGGTAGACGGCTCACAAATAGACACCGATTCACAGGTCTCATTGGTCGGGCATGTCGTGTCGACACCTGCCAGGCATTCACCGTGAATGCATTGGTCACCTTGCGTGCATAAACTCCCGTCATCACATTCCAAACCATCAAGCTTGGTTGGAAAAACACACTGATTAAAGGCCGGCACACAAGTCGCCGCTTCCAGGCACTGTGACGGTTCATCACATACCACCGGCTCGGTCCCTTCACACACTCCCGCGTTACAAACAGCTGCAGTAACACAGCCCAATGTGCAGGCTTCACCATCTGCTTTTTGCGCCTGAGAGCAATCACCTGTCTCGACATTACAGACTCCCTGCTCAAAACAATTGACGGCCGGCGCGCAATGATTGGCCACAACGTGACACCCCACCCAGGGATTGCAGAGATTGAACTCGCACAATTCAGCGGCCTGGCAATCAACAGCGGTACAGAGCGCGGTGTCAGTGGCCTCACAGTAAAATCTGTTGGTAACCCCCAAACGGCTCACTGAACCCACAACCGTGCCTTTTTCTGCAGAAACAAGAAGACCCGCGTAGCTGGGAACTACAGTCGGCAGTGGTGCCTTGATCTGATCGACCAACAACCCATCGCCGCGTAAGAACCGAGCGCGCGATTCAGCATCGACGTGCGCCACTGTGAACAGAATGCGCTGAAACTCATTGGATTTGACCTGGAGACTGGAAAGCTCTTCGTCATTGATGACCAGAGATGCAGTGATCGTGGAGTCTGAGTAACGTTTCAGGCGAACGCCGGTGCGCCCAGAGAACTGACCTGATTCACTCATTGAAAGGTAGCTACCAATAAAGAACTCGGCGCCGGGCGCCACAGACCCAACGAGCAAACGAATGTCCAGTTCTATGTCGCCGGACCACAGAGTCATGGGCAGCCACGCAAGATGGTTGGCCTGAGTATAATCAGCAAACACAATCGGGCCCAGGCTGTGATTCTGGTTACCCGTTGGTGTTTTGCGCAACCAGCCATGAGGCTCGTCAAATTTCTCTATAAAGGCCAGAGGCTTGGCGTCTTCATCGACAACGCCATTGCAATTATTGTCGATACCGTCGCACCAATCGCCAGGCTGTTCGCTAGGAACACAGGGGCCGTCGTCCGGATCATCGCCGTTGTCGTTCGGCCTGCCAAAGTCTTTGGGGACATCCCCCGCATCGATATCGGAGTTGGATGAGTCCGGCTCCTCAATCTCAAGCAGCTTTTCCCAGTAAGCGTCTTCGCTGAGTAAGGCTGGCGCTTCGACGCAGGCCACAGTGAGCAACACAACGCCGGCAATCTGGAAAATGAGTTTCAAAAGCGCACCACCCCGTGAACTCCGTTGAAGGTCGGCAAGATATCCCACTGGGACTCCTTGCGTTGAAGCCGTGCAGACCCGGTGTCGTCCTTCAAATAGTCCAAAACCAGTAGCGCAGCCCCCGCTCCAATGAGCACCACACCCAGGGTGACGGCGGTTCCGCCTCCCGTAGATAAACCGTCAATATCGGCTGTTTTAGCCACGAATCGGTCTTTGTAGTCTTCGTAACCGCTGGAGTGATTACGATTGATTTCGTCGGCCTCATCGCGCAACGTCGCCGCATCACTCAGCATGACAGCCCCAATAATTGTGGACACCAGGCCGGCCCCGGCGGCGGTCCAGCCCCAAAACTTCTGAGACCTCATCAGACGACCAATGGCCGTACTCTCTGTCTGGAGTTGGATTTCTACACTTGTGGTCTTGCCGGCCATCACGTTTTGCGTGGATTGATGGGAAACAAAGCCCTCTTTGTCCGCTGTCAACGAATAGCTTCCCGGTTTGAGAAGTCGACTTGTTGCTGAGGGAAGCTCGCCAAGGCGGGCACTGTTGATCGAAACTTGAGCCTTTTCGGGTCCGCCCGTCACGTTGATTCGCCCGTAATCGGCTGCAGGAATAAGCCGCACCTCCTTGAAAACCAGATCCCCTTTGGGATGCTTCCAGGTGATGCGCACTGGCACAAAATCGGGATGCTCTATGACAAGCACACTACTACTGCGATCCACCCAGCGTCTAAAGGGTGGACTCCAACGACGATTCTGCAAGCGCACGCTCGCATCTGTGGGCACCACCACAAGCTCCAGGAGTGAATGACTCTCAAAAAGCTTGAGCTCCAGGCGCTGATTCAGGCGGTTGAAGCGAGTGTGTTGCGAAGGAGGAAGCCCATATTCTGCCGCGCGTTGCATGGCCCACCATGCCGTTTTATAGCTCTTTCGCTTGTAGAGCACTTCGGCAAAAGCAAAGGGATACTTCCACTCTTTGTGAAGTTCTTCAGCGCGCCTGAAAAATGTTTCCGCCTGTTCCCAGTCTCCGCGCTTCCACAATTTCTGGGCTTTACGGAGGCTCTCTTTGGCTTCACGTTTGGCGGCACGGCTGGTGTTTTGGCCAAGAGCCGGGTTAACAACAAGCAGCGAGAGAACAACAGCGATGAATGCAAGGCGTCTCACAGTGTGAAAGGTTTAGCACTATGGCCCCAAAAATCAATGGATCGCCGTGCATTATCCCCGCTCGACCGGCGATGCCTCGTAATTCCCCCCAAAGCTAGGTTGGATCGCAAGGACCATCGCAGGTGTGCTCAATGCGGCCGGCTGGATTGAAAAAGCGCTCTATCTGCTCAATTCCCAACGGGTTATTGCGCACACCGTCATGAACTTCGTTGGTCTCCTCAGGCGGAGTCGCCACCCGGCCGGGCAGTGGTGCTGGAATACCATAATCAAATTCCACCAGAGCGGAACCTGCATGTGGACTTTCCACATTTTCCAGACCCACAACCTCGCGCGGAGCAGGTACTAACAACGGGATCCCCAACGAGCGAGCATGAATGTGGCTGGCCATATTGGGCACCTGTGAATCACCCAGTCCAATCTGCAAAAGGACCTGTCGATCAGCCGGCGTATCATCAAACGGACTGTTCAACACCCAGGGCGCAAAGGTCACCGAATCAAAACGGTCGGCCACCTGCTGTGTCAATCCAATCAACTTGTTCTGTTCCAGCAAGTCGGTCACGCTGGCGTTCATGACCTGCAGAAAGAGAATAAAATTGTAGGAGCGCATCATAATAAAGGACAGACCCGCGCCGCCCACACTGAGCGTGATTCGCTCAAAATGTGGAGAAAGCGCAGCCAATGTGCCGCCCAGGATGTGCCCCTGACTTATTCCATAGAAATAGACATGCTCAGGATCGTAGACCAACTTGCCGTCCACTTTGAGTTCATCCAGGTCAACCATGGTCTCTTTTGCAGCAACCGTCAGCGCTATTTGATTGGCCATGCCCTGATATAGGCGCTCAGAAAATTGCATCAGCGTTTCCGGATGATGGTAAAGAGCCTCGGCCACAAGCCCCCGATCGGTGTTGTCCATGCCCCACCATTCAACCGCCATGACAACCGCTCCAATTTGATTGGCAAACTTGCGAACAAAATCACCTTCAATCTCAGAACGCTTCCCAAAGAAGCCATGCCCAAACTGCACCAGGCGTCCCGGCGCGGCTATCTCACCACTCAACAAGCTCTTTGGAACAATAATAGTGAACGGTACGGTTGCCATGCCGTTTTGAACCACGGCGCCACTCTCATCACGATTGACCCACGCGCCGGCCTCTTCTTTATCCAAGAAAAGCGGCACCTGCATGGTACCTACAATTTTCCGGCCAATTGATTCGTCTACATCGTTCAGGACCTCAGTAATCTCGACTTTGGGAGGCGTCACTTTGAGAGCCGCCAGAAGCTGAGTACGCACAGAGACCATATCCGAGCTAATGTTCTCCATGGATCCGGTCGTAAAATCCCACGCCAGCTGTAGAGTGTCCCGCTCTACCCCGTTGGCTTTGAGAGGTGCAAAAAGCTCTGTTTTGAAGCGCTTTGCAATGGGTTCCAAAATCGGGTCACCACCGGCCTGTCCATCTCGTATTCTGCGAAAACCCTCAGGCGGCGTAATAAAATGGCCGGAGCTATTCTTGAGATAGCGCATGACCACGATGTAGCGGGTCTGATTTTCAAGACGAGTCATTGGCCGAATCATCAGGGCCCGTTTGTTTGCGTACTTGGGCACGGGGTCGAGTTCGGTCAAATGCATGACTCGAGCGCCTGTTTCCGCGTGAATAAGCAGGGTTGGGCTGTCATCGCTCACACTTTTTGCGAGATCACCATCCAGATCTTCAAAAATGGAACCGTCAATTGACTCGGAAAAAACCGCGCTAATCGTGGGCAAGTGGGAGAAACCGTCAATCGGAAAGTAATGGTTGAGATCAATACCGCCACCCACATCTTTTTGCGGCAACGCGTTGTCAGGCACCGATACTACGCTTCCAGACGGCATGGCGGCATTTGCCGTCAGGAAGAAATTGGATGGATACGGAAACAGGCAATCATGTTCCGATGCCAGCGGATTGCAGCCGGCCTCAATGGAAAGCGGCTCCAACTGTAGCGGGTCATCTTCAGTAGGGCTGCAACCCCCAATCAACAGGAGAACAGCCACGGTTCGGGCAACAAACCGGTTTGTGATGACGCGTGGGTAGGTCATGGGTCAGAGACTATGGCGGGGATCGCTTGATTTGCAATCTTCGTGTTCAATTTTGAACGCTCACCCACCTCAGCGGCGTGCGAATAAAGAAAAGACCCAGACCCAGGCACAGCAAAACTCCGGTCTGCTGCACCCCTTCCAAATATACACCACTGCTGGCGTGATGCGCGCCCAGACCCATGGTTAGAGCGACAAGAGTCACCACTTTGAGTCCTACAATCCCAAACACCCATGGATGAGCTGCCCGAGCCTCGTGTGGCAGTTCACTCCCTATAACCAGGAGAAATAGAACAACAACCAGGGCATAGCGAATAAGAATTACAGGAACAAACCATGCCGCTTCCCGTTCAACCAGCGCACCGTCCAAAAAGTCATAGAGAAAATGCCACTCCAACTGGCCCACTCCCCAGGAAAACTGAATCCAACCGGCGGCTATCAGGCCCACCACGCCAAGGAACGCTGCATGGCTCAGGCGCGTAGACTTTGAAGCATTGTCAGGAATGGCGCGTGCGGCCAGAGTCAATGCCGCCAACAGGCAATCGGCGGTAAAGTACGCCTGAACCGAAACGCGAATGACACACAAGAACAGGAGCCAGACACCAAAAATGGCAAAAATCCTGAGCAAGGGACGCATGGAGTCGCTCACCCCTCGCTTTTCAGCAACCCACACAGAGACGAGCGCCACCAATGCAAAAACAAGCTTGGCGCCGGGGTCCAGGTCAATGATTCCTACTTGAATTCCCAGTAGAACGAGAGCGCAGCCCACTGCGGCCACCCAACTCAAGGCATTCAATTGACGGCGGCCAAACACAACTAATTTTGCGACAGCACTGAGCGCCAGAACATGGGTGACCGAGCTCGGCGTCAACGGCCCCTGCCAGGACTCAAAATGAAAGCTCTCGGCATTAACAAGAGTATAGGGGAGCAAGAAAAAAGCGGCGCCGGACAGTGCTAATCCCGTGTACAAATCCAGTGTCTTTTCACGAAAGTGATGCGTGCACTCAAACAAGAGCCAGCACAGGGTGACGGGTGCCATGATTGCCGGCCACCCGTAACGATAGGAGGTCGGATAGAGCAAGAGCAGAGGCACTCCCAACAGGACCCAGACGGCCACCTCCTTGTTCCAGCGTTTCATGATGACCAGCCCACCCAGAAACGCCGCCACCCAATAGCCGGTAATCCGGGCATAGGTGGGGAAATGGACCTCTGGACGAATCAGCGCCAAAAACTCGCCCCAACACGCCATCAACAGTGGGCACAGACCGGCAACCACAAGCCATTTGAGGGACAGCCCGGGTCGGAGTCGTCTCAGAATCAACGAGAACAAGGCTCCCATGACCAACAACACACCATAAAGAAGATGACGCTTATCGGAGCGCACTCCCCACGATAGGGATTTGGCGGCCTCAACCGCGTCCATTTTTTCCGCATATGCAGAAGGTAGCGGGGCATTTCCTACCAGTGCTTCTGGGTGTCGACCGGACTGATAGTCAGCGGCCAGCGGAACTTTGAGTCCCCAACCCAACAAGTAGCGATAGTCGGTGATTGAGATCGTCCCCAGATCACATCCACGGCAATAGCCGGGACCGCGAAAGAGCGCAAAGGTCGGAACATCCATGGCAATGCCGTGGCGGCCCTCGGGCGTATGACCGTGGTCACCAAAAACCACTAGATTCTCAGAGGCTGGAATACGCTTATGAAGCCCGGCAATCAGTTGATCCACCCCGGTAAAGGTTTGTTCGTAACGGGGTGAATTGATTCCCACCTCGTGAGCCACATGATCGCTGTAGGTAATGTGCGCCAACACCAGGTCGTGATGACCGGCCAGATAGTCGTCTACAGCATGAAACAAGGCGGCGTTTTGATTGACAATCTCATCGGGGTCAGCGCCCATCTCGTTGCTTCTGAATGTGGTGATATCATTGCCGAACTGGGAGAATGTGGCATCGCTATAGACCGCACTTTTGATGCCGGCCGCTTTGAGTTGGGTAAAGAGTGAGGGAACATTGTCCCGGCCTTTGACAAAATTGGCCATGAACGCAAAAACCTTGACCTGATCCTTCCCGGTAAATGCGGCGCGAATAGCCGGCGCAGTCACCGCGTCATAGCTACTATTTACCCGTGCGGATGTGGACACGGCTCGAAGCGCATTGAGATGGGGCATGATTGCCGGATCTGTGGCGCTTTCTGTACGGAGTGAATCTACAAAAAAGATAAAGGTGCGAACCTTAGCATCGTGCTTTGGGCGAGTATTGGTGTCCGAAAGCGTGGTTTCGCTCACCGGTGGTGCTCCGGTAATCTGGTCCATGATCCAATAGGACACACAACCCAAAACTAATAAGAACACCCAGACGCCCAGGCGTTGAAGACGGCTCATTCCTGTTTCCACGCTGGCGCCATGATGCGACAAAAGCAATGCAAACGCTATGTGAACTAAAGACTTTTCAAATTGGGCATAGATCCCTCTCGACCCAATAGGCTAAACTCCCATTCAAGATGAACGTAGCACTCTTTAAATCGCAACCCTTGAGCGGCCTTATTGCTGCTTTTCTGCTTTGTACATTGGTCGGCTGTCCAACAGACGATCCTGTTGTTTCCGAGGCAACTGACGTCAACTCGCCGGCGCCGGACCTTCCTGATGAGGATGTTGTGGAGCCCAAAGACCTGCTTCAAGATGCCGCGCCGGAGGTGGATGAAGAAGACACTCAGCCTGAGCCCGATAGCGCGCCCGCTGATGGCACGGCCGATGGGACAAGCGATGATGGAACAAGCGATGGGACAAGCGACGATGGGATAAGCGATGGGATAAGCGATGGGACCACCGAAGACGCCGCCGTAGAAGACCTGGGGCCTCAAGGGCCACCCGACATCTGCATTGGTATTTCCCCGCCAAAATCAGCATTCGATCCCATTGAGGAGCCCCCGACAGAAGCGGACGCTTCAGGCGCTCAAGAGGACGCGGCTAACAGTGATGCCGGCGAAATGCTACCGGACCCTGTTCCGGTCATTGGCGAACCCTGGCCCAATTGGAGTCTCTACGACTTCCAACCTCAAAGCTGCGGTTACACGGGCACTTACGGACTCGACGTATATACCGGCCATGTCACTGTTGTGGTTCTTCTGGCCGCATGGTGAGGATTCTGTCAGTCCCAGGCTGGGATGCTCGAAAAAATGCGAATAGAGATGGAAGTCAAAGGCCACGACGTCTACTTTGCCATTGTGAACGCCGTCAACGCTTCTACCGACCAGAGTAAGCTCATTGACAAGTGCGCCATGCCGCTCTTCCAGGACACCACGGAAGCAGACGCATGGGGCCTTCACAAGGGCAAGAAAGACGACTTCTTCATCTACGGCGTTGACGGCAAGTTGGCCCAATACCTGCCCGTCTCTGGAGAGATTGACGTCAATCTGTCGACCGACATCGGCTACTACAACTTAAAGAACGCCATTTTTGAAGAGTTGGGCGTTCCTACTGAGACGCCTCCTGACCCACCAGAATAAGCGTCGTTAGCTCGTGTAATTCAAGATCTGTTGTCGAGACTATTTGACCGTTTTCGTCTTTGGAGACGCTTCCGGCTGCCTGGAGTTGACCGGTGTCTGCTTGCACTGCCCAAACCGAAAAAGTGGATAGGGTGGAGCCTTCCTTGGCGGTAACGCTCAATCCAAAAGAAGCGCCTTTGCTAATCACGCCGAGCGGGTTGATGTGAAAGGCATAGACTTCGGAGTCTTGCGACCAGGGTTCATCGCCAAAGGGAGGTAAGTAGATTTCGGGTACAGCGGCTGCCCAAATCTCTTTGCTCAATCCGAGTGGAAACTTCAAATCTCCGGCCGCAATGCTCAATGTAAGTTGCCCGTCGGCCAATGAGACGCTGCCACCGTCATCGGGCTTCCAGGCCACGGGATCTCCCTGGCGCTCAATCAGGACAATATCTTCGCCGGCTGAATTCACTTTGTCGGCTTCGACCCACTGTGGATATTCCATATTCATGTAACCAAGATCGTCGGCCAAAACCTGAATCTTGTACATGCCTACCGTCATATCCTGGACCAGGAACTCCCCCTTTCCATCGGCCTGGACGGTGGTACATCCACCCTCGTCACAAATGAGCAAATAGGCGAGCCCCACGGGCTTAGCGGCCACATTCACCAATCGCCCCTCAATGGCCCCAGCTTCGGGCTCCGGCACATCAACTGGAGGCTCATCAATCTCGGCTTTGGGCTGACTGTCCGGCTCGTCTGTATCCGGCGTCGCCTCATCCGTATCACTGGTATCGGGTTCTTCAGCGGTCACATCGTCATTCGAAGTACTCGTGCCGGTGTCCGTGGATGGTGTCGCTTCATTATCATTCCCTGAACATGCAACAAAACCTAAAAACAGAAATATAATCAACGGGATACGGGCAAGCACTCAATTCTCCTCAACTGTTCAACACAGCTTTGTTGCTGTCTTCCAATACGGAAACACCAACGAATTCGCTCCATATAGTATGCCATCTTCCAAGCAACAAGCAGTGTATTCCAGCAAAAGCGCCTATTGAGTCACCATCCGGGCAGAGTTAATTCATGAAGCGAACGCTTCTTGGGTCTCAACCAACTCCCAACATTGGGAATAGCTTCACTTGAGCAGTGGCTCGAGAAACACCAAAATGTCGTTCCAGTAGTCCCCGACCGTAAAGAACAAGGCATGACCATCACGCCCAAACGGTGGATACACAATGCTTTGGACATCTTTTTTCTGGGCCTTGAGCTCCTGTTCAAGCTCAGCGACCAGGGCCACGTGAGGCTCGTCGTTTTCTGCCACCAGAAGAAGAAGCGGGGCCGAAATACCGCTCAAATCTTTGATCTCTTGACTCAGCTGTTCCTTGACCGGCGCCGGGGCCATTATGACGATGCCTGAAAATTGACTGCCTTGTTTTTTGGCAGCCTGCAGCGTCAGGAAGCCACCCCGAGAAAATCCCAGTAGGGCAAGGCGAGCACCATCCACTTTGGCAGCGCTCACCAGAAACTCCAGACCGCTCAACAGGTCATCAAGATGCCCCGAAATGGGTCGTGTTTCTCGACGCTTCTTGGAAAAGCCCACATACCCGGCTTTGGCCAACGCCTTGCAAGTCCCCTCCAAATCACCGCCCACCTTGTTACCCAAACCACCATGATTGTAGAGCACGCCGGCAAAAGGTCCCTGCCCCGGCGGTGTGCACAAGAACGAACCATCACTCATCGCTTCGACTGTTGGCTCACCCGGCACGGTTACATCCTCAATCGGTAGCGGTGTGCCGCTCACATCATCAGCGGCCGTATCAGCCACTTCAGCGGCCGTATCGTCTGCCTCGGCAATGTCCTGGTTTGAGTCGGTATCATCTGAGTGATTACCGTCGATGTCGATCGGTTGCTGGCAAGCGCCCCCAAGAAGCAGGGCAATAATCATAAGCCGTCGCATCATGGCGAGGACATTCCAAACAGTTTACGGGCGTTCTTGTGAGCAATGTTGTCGGCGGCTGTCTGGCTCAACTGGCCTAAGATTGTGCGGTAATAAGCCACCGTCTTTTTGACCTCCAGATGCCGCTGCCCGGGCCCCACATCCGTGCCCACCAATATGCGCTCCGAATAGTTTTCCATCACCTGCTTCCAATCACTCTTCAGGACAAGAGTGCCGTCATCCAATCGTTGCTCATCCATAGAGACCAGTCGACCCTGGTAGGAACACAGCGGATTCCGGCTCGACAAATCAATGTAAAGGTTGCGATGGGCGGCCAACAATTCGCCCACTACCGTTGCAGGAGCGTCTCCCGAATGTGCCCACACAATGATGGCGTCGTTACTGGTGTCGCTTCGACGTTCATCTCGGGCGGCTTTGAGTCCGGCCTCCCAGTCACTCCGATTGGAATCGCTGTGGTCGTAATGCACATTGACGGGCACCCCACGCACACGAGCCTCCTCATAAACGGACAACAAGAAGGACTCGGTGGCGGAATATTCCTTGGGTTCAGCCTGAGGTCCGGCTGCAAAATGGCGAACGCTGGTTTCCCCAATGCAACGGGCACCCGCGTCCAATGTCTCTCTGATTTCAGCCAGGGTTTCGTCTGGGCTGCTTATGCCGTTCTTGACCTCAAACCAGGCACAATTGACGTAGGTATCGGCATCCTGTTGTTGCAGTGCAAGGGTATTGTCCAGCCCGAGCACTACAAAGCCCACAAGCCCACCGTCGCTCACCACTTTGGGAACCACCTGATCAGACCAGGTGGGTAGCCAATGACCGTGTGCATCAAAGAAGTCCCCAATATAAAGCGGCAACTGGTCACTGGTTACCTGGTCTGTGCACTCGCCCCCCGGGCCGCCACTGCTTGAACCGCCGCCGCTGCTCTTCTTACCGCCACAGGCAATCAAAGCCAACAGCGCCACACACACACTCACAACGCGCGTAACTCTTGTCATCATTTCTCTCCTGAATACACAGAGTCTAGCACCATGCTCAAAGGACTCAAACACAGTATCCATCCCGATCCACGATGACTTTCCAACCCCTGAATAATGGATTAGACGCCCCAAAAAAATGGAGCCGAGTAGAACGCTAGATGTTACATCCACTAACGGGCAATTGGACGCTAAAAACACTCCCGGAACCCGGCGTACTTTCGACCGACACGGCGCCGCCATGATGGGTTACCACACCGTAAACAAGAGCCAGTCCCAGGCCGGTC
>JYMV01022462.1_pt1 | contig 12318 bp, 10 predicted proteins | sample 338911 | NCBI WGS metagenome assembly JYMV01 (sample SAMN03354496, study PRJNA234377) | hydrothermal vent metagenome | biome: Deep sea; feature: Hydrothermal plumes at the Eastern Lau Spreading Center, Western Pacific Ocean; material: Seawater | place: Tonga | collected 2009 | depth 2000 m m | reverse complement strand
CGCCACTTTGATCCAGAAGATTATGATGAGAACCAATCTACCCACTTTATAGTCCAAACCGAATGAACCAGCGCACGATGCAATGATTCGATACACTCTATTGTGCTGAGGCCAGTCTAGTCGGCGCCTGGGTTGGTCATTTGCTAAAACTAGCGGGAATTAGAGATTAGTTATTAGTCATTTCTTGCAGCAACACCTCTAACTCATCAAGAAATTCGTCGCCCTCGCCACTATACCTAATTTCATTCTCCTCAGGATCGTCTTCCTCAGGATTTTCGTCATCTTCAAGCTCTGATTGATTTGTAATCGAGTTAAGATCGGTTCGAAATTCGATAAGATTCTGTAAATACCGTTCGCGAGTGAGATTTTCGGCTTCGTCATGCCCTTCACGAAGACATTCAGCGCAAAATTTGCCGATTTTTTGAATACCCTTGTCTATTTCTTGCCGTGCGGTTTCATGTTCGTTGATTTGTAGAGCGAGTTCAGCCCGAGCAATACTATTCATCATCAGAATATAGCCTTTATACTGATAAGTTTGCCATGTTATTTCTGATGGAGCATATTTGTAGGCCATATCAGCAACTCCCAGATTCTGATCCGTATCTTGCTTAACTTCAACCCAACGTTTGATGCCCGCAAAAAGAAGATAGCGGATATAACGATCATAAGATTCATCAAACAGTGTTTGCCATTCTTCTGTTTCCATACTGAATCCTTCATCACTCCCATGTTGCCTCTTATATGCGTCAAGTTTTTCACAAAAATATGAGTGATAGGATTCAAAGCCTTGAGGTCTCCGACCGTCAGGTCTGCCGGTGGCGTATATTCGGGATATAGTAAAAGCATTAGGCTGAATGGTGATAACCTCCCGATCATCGTAAGTTCGTAAAACCCGAACTTGCTGATTAACATCAAAGCCGAGTTCCTCCAATACGTCATCAAGGGTTTCTATAATCTGCGAGTCTATTTCTTCTTCAATTTGATTGTTTGACATTTTTCCTCCAAATTTTAGTAGTAATCTTGCAACGCTGTAACAGAGATTTTCTGATACCTGAGCGCAGCGATCGCATTCACCGCAGCTGAAGCTCCTGGAATTGTTGAAAATATTGGAATATTGTAATCAATAGCCATTTGTCGGATTAACTGCTCATTAGGTCGGTTTATGTAGCCAGTTGGCGTATTAATAATTAGATCAATTGCGTTGTTCTTAACATAATCATGAATTGTAGGGCGCCCTTTTCCAATGCTATAAACCAGTTCAGCTTCCATGCCATTGCGGCGAAGCACTTTTGCCGTACCATGGGTAGCTATCATGTGAAAACCTATTTCGTATAACTTTCTGGCAATAAAGATTACTGACCGCTTATCACGGTTTCTGACACTTATAAATACTCTTCCTTCTAAAGGCAGGTCAGCACCACAAGCCTTTTGCGCTTTTGCTACAGCATGATCTAGATTGTAATCAATTCCCATCACTTCCCCGGTTGATTTCATCTCAGGACCAAGCTCGGAATTTGTACCAGGGAATCGATCAAAAGGAAAAACAGGTGCCTTCACACTGAAGTAATCTGGCTCAATCTCCTGTGTAAAACCAATTTCTTTTAAGGTTTTTCCTGCCATAACTTTAGCCGCGATTTTTGCTAATGGAACACCGATTGCTTTACTAACGAATGGTATAGTACGAGAAGCCCTGGGGTTGACTTCAAGAACAAATATATTATCGTTCTTTATCGCAAACTGAACGTTCATTAATCCTTTGACATTGAGTTCTTCCGCTAAGTTATAGCTGTATCGCTTCAGTTGGTTTATTTGCTCTTCAACAAGTGTATAAGGAGGTAACACGCAATCACTATCTCCAGAATGTATGCCAGCTTCCTCAATATGCTCCATAATACCACCAATCAAGGTTAGTTTTCCATCAGAGATTACATCAACGTCGACCTCAATAGCATCTTCTAGGTACTTATCTATAAGGACTGGGTAGTCGGGTGACGCTTCTACAGCTGACTTAATATAGTTTTCAAGCATATGTTGTTCATAAACAATTTTCATAGCTCGACCACCTAGTACGAAAGAGGGGCGGACCAACACTGGGTAGCCAATACTATTGGCAATTGGAACTGCTTCTTCAATAGATGTTGCGGTTCCACTTGGAGGCTGAGAAGCACCAATTTTGTCAATCATTTCTTTAAAAAGTTTTCGATTTTCTGCCCTCTCTATGTCTTGGGGATCGGTACCAATAATCGTTACGCCAGCCTCTTTTAACTGCATGGCGAGGTTGAGTGGCGTTTGTCCACCGAATTGAACGATAGCTCCTTCAATATTTTCCCTGTCAACAATATTCATTACATCTTCAAACGTGAGAGGTTCGAAATAGAGCCGGTCAGACGTATCATAGTCAGTGCTTACAGTCTCGGGGTTGCTATTGACCATGATCGTCTCATATCCGTCTTCTTTGAGAGCAAGAGCTGCGTGAACACAGCAGTAATCAAACTCAATTCCCTGCCCAATCCGGTTCGGTCCTGAGCCCAGAATCATGATCTTTTTCTTGTTGCTCGATTGTACCTCATCCTCAAGGCCATAGGTCGAATAGTAATAGGGTGTTTCAGCTTCAAATTCGGCTGCGCAAGTGTCCACTGTTTTAAAAGTTACCTCAATACCTAGTTCTTTGCGCATTCCACGCACTTCTGTTTCGCTCATATCCCATATTTCGCCAATGTGCTTGTCCGAAAATCCAAGTTGCTTTGCCTTATGCAGCAGTACTGGATCTTTTCCTTCTGTAAGCACATTTTCAAAATCAACAATCTCCTTAACATTGTATAGAAAAAATGGATCTATTTTTGTATAGTCATATATTTGATCAATTGACATCTCAAGTTGTAACGCCCGTTTAATATAGAAAAGACGTTCAGTATTAGGAATTGTCAACTTACTTGGAAGTTCCGAAAGGGACAAATTTTCAAGCGGATGGTTATCAAGTCCAGACCACCCTGTCTCCAGCGAGCGTAATCCTTTCTGCAAAGCTTCTTTAAATGTTTGACCTATTGACATTACTTCACCAACGGATTTCATTCTTGTTGTCAGCGTTAGATCTGTGCCGGGGAACTTTTCAAATGCCCATCGAGGAATTTTTACTACAACATAATCAATTGTTGGTTCGAACGAAGCTGGTGTTTTCTTGGTAATGTCGTTTGGAATTTCGTCTAGTGTGTACCCTACTGCCAGTTTAGCAGCAATCTTTGCTATCGGAAATCCTGTTGCTTTCGAGGCGAGGGCTGAACTACGAGAGACACGTGGGTTCATCTCTATAACAATCTGTCTGCCATTCTCTGGATTTACCGCAAATTGTATATTGGAACCACCAGTCTCGACCCCGATCTCGCGAATGATCTTAATGGCAGAATCCCGCATCTTCTGGTATTCTTTGTCACTTAGAGTTTGGGCTGGTGCGATGGTAATGCTGTCACCAGTATGTACACCCATTGGATCAAAGTTCTCAATAGAACAGATAATCACCACATTATCTGCTATATCACGCATAACTTCCAGTTCAAACTCCTTCCAACCAATTACCGATTCCTCGATCAATACTTCATTTATCGGGCTTATTGAGACTCCGTGGGCAACCATTTCTCGATATTCTTCAACGTTATATGAAATACCTCCGCCTGCTCCGCCGAGGGTAAATGCTGGCCTGATAATTGCTGGGTAACCTATATCACCGATAATATCCATTGCTTCTTCAGCCGAATGTGCAATCCCACTTTGCGGTATGTCAAGTCCTATATCCAGCATCGCTTTTTTAAATGATGCTCGGTTTTCTGCTTTTTTAATAGCGTGTAGTTTAGCACCGATCAGTTCAACGTTATATTGATCTAAAACTCCATTTTCAGCAAGCTCAACAGAGACATTCAAACCGGTTTGACCACCGAGTGTGGGAAGTAAGGCTTGCGGTCGTTCTTTGGCAATAATCGATTCGATCACATCGGCTGTAATCGGTTCAATATAGGTTCGATTGGCAACTTCAGGATCGGTCATAATTGTCGCTGGATTGCTGTTGACAAGAATAATTTTATAACCTTCTTCTATTAAGACTTTGCATGCCTGAGTACCAGAGTAATCAAATTCGCAGGCTTGACCTATAATAATCGGGCCGGATCCAATAATCAGAATCCTTTGTATATCAGTTCTTTTTGGCATAGTTAGTTATCTAGTTCATCATCCTCGGACATTAAATCGCTGAATTTTTGGAATAGGTAGCTTGCATCATGCGGTCCAGGGGAGGCTTCAGGATGATATTGGACAGAAAAAGTTGGACTATCGGTAAGCTCAATACCTTCAAGTGTCTGATCGTTGAGGTTAATGTGCGTGATCTTGGCTGAATTTGGCAGCGAATCAATATCCACACAAAAACCGTGGTTCTGTGAAGTAATTTCAATCTGTTTCGTGTCAAGGTGCTGCACTGGGTGGTTGCTCCCACGATGTCCAAATTTAAGTTTAAAAGTTTTGGCACCGATGGCTAGACTCATTAGTTGATGACCAAGACATATACCAAAAATCGGCTTTTTACCGATTAGACCACGGATCGTTTGCACACCATAATCAATAGCATCTGGGTCGCCGGGCCCGTTTGATAAAAAAATCCCGTCCGGATCATTAGCAAGGATTTCATCAGCCGACGTTTTTGCTGGAACAACCAGTAATTCACAATGATGCTTTTGTAACATTCGCAAAATATTATGTTTTATGCCGAAATCAATCGCGACCACTCGATGTTTCTTTTGAGCGGGTTCCTCCCATTGGTAGGTGCTGGTGCACGTAACTTTTTTAACTAGATCCCTTCCTCCCATGCCTCCGAAATTTCGAGCTTTTCTAACCAATGGTTCAGGCCTTAAGTTGTCTGTTGAGATAGTTCCTTCCATAACACCATTAATACGGAGTCGTTTGGTAAGCGCACGTGTATCAATCCCCTGAATCCCTACAATACCATGCATTGTCAGGTAGTCACCCAAACTTCCTTCAGATCTCCAGTTGCTGTGATAGTTACTGTATTCTCGAACTATAAATCCCTCCACCTGTGGTTTCACAGATTCAGTATCAAATTTATTCCACCCATAATTTCCAATCAGCGGATAGGTCATCGTAACAATCTGACCGTTATAGGAAGGATCCGTAAGAATTTCTTGATAGCCTGTCATACTGGTATTAAATACAATCTCTCCCACTGTTTCACCGGGCGCGCCAAAACTTTCGCCTTCAAATATGGTCCCATCGGCAAGTGCCAGAATTGCTTTCATCTGTTACTCTCAATCTTTGACATCATAATTTTTCCATCACGAATTGTCATCACCGGCCACCCTTTCAATTTCCAACCGTCGAAAGGTGTATTTCTACTCTTAGATTCAAATTGTGCCGAATCAACTACCTGTAGCTTTTTCGGATCAATTAGAGTTACGTCTGCTACAGCACCAACTGAAAGCGTGCCCCGATCAATACCTAGAATCTCCGATGGAATGTGTGTCATTTTTGCTATGGCATCATTTAATTTCAATTTTCCAGTATCCACCAATTGTGTTAAAACGAGCGGAACACTGGTTTCCAGACCGATAATACCGGCTGGTGCTTCTTTCATACCTCGATTTTTTTCAAATGGGGCATGGGGGGCGTGATCTGTGACAATCGTATCAATTATTCCTTCAGCTAAACCTTGTATGATAGCTTTAACATCCTTCTGGGTTCGCAACGGCGGGTGAATTTTTGCCTTTGCACCATGATTTACAACTTCAGTGTCAGTAATTGTAAAGTGATGCGGGCACGACTCAGCAGTTACACGGATCCTCCGTTGTTTTGCCCAACGTATCAAATCGACACCACCTTCAGTGCTAACGTGGGCAATATGTATGTGTCCACCTGTTTGTTCCGCCAGTAGTAAATCACGTGCAATGATGATCTCTTCCGCTGCATTTGGTTGTCCCGGTAATCCGAGTTCCTGCGAAATCTTGCCAAGGTTCATTACCGTGCCCTGTGTCAGGTTGTGTTCCTCGCAATGGTCAATTACCGGAAAGTTCATCTCAGCACTTAACACCAGCACGTTCCACATAATGGACGCATCCATCACAGTTTTCCCATCATCTGATAAGGCCACAGCCCCAGCTTCGATTAGCGATCGCCAATCTGTTATCGATTGCCCATCAAGGTTTTTGGTGATAGACCCAATGGGGAAAACATTCGCCGATCCGTATTCCTCTGCCTGTAAACGAATAAATTCAACCACATCGAGTGAGTCTATGGTTGGTTGTGTATTGGCCATGCAGGCTACGGTTGTAACCCCTCCAGCTACAGCAGATCTCGTTCCAGTCGCAATTGTTTCTTTATATTCAAACCCTGGTTCCCGTAGGTGTACATGCATATCCACTAAACCGGGTGCCACGATCAGGTCTTTGGCTTCAATAACCCGATCAACTGAAACACTTAGATCTACACCTATTCGGCTGATATTTTTGCCATCTATATATAGATCGCAAATTTGATCTATCGAATTCTTGGGATCAAGTACACGGCCATTTTTAATCAGGATTCGTTCCATAATCAATCTGTTTCATAGATAACCGCTAGGTCTTTTTTGCCTTCTTCCTCCATATCTACCCGAATAATCTCCTTGTTGGAAGTTGGGATATTTTTGCCTACATAATCCGCAGCAATCGGTAGTTCTCGGTGTCCACGATCGATTAAAACCGCTAGTTGGACAACAGAGGGTCGTCCAAAATCCATCACCGCTTCCATGGAAGCCCGTATGGTTCGGCCTGTATACAAAACATCGTCAACCAGAATAATCCATTTACCCGCTACATCAAAAGGAATATCAGTTTTGCTCACTGTGATTTTCGCAGTGTGAAGATTAATATCATCGCGGTATAGATTGGCATCGATAATTCCAACCGGTACTTTAACTCCTTCCACGTGATCGAGGATTTTTGCAATCCGGTAGGCAAGATGATCTCCTCGGCTCTTGACACCGATTAGCGCAAGGTTGTTAACTGCACAATGATCTTTTTCTAAGATTTCATGGGAAATTCGAACTAAAACTCTCCGCATTTCCTCCTTTGTCATTACCTGTGCCTTTTCACGCATGGTTTTCCTATCTATATTTTTTCTTTTGTAAGGAGATCCATGATCTCCTGCACTAACGGATTGACATCAAAACCTCGTTGGTTCCAGTCATTTTTCCAGAATTGATCTAAGGATTGATAGCCAAGTTTTTCATATTCTAAAACCTGAATCATTAGTTCAAGCTTATCAGCAGCACGGACGAGCTTAGCCTCAATTGTTTCGTTCTGCTCAAATTCTTCCCAAAGTTCTTGGTACCATTCTCCCATACTACCGAATTTCTCGAGCATTGATGTTACAGCCTTTCTTTCTCCCAGTTCTTTGATCTCTTCGGGAATATAGGTTAGTACAGTAAAAGGAATATCACCAATACGAGCCTCAGCAATCTCATGCAACAGCGATAATCGCATTACCTTTTCAGTGTCGAGTTGGATGCCCTGTGCAACGAGTGCATCAGCTAATACCATCGATAGGAGCGTCATTCGATAGCAGTGATCTGCAATGCTCTCCCCATTTTTAATTCCATGCACAAGCCAACCGGTTCTCGGCAAGCTTTTTAGTATTCCAATTTCTTCGATAAAATTTAAAATTGCTTCAGCTTTCATAATTTAATCCAAAAAAAATCCCCACCGATCAGAACGGTGAGGTTAACAAAATATAATATTCAACAATATGTGATAAAACAATACGTATCCCTTTTCTAACCTCACGGGATTAGATTAAAAGAGGAGATTTTTCTAAGAGCGTAGTGTATCATAATCACATCCTTAGCGCAAGATTATGTTCAAAAATTCTGTGTTTTTGCTGATCGGCATTTTGCTTGACACTCATAGGACCTAAACCTATAATAAGCGACAAATACTGTGCTGTCTCTGATACAAAATGACCCGAATTCCTTTCGTGAAAATGAGTGGAGCAGGGAACGACTTCGTTGTTATTGATAACCGCGATTCGATTCTGCCACATGAGTTGACAGATTTTCTTAGAAAAATTTGTCAACGACGGATGTCCATTGGAGCTGATGGTGTTCTACTAGTTGAGGATTCGGACCTTGCTGATTTCAAAATGCGTTACTTCAACTCTGACGGCAACGAAGTTGAAACCTGTGGTAACGGTGCACGATGCATATCACGATTTGCGTATCTAAACGGAATCACACCTCATAAAATGCGTTTTGAAACGAAGGTAGGTATTTACCAATCCGAAGTTATCAGGTCAAATGTGAGAGTTCGGCTTGGTAATCCAACCCAAGTGCGATTGAGTTTCCCGCTGCAGCTAAATGATGGAGTTCATAATGTTAGCTTTGCCAATACTGGCGTTCCACATGTGATGTTCTTGGTTGAAAACCTTGAGGAGGTAGATGTCACTCACCTTGGAAATCAAATCCGCTATCACAAAGATTTCGAACCAGCAGGCACAAATGTCAACTTTGTTCGAGTAAGATCCAGTCAGGAAATTGATATTCGCACATACGAACGGGGAATTGAGGATGAAACCTTTGCCTGTGGTACTGGATCGGTAGCAGGTGTAATTATTTTGGCGTTAAACGGGAAGGTCTCCTCGCCTGTTAGAGTAAACACATCAAGTGGGTTTACTCTGAAAATTTATTTCAATTTAGTCGGTGGTGAAGCCCAGGACCTCTACCTTGAAGGAGACGCACGTCTCATCTGCGAAGGCCAAATTTCAGAATCTGCTTGGAAATACTAAATTAATGTCCTGAAGTGTTTATGGGAGGGTTAAAATGTTTGAAGGATCTTTTGTCGCTATTGTAACGCCGTTTAAAGATGATGGATCATTGGATGAAGGTAAGTTGCAAGAATTGATTGAGTTCCAAATTGAAAATGGAACGCACGGAATTGTTCCTTGTGGCACAACCGGGGAATCGCCAACGCTGTCCCACGAAGAACATGATCGTGTCGTGGAACTTACTGTCAAAACGGTCGATGGACGCGTTAAAACAATAGCGGGATCTGGTTCAAATTCAACGACTGAAGCTCTTCGATTGACTAAACACGCCAAGGATGTGGGAGCGGATGGTGCCCTAGTCATTACCCCCTATTATAATAAACCGACACAAAATGGTTTGAAAGCACACTTTATGGAGATCGCTGATGCTGTTGATATCCCGATTGTTATCTACAATGTTCCTGGACGAACAGGGACAGATCTTTTACCTGAGACGCTGGCAGAGTTATCAGTACATCCAAATATCGTTGGTTTGAAAGAAGCAACTGGGCAACTCAGTCGTGCCAGTCAAGCTGTACAATTGTGCGGGCAGGATTTTGTTCTCCTTTCCGGTGATGACATTAATACTCTACCTATCTTATCAGTCGGAGGCTGCGGTGTGATTTCTGTTTTGGCAAATGTGATGCCGAAAGAAGTAGCAGCCCTCTGTAATGCCTTTAAATCAGGCGATATTCAAGGTGCCCAGAAGATCCATCTTAAAACCCTTCAGCTTTCCATAGATCTTTTTATCGACACGAATCCAATTCCCGTTAAAAAAGCACTTCAAATAATGGGAAGGCTAAATGGGCGAATGCGTCTTCCACTTGTGCCAATGTCGGAAGAGAATACAGAAATCCTGCATCACACTATGCGAAATGTTGGTTCGATCTAAGCATGATAGAATGGGAAAATGACGAACAGCTTTTTTCTTTAATGGCAGGCAAACTTTATTCTGCCGTTATATCTGATGTACTTGATGATGCCGGTTATCGCAATCAGGTTATGTCACATAAAATACGTCCATTATATGAAAATGTTGTTGCTGTTGGTCGTGCAATGACCGTTCTCTGTATGGATGTCTACGAAACCCCGGATCAGCCATACCGGATGGAAATTGAAGCAGTCGATAGCTTGAAACCCAACGAAATCTTAGTCTGTACAACCAATGGATCTAACCGATACAGTTTTTGGGGGGAACTGCTTTCAACGGCATCAGTCGCTCGCGGTGCAAGTGGAGCTATTATAGACGGATTCGTTAGGGATTGTAAAGCTATCATGGATATGGAATTTCCTGTTTTTGCAACGGGAATATCTCCATTGGACTCCAAAGGACGTGGTGACGTTGTTAGCTTTAATATACCAATCGAGTGTGGTGGTGTCAGGGTAGTTTCGGGTGATATCGCGTTTGGTGACTACGATGGAATAGTCGTTGTTCCGAAGCAGATAGAAGAGCAAATTGTTTCAGCGGCTTTTGATAAAGTAAGTGGGGAAAATAATATTCGGCAGGAATTAGAAGCTGGAGCAACAGTTAAATACGTTTTCGATAAGTATGGTATTCTGTAATTGGCCGGAAAGGACTCCAATCAATTATCTCAGTCTGTTACAGATTTCAAGGTGACTGATTCATAGATATCAGGCTCTAACATCCAAGCGTTTTCCTGTTTCTTGAGGTTGTAAATTTTCCTCTCGTTGTAGATTTGCATCTTCTTCAAGTCTTGGTTGAGAAGATGCTTCTTTCGGCTGGGTAGCCTGTTGGGAGCTCACTTCCTGGGGATTTGCCTGACGGGTTTTTCCCTCTTCAGGAGGCGAGGCGGGAGGTTCCGTACTTTCTTCAACAAAGTTTTCAGCCTCATCAGCTGAGCGTTGATATTGTTCAGCATTTGCTTGATGCGTGGTTAGAGCAAGGGATGTAACACTATTTTCTAAACCAACAGATCTCATAATCTCTCACCTTTAGGACAACGCAATCATAAAATACTATCATATCCAATTCAAGATGGTCAATAAGAATACTATGTTTAGCCATCATAATGCTTATCTGCGAGCCCCTTGCTTGTTGTTGATGTTCTTGGTGATTTGTCTTGGGATAGAAGCGCGAACGATCATGGTTGGCAAAAGGCCCCCAAGCGATTTCAACCGGATCCAAGCCGCAATTGACGTGGCGAAGCATGGGGATACGATCATAGTTGCCCCTGGGAGGTATCGTGAATCAATTCTTATCAAGAAAAAGAATATAAATATTCAGGGTGCGGGAAAAGATAAAACGTATCTTGAATTTGATGGTCCAAATCTGGTGGTCTATGTCGAATCAGTGAAAAAAACTGTAATTAGCAATATGACGATCGCATATACTGGGGTAGGGAAACGTTCAACAACATGGTTTTTCAATTCGGAAGCGACCCTGCAAAACTGTAAAGTTACCGGTGGTTTCTATGCCGGAGTTTATGTAACAGCGAATTCAAAAGTAGTCATTCATAATAACGTCGTAAAAGAAAACCAACTAACCGGTCTTAATGCGTCAAATTCAGAATTGAGAATTACGGAGAATCTAATATCCAAAAACGGTCAACAAGGAATCCTCCTTAAAAGTTGTAGGAACAGTGTAATCAGAGGTAACATCATTAGCAAGAATAACAAAGATGGTATAGATGTGGAGGGAATTGGAGAGGATTTACAGATACTTCATAACACAATTGTTGGCAACCGCTCTAAAGGTATCTCAACCGATAATCAAGCAATTATTGAAAACAATATCATTGTTTTCAACGGAATTGGGATTGAGATAGATCTTAAAGGTAAATCTTCTACGGTTCTTGGCGTTAGTCATAATAATGTCTGGAGAAATAGTCATCATGATTACAGTAAAATTAAAAAGCCGTTAACAGATCTGTCTGTGGATCCGATATTCATAAATGAACAGTTGAATGATTACAAACTTAGGGTAGGGTCGCCGATGATTGGCCTAGCGTCCGATGGAAGTGATTTAGGCGCGTTTCAATCTAGGAAAAAACAAACAGCAGAAGATATACCGTCGAAGCCAAATAGTAGACAAACTTCACAAATAATCGTATCAAATACACCCAAACCGATCTCTTTCCAAGATAACAAAAAAACGACGCAATCAACGGATGCTTCCCCTGAGGTGCTAACAAAAGCCTCCGAAAAACCGGCTGGCGGGCTTGAGACTGTTAAACTTGAAACACCAATTTTCCTTATTGATACATTACGAAAGCAACCATATTTCATTGAAGTAGCCCAAACTTTCAAACTTAAAACTTCGAAAGAGTTGAATAAAGTTCAAGCAAAACCATATGGTGCAAAGTATGATCCGAAAACACGGATATTTGAGTGGATCCCATTGAGACACCAAATTGGACAAGTAACCGTTACATTTACTGGAATATCCAGTCATTCCGTGCAGTTATTCGTATGGAAGCACAATCTGCCTCCCAGAATATCCCATATTAATGGAAAAACAGTTAATCG
>JYMV01029521.1_pt1 | contig 12319 bp, 6 predicted proteins | sample 338911 | NCBI WGS metagenome assembly JYMV01 (sample SAMN03354496, study PRJNA234377) | hydrothermal vent metagenome | biome: Deep sea; feature: Hydrothermal plumes at the Eastern Lau Spreading Center, Western Pacific Ocean; material: Seawater | place: Tonga | collected 2009 | depth 2000 m m | reverse complement strand
ATTTTTGATAAGTAGTATTTTTTTATTCTCAGTAATTCACATTCCTAGAAATCATCTTATTATAGAGAGTAATACATAATTACTTTGGAAACAGAACTCTCTTGTCTACAACATTAACGTCCATAAGACATCATCTATGTAGAAATGTGTCAATAACAACATACAGAGAAGTAAAACTCTGTATTGATAAACATCAATAGTATCATTATATTATGTTCCTTTTTCACATCAAATGGCTATGCATGAAGCCACAACATATGACGTGCCTTTAGTTATGTATTATGATATCAGTAATTACATAGTGAATCTTAAGGAGCGTGCAAATACTGTTATGTATCTATTTGGTTTGTCGTGTAGAAGTCACACTGATTCCATGAAAAAGAAGGTTTGTACAAGTGTACATCAATGAACATGATACAGTCACTATTTTGTTTATCATTCTTCAAATCATATACTTAAGAGAAATGTGGCAATGGAAAGGTTTGTTTCAAAAGCTGACATGACATTCAATTAGGAGTAAGCACGGACTGGGGATAGTTCTTCATCAACAAATGATCAAACAAATTGTGAAAAAAATCCGATTGTCTTGTGTTCTATTGTTCTCCATTAATTCGCTATAGAGGTACGCAAAAAGTGTACATCAGTTGATCAATAGTTAATTATAATGTTAATCATTTTGATCATGTAATCTATTGTTTCTGAGGAGATTCAACATTCAAGTACTATCGATGTGTCAAATTTGTACAAAGTACCATAAATGTATACAACCAAATATTTCCCTAACCTTTATACTATTACGGAAATTAAAAAAAAGAAATGAATCGATTGTCGATTTCATTCCTATGATACCACAGAGAGAACATTTAACTTGTCATACTGTGTATTATTGTCAGGGAATAGTTGGCCACATTATAGATTTACTGTGTCCTACTTTTGTTTCACTGTATATGTAGGAACAAATAATAATATCATAATTTCAGTCAAAAGCGTTAACATATAAAAAAGGAAGATCCATGTAGTGAGGCAATAAAAGGTTTCTCTCCTTCTTCATTAAATGTTGTATGTGTATCTGTTTATTCTTCGTGCAGCACCTGGGTTCACCGCCGGTGTTCCGGGGGTGGGGTTAGGGGGTGTTGGGGGAGCCATTGGTCATCATTTTGGCATTATGTGTTGTCCTCTTTCTATAATTGTTTTTGTCCTGTGCCTTGCCTCTAATGTTGTCCGTGTCTCTGGGTTGTCCATCCTATACTGCCCATTCGGATCTCCCTGGCGTTTATTAATAGCTACCGGTATATTAGCTGCTAGCCAAATGAATGGTAAATTCCTCATATCGTCTGAGTTATGGTTGTAGGTATAATGTTAAAATATGTGTTAAATTAAAATATAAATTATTGAAAAGGTTTCATTTATCGAATATTAATTTCGGTTTACAATTGGTAGAAGAAACGTTTGAAGCTGCCAATGTTGTAATGAGAAGCGGTAAATCGAACAGTCAATGCCATAGATAAAAGAAAAACACAAACAAATACAAGCAATAGTCGACAAAATAATATACGGAAAACTACAAATTGAACAACAAGTTATCCCTATAACCGGGAAAAGTTCATGTCCTCCAAAATGGCATGTAGTTGATGTTCCACCAGTGGAATAGATATGTGGATTGAAATTATTTAAATATATAAATTTCTCTATCATTTGCTTTTTTATTATTTCATTCCAGTACATTGTCGCTATGTTAATTGAATACATAAATGTCAAACGGTGTTCTCTAAGAATGTTATGCCATGGAAAGGATAACAGTTGCCCACTGAACAATTTGTTCGAGTTTGGACAATATTTCCTATTTCTAATTAAATGTTTCATAATCGCATACAATTCATCAAATATATTGCTACGTGACATTCGTTTTAATATGTTTTCATTTTTTTAAATACTTTTCATCAACAAAGCCGTTAATAAGATAAATGTATTGTTTTATTCATTCTATATTCATTTTCTATTGTTGTTGTTTTTATGGTATCACCCTAAGTTTTAATATTTGACCACATGGACGGATCCTATGCATCATTTAATCATAAATACTTCTCCTGTTTTCTAGCGACTATAATAGTTGTCAAGTATAAAATACCTACATGCTTAGGTACGTAAGGTTGTTGATACAGTCTATAATTATTCTCTTTCCATGATAATTGGTTGGATAATTGAAATGTTTTAATTTACAGGTAGTGTCTCATGTACCAATGATGAATCAAATCCTACCCCAGTACATGTGGTACAAGGTAGAGAAGCTGTTCTGCAATGTGGATTTGAAAGTAACGAACTGAGTTGGCGAGTGTATGACGGAGGTAGTGTGACTACTGTAGCAATTGATGGTGATGCTATTGATGATTCTAAATACTCAGTATCTAAGAATCCATCAACAGGACTATATTACAGATTACGCATACTGAATGTTGGAGTATCTGATTTAAAGAAGTATAGATGTCAGAGGCTTGTTAATGGTTTTAATCAATACTTCTATATACAATTATATATTTTAGGTGGGTGTAGTTATATATCGATCTTTGTCAGGTGAGGGAAACAAATATATACTTGTAGATAATTGTAAAATTATATTCTAGTCAAGTGTAGATATAGTAAATATTTCTAATTCCTAGTAAGCTACTTGTCAATCGCTTTGTGAGTTTCTGTTATTGAAACATAGCCACATTATGATCTAGTTGGTCGTTTTATGTACAATTCCATTGCATCATGTGTCCAAACGATAACTTAATTGGTCGTTTTATGTACAATTTTATTACATTATGCACTCAAACGATGATCTAGTTGATCATTGTATGTACAATATTAATACACTATGCACTCAAACGATGATCTAGTTGGTCGTTTTATTTACAATTTCAATGCATTATGTAGTCAAACGATGACCTAGTTGGTCGTTCCATGTACAACAGTATTCCATCATGTACTCATGTACTCATTATGCAAACCCAATTCGCACACCGGAAATGTAATTATAAATATATTTTTTCTCAATTTGTCATCATTCTATTTATTCGTTTCGTCGCGTTTTCTACAATTGTATTCCATAATGTACTCTCATGTTTTCCTAGGAGAAATATAAGCTGAAATAGCATAGACAATAGGAGGAAAATATCCGACATTTTGATGTAAGGGTAAACCTATATTCTTGTTTAGATATTTTGTTATTTTTATACAGTACTACCATCTAGATTGACTATAGAGAATGTTACACCACAAAACAAATTATTAGGAACAGAGGGTCAGGATCTTACTGTGTCATGTAAAGCAGTTGGGGGTACACCAGCCCCTAATGTTATACTGATAATAGACGAACAGCCAATAGCTAATCAGACTCAGAGAGCACAACACACATTGACTGCTATCAACAGATCATATGATCACAAGACAGTTACATGTCTAGCTAGTAATGAAGCTTATTCACAGGATTCAATGACTGTTTCAGTCGTGATGTATATAAACTGTAAGTAATTGTACATTTTCTAAAACTATCACCAAGCCACCAATTGTGTATATAAACTGTGAGTAGTTGTACATGTTCTAAAACTTTCACCAAGCCACCAAGTGGACGAACACGCTCCAATTGTTTTAGTTATAATTGTCATTATAGAAAAAGAAATAATTAAAAGTGGAGGGCCTGCGATTTCTGTTTTTTCTTTCCTGAAAATGTTAAAAAAAAACAAAAATTAACACAAAATAAATCGCTATGAAAAATATAAAACAACTCTTTCTTGATTTATTTCGCGAAACCTTCAGGAGAAATTGATTTTTCTGTCGTCAATACATTACTTTTATCATTCATATTCATGAGACGATTCGCTTAACGTACATTTGTCCTTGATGTAGAAAGTGGTAAAATGGCGATGGATGAGCATATTTTAACGGATTTGACTGGTTAAATCTTTGCTATTTGCTGTCACTCACCGAAATTTAGCTTTTTCTGACACCCCTGTCACATGTTACATGTTGAGCTATGGGAACCTAGTTGTAAATCTAGTTCTCTTCTTGTTGGCAGACAATGTAAAAAGGGGCAAACAAGCAATAACTATATAAATTTATTATTTATTTCAAAATATATACTTCCATGGATAAATGTGATTTGTCTGCAGGATGAATATAATATTAATGCAGTGTCTTAAAATGTAAAGTTTATGTTATTCGGTGCAAACTCGCTTTTATTTAAGTTGTTTTGCCTCATACATATAAACTTTATATTTTAAGACACTGCACACATATTGTCTATATATACATTGCATTATTACTTTCTTAGAAAAAAAAATCGGATTGTTATTGGATAATGCAATGTCCATAAAGCACATGCCCCGAACGTTACTTACGATTACCTAGGGGAACTACATGCGTTGCTCTACTGTTCGGTCCATATAATATTTTGTGGGTGACATCCCGGTACATGATTGACAGCTTAATGCACATATTAACCAATACATTTGTACATGTTCATTTTCAGTTGCACCAATTATATCAGTAAGTGACGTTACCTATGAGGAAAATGAAGCCACCAGAACAGTAGCATGTCTCCCTGTAGGTAATCCTAGTAGATATACTTACTATAAATGGCAGCACAAATCTACGCATGGTGTACTGATTCGTGAGTTAGATGGAGGACAGGACGGTGTACTATTACTACCATCTATTCCTGTAGAAGATAGATACCAGGACAGTGGTGAATATATCTGTACAGCTGGTAATGGTATCGTAGGCAGAGATGGCAAAGTAAAACAGACAGGATCTGGTTATGCCACAATAAACGGTATGTAAGACAGGCATGGTCTGGTTAGGTCACAATAAACGGTATGTACAACAGGCAGAATCTGGAAATATCATGATAAAGGATATGCAAGACATATAGGACAGGATTATGTCATAATCAATGGTGTGCAGGAGAGAGAGAATCGCGTTCTGCCATAATAAACGATATTTGAAGCCAATAGGCTTCGGTTATGCGCAAAATGAAAAAAAAACAAAAAATAGAACAGAATAGTTGCAATATTCAAAGGCCGTCGTGGTCGTGATCGCATGATAGTTTTATTTACCTATGCAATCAGAGTCTATCACCACCAAAGTTGTGAGTTCGAATCTTGTTCATCGTCAGGTGTACTCGACACAACGTTATGTGATAATGTTTGTCAGTGACTTGTAGCAGGTCGGTGGTTTTCTCCATTTTCCTCCACCAATAAACCTGACCGCCACGATATAGCTGAAACATTGTTGAAAATGGCGTTAAACACCACAACCATTACCCAAAGCATCCAATATTCAATCAGACAATCGTAGAAACAGAGACAAAACCAGCAACTTTAACACAGGTAACATATAGACTCTGCTGGCTTAGTACAAGTACTTCAACACAAAGTTGGGGTTATGCAAGCATTTTCAACACGTGAGTAAGGGTCCGCCCCTACTCACATCTTGGTGAGCAACTTCCTGTAAAGAACACTGAGTTATCTTAGGTTGAACTTTATATAATATATATATATATATATATTCTTTGTGATGCAAAAGGTATCATTTGCATGAAAACTAGTTCGCATAAAAAGGAGCCGATTGTATTAACCATTATTTAAATGTCAGATAGTATACGAGGCAATCAGAAGAAATACAAAAGTTCAACACTAAATTTTTTTTGAAAGATAAGGTGAGACAATTGTTTAAAAATTTATGACTCAATGAATTACCACTAAGTGGGTGCTGACGTTGTAAAAAAAAAGAATGGAGACTACAAGCCGATAACGTAGTAAAAAGTTTGAATACACCTCTACAAGTTCGAGCAAAACGTATGAGTTGTAAAAAATTCACTCCATCTTCGGGAATGGTTGGTACGTTACTATGGGAGTGACGTTGATTACACGTGCGTATCTTTTGTTGTGCTAACCAGGAAACCGCTGGGATTTGTTTATGGCGTAATGTATTATAATATGTATCAAATTGATAAGTAATAGTTAACAGCGATAAAACATTGCAAGACCATACTCTTTATTTAATTTCGAACCGTTTTCAAAGGTTGTTGTCACAGGGCTCAATAGTTTCTGAAGATGAGAAATCTGAACCAATTTCAGAAAATCAGTTTGTGGATTTAATCAAAACAGTTGCATTCCTTATATACAAGTGGTAAAATGTATGATTCTTCCAAATAATACTTTTATTAATAAAGTATATCATTATTTTATCCACCGGTAACTATAAGTACAATAACAAATGTCAAGAAACCGAAGTGGTAATCAGCAGAGTAAATTGAAGACAGACAGACAATACAAGGACTAACAAGCAGTGAAGAAAAAAGACAAACAATGATCTACGCAACACAACACAGAAAGCTAAATATTTAGCAAGACAAACCTTCACAAAATCAGGGGTGAACTCAAAATGATCTATTAGTGGCCATTCCTATGCGCATTGCTGTCCTTAGTAAAAATAACGTTTCATCCACATCTTAGCAAAAAATTAATTATTACACACATTGTTCACATATATCTTTATAACCGATAACACCTACCACGTGAAAAAGTGATTTCTATATTGCCCTCAGATGTTTTCTGTTATTTAATTTAGCCCAACCAATATTTACAAATGACAACATATTAACACAGTATGGTGAATTTGGTGAAAAAGCCGTCATCACTGTTTATGTATACAGCGTACCTAAATATTCTACATCAAGGTGGTACAAAAGTAACACTCAAGTCCAACCATCAACCAAATATGTAATGTCAGAAAGACCAGCAATAGTTAATAACATATTCCATGGTAAAGCTATACAACTGGATGGTTACAGTGTTATGTTGACCATCAATGATTTAATAGAATCAGACTTCAATGCTATGTATACGTTAACGATGTCATACGGAGCCAGTCAAACTGTACAATATAGTGTTTCGTTAAAATCCTGTGGTAAGTAAACATAGACAGAACAAACCATCAATAATTAATTCTTCTTTAAATACACTACTAGATACGCATAGATTTCAGTAATGTACATACCAATCTATAAATAACAGTCTAAAATTTTATTTTGTTGAAGGTTCGTCGTGGTCGTGATCGTATGGTATGTACTCAGTGCTTACAGTTGTGAGTTCGAGTCTCGCTCGTGGCAAAATGTACTCGATACAACATAATGTGATAAAGTTTGTCAGTTTGCGGAAGGTGGTTTTCTTCGGGTTCTACGGTTTCCTCCGCCAGTAAAACCGAACGCCACGATATAACTGAAATATTGTTGAACGTGGCGTTAAACAATAACATTAAATAGTTATGAATATTCTTGCTGATATACATTTCATGTTCACACCAATGATGGGACAATGATATACTTTCGTCATTTTTTAATGAATATTGATAAGTCTGGTGTACATGTCCAGATTATTTTTTTTATCGTGCAAAATTAATGATGCCATTACAAAATTGTGATTCCTTCTGACTACATCTGTTATTGTGTACGTGCACATTACAACTTTGACTGGATTAACACTACACTTCCTAATTTATCAGGCACTATCTTTAAATGTTGATAATCTGTTGAGTTATGTCACTCTTAAATGCACCCATTACTTCATAAATCCATAGATACATATATGCAATACGTTTTCACGAAATTGTTTTTTTACATATAGTATAGTGATGTAATAAGCTGTCATGTGTGCTTCACAAGTAACTCTCTTTCACAGACAGGAGCCCGGGTGGCTTAATGAGCTAGGTAGTTTGATTACCTATCAACTCATACAAGCCTTTCACCAATACTGCGTGGGTTTGCGATCGACTTTGTAAATTACGAAAAAGGGTGCACTCGACTTGCAGCTGCAAGTGGTAAGGTTTACCAGTTGCTTGTGCATGGTCGGTGGTTCTCTCCGGGTACTCCGTCTTCCTCCATCACTAAAATTGATCGCCATGATATAGTTGAATTATTGGGTAAAAGTGGCGTTAAACACCAACAATCAAATCAATTCAAATCATCTTTCACAGACTGCACACTTGTACAGGGTAACATTCTAATTCATCAGTTACTAGCAACTTCTCAGGTTTATTCTAGCTGTCGATATTACAAGTTGCTTGAGAATGTCGTCAACGATTTTTATGCAAAATAATTCCTGCAGCTATGTGCTTTCGAAACGAAATAAAAATTTAATTCAAAATTGGTTGAGACTACTGTTATTTTCAGGAAAGCTTAATTCTGGTTAATTAAATTTCTCCATGTGCTATGTTATGCATGCAAGGTAACACTTTCACCTGTCGATAGCATATATAAGATAAGTTATTCCAAAATGACTATATAAAGAATTCCGTCATAGCATTATTGGTGTACTTAACTTCGCATATGCTTATTGATGGACAAATGATGGATTTTATTCTTGGGTGATTTCATATCTATGCAGGATCGTGGTACATACAACTATGAAATTGTGTGTTATTTGCATATTCGCCTTTTGCAGAGAAAGTACTAACGATAACTATCTATCGACTTTAACACTAATTTGTAGCTTGTGATCTTCCGGTGACATTGTTTCCATTAAACACCGTGTCATTTACAAATGTTGATTGCTTATTTATTTTACGATGCTTGCATATTTTACTTGCTTAAGTTGTTCATCAATTAATTGTGTTTATCTGCATAGAACATAAAACGAATATGCACATGAAGATTAGTGGATTTCGCTATGACATGCCTTTTGCCGTATTGCCTTCCTCCTCTGTTGGATTTTCCCCTTGCAAACCGAAATAATTCAAAGTAGCTCTATTTTGTATGATGGCGACCAGTTTTAGTGGTGGAAGAAGCCGGAGTACCCGGAGAGAACCACCGACCGTGGGCAAGCAACTTGTAAGCTTTATCACTTGCGACTGTGAGTCAAGTGCACCCTTTTTTGTTATTTACAAAGCCGGGCGCGAACCCACGTCGTATTGTTGATAGGCTTCTATGAGTTGTTTGGTAATCCAACTACCTAACTCATTGAGCCACCCGGGCCCCTTTAAATGAAGAAGAAGAAACAATATATCAATTTATTCTTAATCACAGCCTAAATAGTTATTATCGAACGATACTTTATAACGTGTGCAAGCGCATGACGCTTTCATAAGTAAACGTATTTTCTGATAAATCTTCTAAGCTATTGCTGACAATTTAGGCAATATGCAGGAACGATTCTTCATATATGTCCCTGCATTGCCGCAAGTTGGTCATGCAGTTTTGCCATACGGATACATCACCCCAAACGCTAATAATTAATGCTAATTAATAATGTGGAAAGATATTGAAAGATATTGAAACAAACCCATATTAAGCCATACACCATCAGCAAAAACCAAGCAAGCTAAATATACATACGAACCCGTCACATTTTCTAACTGTCAAAAGCATATATAAATATATAGCTCAATTAAGCTTGATATTTGATATGCTCAGCTTGTTGAACTTGTTATATGGACAATATTCCCGTAGTGTCTTAAAATATAAAGTTTATGTATATGAAGCTTAAAAACTGGGATAAAAGTGAAGTTCACCGAGGCATTGCCAAGTTTTGTGCCGAATATACATAAACTTTATATTCTAAGACAAAGGATTAAAATTGTGTTTATCCTGCAGAAAAATAACATTAATCCATTGACGTTTAAATTTTGAATTAAATAATAAAATTATGTAAGTATCCCTTGATTGCCCCTTTTGATATTTGCTGTCAACGGGAAGTGAACTGGATCCCCAAAGTCCCCAAAGTCTCAACAGGTAACATGTGACAGAGATACCAATTAGTGACAGTATATAACAAACATGTATGCATTCAATGTAATGTGCCTGGTCAAATAGAACAAGTTTAGGATAATTATATTTTCAGTCATTCCGGAGTTGTCAGAATGCTTCATTCTAAAAGGTGTGAATGGAGGACTTGCTGGCGTTATTGTTGTTTTGATTATCATCATTGTTGGCCTACTGTTCTCGAGAAAGTCAGGTAAATTGTTATATACAGGTTGCTGTAATCAAAGCTCATGTTCGTTAATCAGTGAAATGTCATCACAAATTCTAGCATTAACAAATGGTGATTGAAAAACTGTGTAAACTGTATAACCACTTGCTTATAATGAATAAAAGCAGGAAATATAAGTGCTACCTTGTGGAAGTCATCAAAGGAATTGCACTTGATAATAATGTTTTAGGACAAATAACATGTACAGCAATGTAATTACGTTTATCTTTGAAATAAAATGAAAGCTTTCTAAACTGAACCATGAATAAACTGGAATCATGAATAAACCGAACATTAATAAATGACCTAGGGTATGAAATCTTTGTTAATAACCTTGTACAAACCGAACTCCTGTGTATTCCGAACACAGACGAGGTTCAGTTTAGACAGGTAATACTGTAGTATAATATTCTCTATTGTACATAAGACAAAATAAATGTCCCATGTGATACAACTATTATATCCCCCGACTAAAGTTAAGAATCAGCCCCCCCCCCCCAAAAAAAAAAAATTAAAAATGTTTATGTATTCCATCGCTACGCTCATCCAAACACAGAAATATTTCTGTTTTTTTCTTGAATGAATCAGAAAAGACTTGCAGGGTTTGAATGCACATCCAACGAGTTGTCGAGCTAGTTTGGTATGAACAAAATCAGATAAAAATAAAGCACACACAAAACCGAGTTAAGCAAACCTTAAGACAAATGTGAATGACAAAAAGAGATGGATATATGATTTACAGATATACTACAGTTCATGCTCGTTTTCCTCTAGTTTTTAGTGGGGTTCGTGTTACTCGATCTTTAGTTTTATGTGTATGTTGTGTATATCATTGTTTGTCCTTCTGTACTGTTTCTTTTAGCCATTGCGTTGTCTGTTCTTCTTCGATTTACGGATTATGATTACATCTTTGGTATATTCAAACTCTTCTTATGCAATGTCTGTCATACATGATTTAAAGATATTCAACAGTTCATGCTCGTTTTCCCTCAGTTATTAAATGTCTGTTGTGAAACATTAATATACGTTTAGAAGTCAGAATGGAACTGTAGTAGATGGTCATTAGGAAGGCAACATAAGATTTTAATGAAAGATCTTTATGAAATTCTCTAGAAGTTATAATTGTTATTATTGGACAAATATAGATTAAACAGTAGTGGTCGACAATAAACTACAAGAACTACTCTGACAAACATGCAAATAACAAAAAACAAAGACAAAACAAACAAACAAAAAAACCGAAGACGATGGAAATCTCGATCCTGTCTTGGGAGAACCACTACAAAGTCGCTGATTAAAGTTGATAATCTGATATATACTCTCCCCTCCTAATATTTAACTCTGTAGTTGCCAATAAGAGACACACGAACAGTAACATTAATACTACCCTGTAATAGGACTTACTAGTAGATTTAGACATTTTAAGTTTAAGTTTGTCATCGTTTGATATTGATATTTTAGTTTTCCAAATGCGTAGATGAGTCAACATATAGCAAAGTAGACATCAGATGTAATATATTAAAATTGCTACCTTTGATGGGTTTTTTTCATATGTTGAGTACATTATACCTATAGGTCATTCTGTATATGTACAATTAGGATTGTTTTCCTCATAGCATTATTATTATATTTCTTGTAATGTAAAATGCTTAGCAAGGTTCAATGATGCACTATATACAATAATGATATTAAACAATTTTTTTTTCAATCAGATCAATACTTTATTACATTATTAATAAATAATATATATATTTCATCTTTATAAGAGAGAAGACATAACACAAGGTCTAATAGGTAATTTATTTATTTACAATTCTAAAATGTTTTCATAGTTTACTTATAACACCTGTATTAAAATAATGTTTCATAACATTTGGTCTATGTACTTTTGTTTTCTTTCAGTTACAACCTTGGAACTTTCAATCATATAATGAGACTCATCATCCACATACTTATTGCATTTTTGATGTTAGCATAATGTCTTACGATTCTTTACAGTATCATCATGGGTTTCCTGCTAGATAATGTACGCCATGTTACATGTTACATGTATATCGTATTCTCATTAGACTTAAGGTGGTAGGCCTGGGGTATGGGAGATAACTCTATTTTCAGTGTCTTCTCAAATATATGATCATCTGTGCGTTTGAAAATTCCACCTCAATTCCAAGCTTCTTGGTGACAAAGATTGTTTACATTGGATATGGCCAGTTAAAAAAATGACTCCTTTTCCGTTTACCTTTCCATAGCTGTGCTCCTTCAAGCAGGATTCACCAAACCAGGCGAAGTGGGCGAAATTCTCTCCCTATATC
>JYMV01029534.1_pt1 | contig 12322 bp, 5 predicted proteins | sample 338911 | NCBI WGS metagenome assembly JYMV01 (sample SAMN03354496, study PRJNA234377) | hydrothermal vent metagenome | biome: Deep sea; feature: Hydrothermal plumes at the Eastern Lau Spreading Center, Western Pacific Ocean; material: Seawater | place: Tonga | collected 2009 | depth 2000 m m | reverse complement strand
CAACCTGGTGCGGCCCTTGTAAAGCTTCTTTCCCCGCTATGAAAAAAGCACTTAATAAGTATGAGAAAGAAGTAAAAATCTTATTTGTGAACTCTAAAGAAACGGCAAAAGATAAACTTCAGGCTGTAAAAGATCTGATGGAAATAAATGACTATCCTTTGTAGTCAGATAAAGATACTTCTTTCCCATCTGTATCTGAAAGTGTGAAAGACGGGGCTTTTTCTGTTACCAGTTTAGATTCAATTTTGGTCTTGAGATCCCCAAAAGCCTGGGTTTTCAAATCAGAATAATAAGATGCAAAACCCGCTTCTGAGCCTTGGCTGTCAACGAAAATTTCTTTCAGTATCTCTTCCATATCTGGAGTTTGGATACCACTAATAATACTCTCTTCTAGAATTTCTTTTGCCACACCTGTGGAACCATTCTTAAACAACACAGCAGCATAGTGCTCGTTCACCTGTTTATGCTGCTTTTTGGTTAGCTGATATGCTTCTTCACAATACTTTAATGCTTCGGTAGTGTTGCCCATTCCATTGGTGACCAGCCCACAGGCATCCAGTGCCAAAGCAAGCTGTGTTGCTCTAGATTCCTGCCATGTACGCGAAATTTTTAGCCGCGGCTTTGAAGCGCTTGGTTCTTCATATTCCTGTCGATGGACAATAACAGATTTATTTATTATTTCTTTTACCAGTCTTAATTCATCATTTTCTATTTCTTTATTGCTATTTACAGCGGAAAATACTGGTCGTTCACTCCATGGCTTATCATTAAGAGCCGTAAAATATTCAAATGCCTGCTTATAGGAACCTTCTTTTATATACTCCCCGATAATCACACCACGCATATAGCTTAAACCGGAATGGTCAGGATACTTGGCTTCAAATTCGTCTAAAAATATTTTCTTTTCAGCCGAACCAACTTTTTTATAAAACTCAATAGCTTCTTCCCGTTGCACCCAGCGGCCAGTGGGAAATTTTTCCCGAGATTTAGTTTTAAAATAATCTACCTTTTCCTGGTTCTTAACTACACCATACCAGGCACTAAGGAAAAACAAGTGTTCTTCTGTCCATTGATCCGGATTGTCTAAGGCCTGAAGGTTGGCCTCAATTTCAACGAAAGCATCCGTGCCCTTACTTTTTTTCAATGCGGAAAAATAAGAAAATGAAAAACCAGCCTTCTTATCGGGATTTCGGGAAAATTCCCGATCATAAAAACTCAGCAAAGTATCTGCATAAAGTGTCTTATCCAACTCAGCGCCCCAACCACGACGCACAAGCGACGCAGCATACCCGGCCTCGGCCCCTGGTAAAAGACGTTGATTGGATGTATAAAAGGGCACCCAGTATCCCAGCCCTCCATTATGGTCCGTATCTGCTTCATTGTGCAGGGTAACAACTAAACCAACAACAGAATCCGGAACCAGTATTTTTACCAGCCAGCCAGTATGCTTTTTTTTCATTTTATATTCTTCAGTGTCAATCACATTATTGGGCATGGAAAACATGGAAGCTGGCTGGAAATTTCTGTCTCCGTATGTTCGAACTATTGCCGATACTTGATTTGTGCCTTCTAGGATAGTGCTTTTCGGATTGTAAAGCAGTGTTACTATTTCTCCGGCCTGAGGTTTTACTGGTAATGTGGAAAAGACACTAGAAAAATCATAACTACTGCAGGACATAATCAGACAAATAGAAACAGTAAGAATTAATTCTGTGAATTTTTTTGTGAAACGTGTCATCATTAGTTTATACCTTTCTTTTACTGTAATTCTGAAAACCTAAAATTCTAAATCCAGACCTATAATCATTTGCCTTCCCAGTGCAGGCTGCGTAATCGATCTAGAGATATCTTCATGCTCAGTCAAGTTGCGAATATCTAAATAAGCAGCCAGATTATTGGTAAACCAATAATTACCGCGCAAACGAACCGTTACATAGGGCTTATAATATACCAACACATCTTTACTGTAATAACTGAATGGTTCAACATCTGGTTTATAAAACCCGTCATAATATTTTAGCCAATCTCTACCTTTCTTTTCGCCGGTATAGTTCAGGTCTATAACTAAAGAGCCCCCCTTACGATTTTTTGAACTAATCCCGGGTAGGCTGTATGCAAGAGACAGGTTTGCAGTAGACGTGGGGACATCGTTTCTCCTAACCCCTTCATCAAAAAACCCTTCATAATCCGGATCATTTTGCCGGATAGAATCCTGACCCCACCTGCTGTCCAAAATAGAATAGGTAGCATTAATGTCCAAAGGTCCGAATCTTGTCTTGACCGCAAATTCCCACCCCTTGTTAATAATCTCCCCGAAATTAATATACCAGTACTCCTGCTTTAATGTTCCAGGGTCATCTATACTGGGGTCATTCTGAATGCCATCTAGAAAAAGTTGATCAAAATAGGTTACCTCCAGAAAAAAATTATCACCAATATAAAAATCACCCCCAACTTCATATCCTGATTGTCTTTCAGGTCGTAGATTAGGGTTCCCAATGTTAATATTGTAGCTTGATTCACTGGGCAGCGCCTGCATCGCTTGCGGAGGATTGATACCGCCACTGCCCCATGCGGCCCGAGCCTTACCAATCAGGTTGCCTAGTTCCCAGATATAAGACAACCCTAAACGGGGACTAATGTGTCTGCCGTAATCCCTGCCAAAATATTCATTCTCTTCCATCCGCTCACCAAACGTCAAGAACATCCTTTCTTGGTAACCCAGTACGGCTTCGGCATAATACCCCATATTACTATTACTTTGATCTACGAGTGATGCATCTTCAAAATCATCATAATAATATTGGTCTTTCGCCTCATCCACTGTTCCAGATAATCGTACATTACTGCTCTGGGTTCGCTGTACTCCGGCGGTAACATCCAATTCTACCAGGTTTGGGAATTTCTTTTTCAGGTGCCAAAAGTAGTTCATGGTGGTTCGGTTCCAATCATGTTTCAAATAACTCTCACCGCCGTCGCTACCAAACTTTCTATATAGAGATTGCCGGGTATCATTTCCAATAATAAGGGTCTGATACCAGTTTGGATTAAAATTTTGGGTAAAGTTTAGGCTGAATCCGGGCTTATAATATTCTATGGAACCATCCGACACGGGATCATCCCAGTGACCTGGCGCATCTGTCCAGCCTCTTTCTTCTTGATATTTTAATAAATGGAATAGGTTGCTGATAAACCCTTGCTTACCCCAACTCTGAAATGTTTTGATATCAATCTTTGCTGAGCCTATTCTTGCATTGAGAGCGCCATGCAGCTTTAATAGTTCAATATTTTTTCCATTGCTGGGCATCACTTCTTCATCTACAGTCCTATTGGCTCCCAGGTTATAACTAATATCGGACGAGCTTCTACCGCTAAGACTAAACGAAACTTCATGTCCAATAACATCATCATTTAGAATTGGCGCAGCTGTATTTTTTCGGGCCACTTTCATTCTCATTACGGTCTTTCTAGATCCCGATCCTCTTTTAGTGAAAATATGAATTATCCCGCTTTGGGCATTAGATCCATGCAGGGTTGAACCCATAGGACCACGCAGCACTTCAATTCTTTCAATATCGCTCGGATCTATGAAATCGGCGATTCCTGGGTAAGCCTGGACATCAAAACCAAGCAGTTCTACCCCATCTACATATATTTTCACATCGCCAAGTGGCCTCCCCGAACCGCTCGTGCCACCTCGCAATGTAAACGCTGAATTATTTTGACCGGGCCTGTGGGGTAGATTAGCATAACCACCAGGAACTTTGCCCAATAAGATTTCATCTACGCTTCGGATAGGAAGCCGTCGCAATTCATCTTCAGAAATAACCGTCACTGGAGATGCCTGTGCTCTCTTTTTCCGTTTACTGAAACTTGCCGAAACAATAATTTCGTCCAGGTCGATTAGAGACTGTTTCATGATAAAATCTGCAGTGAATATTTCTCCTTCCTGCAAATGAACATCCCTGGTTACCGTTCTGTGGCCGATATACATTGCCGATAATTGGTAAGGTTTACCGACAGGAACTTTACGGATAATATAATTCCCCTGGTCATCGGTTGCTGCTCCCAAAACAGTATTTTTTAGGATCATATTCGCACCTGTGAGTGGTTTCCCCTTCTCATCTTGAACTACACCGGATATGGTGCCTCCTTGGGAAAAAAGGGCAGAACTAGTAATGAAAAAAAACAGTGGGAAAAATTTAATCAATGTTGTTCTCGCCTTTATGGATGTCTGGCACTGGCTGATAATTACTTCAGTAACATCATTTTTCCAACGAGGATCCGCCGGCTAGACTTTACAGAGTAAATATAGATACCAGAAGGTACAGATTGAGCAAAATTATCTGTGCCATTCCAAGACACAGTATGCTGTCCCGGTTTTACATTGCCAATAAAAAGATTCTTAACCAGCTGTCCTTGGATATTATGGACTGCTATGGTCACATCGGATGCGGTATCCATGGAATAAATGATGTTCGTAACCGGGTTGAAGGGGTTCGGATAGTTTCCATGCAAATCAAACTCATAAGGAGTCACGTCATTGTCTGTTGCCAGGGTCCCTATAATATAGGATTGCTTATTTGTAGTAGAAATATTTCCTTCAACATCCATGGCAGATATCCACCAATACACAGTGGTGCCATTACCATAGCCATCTATTCTTCTACCAAAAACATATTGTTGTATTACTAGATTATAGGCGACTTGCATTGCAACTGAATTTGTATCAGCCGTAAGTGAGTTACGCTGCCAGTGCAGACCAACTATTTCAACACCTTCCTGGCCACCGGCAGGATTAGTGTCGTTAACCAGTGCCTGGACAAGAACATCTTCATACGGTGGTATGGGATCCGGTAATCCGGTTGTAGTAGACATGCCCACGTGATACACTTCAATATCTGGCGGAATATCGCCAAATATATTGACTACATACTGAAACTTCCATGCGTAGTTCATTATATACCAACCATGTTCACCGCTGGGACCGCTGCAGCCAGATCCGTAATACATAAGGCCGGGAGCCGGGAAGATATAGGATGCGTCTCCAGCATTAAGGTCAATTATTGTTGCCTCATTGGCAGGATCACCGGCACCATCGGCTAGGTAGGTTACCACCACTGCAATATACTCGTCTTTTGCAAACTGGGAGCTCGATGTAAAATCAACATAAAAAAGACCTGCAGACCCATCAGAAGGCCTTGGGATCATAACATCATTGCCAACCGGCAAAACCTTGGTGCCCCAGACCGGTTGTCCATTCACTTCTTCCGGTGCAGCGGTACAGACACCGGCACCTGCACTGAAATTGTTCCAGATCAGGTCAGCAGCAGAACTTACGTCAGGATAGGCAATGGAATCGTTATCCACAGGGTGGGCATAACCAATCCAGCCATTTTCACCCATGACCCCAAAGTCATACATCGATCCTGCTAATGTAAATGGATATCCAGCCGTATTCGGTCTATAAACTTCAACCTTGAGATTAGGAGATGTGCCGTCTGTGTTCCATTGATGCACATCCACAGCCACACCATAGAGACTTAAATCGCCTGGAGCCCGGTAGACCTCCATCATGATGTCACCAGGGAAAAATCCTACATGGACCGTATCTTCCAGTCCCACATTTAGCGTATCAAACAAGCTACGCGAGAGATCCATCTGGTTAGTAGATGCACTTCCCTGGCTTGCTTCCAGAGGCATAAGTAAAGAGGCACTCAAAAACAGGAATTTTGTTATTTTTTTCATAGAATTTCCTCAGGGTTAAGGTCTCTTAGATAACTGAAAGAATGAATATAGGCTAAATTTTGCGCGATAATGGTAGGCCTTTCGGTTCATGTAGTTCTTAAGTTTTTGTTCGTAATCCTAATGTAATATAATTGATTTTATGATATTGGCAGGTCATATTATTCTAGGTCAATTGAAGAAGATAAGGACGGGACTTGTCTTTGGAATTCATCGACTTTGAATTCCTTGATCAAACCATCAGGCCAACGGATATGAATACTTTCAATTTTACGCTGACTGTTACCATCCCCAATAAAAACAACCGGGGCCGATTGGGATAGATAGCCCCCGCCGGCTGAGACTTCATGAAGTTGTATTGAATCGTCGGAGAAAATTACACTGACTTTTGCTCCAATATGATTTCGACCTTCAGATCTATCCAATATCCGAATAGCTATTGAATTAGACTGTGTCTGGTTTACAAATACCCGCAACTTTCCGCTATTTACACCAACAATAAAATCAGGGCGCTGATCCTGGTTAATATCGCTGATGGTGAGGCTGGTACCATCCCCCGGGACAAGGAGTCCACTGGAGGCTGGGGCAACACTTTCAAACTGTCCTGAACCATCCCCGAGAAGTAGCAGGCTGACACCCCCATCCATATAGCCAGTTTCCCGTTGCGGTCCAAAAAAATTTTGTACCACATATAAATCTAAATTCCCATCTCCATTGATGTCGCATACAGCTGAACCAAAGATCGGACTGGCCTGAGCTATGCGCGGCAACGGTTGAAATTCGAATCGAACTTTCCCCTGGTCATCCGTTTGGTTGATAAGTACGCCCGATGCCAAATTGTTGACCTCAAACTTTTCCGCATCATTGAGTAGATCCTCGGTGTAGATACCTTGTAAGGATGTAATGGCGAACTGGTGATAGGTTGGCAACTTTTGTTTAACCATGGGCATCGCACCGCTGGAGCACCCCAGTCCTCGTTGAGGAAAGCAAATACCATTCTCGTATTTGGCTTCGATTATTCGTTTTTTCCCATTCCCTTCAAAATCACCGTAAAACATTATTTCCGGGTTTGTTGTAGAAGCCTGATATTTGGTGTTAAGCCCAAAATTACCTACCAGATAATCCGTGTCTCCATCGTTATCCATGTCACCGCCACTGATACTATTGTACCAGCCCTGCCGATTAGCCAGGCCTGACTGTGATGTGCGGTCTATTAGTACACCTTCCTCATTATGAAAATACCGCACTGGCCCCCATTCATATGTTACCAAAAGATCGGGATGATGATCGCTATCTACATCAGTGAACAAGGCGCTTGTGACCATCCCTAACCGTTTAATTTCAGGAGCAAAAACATCAGTTGCATCTTCGTATCTGAACCCTGTGTAGCGCAGCACATACGATTGCGGTGCTTCAGGATATTTACCGGGAATAATCCTTCCGCCGATAAACAGTTCCAGATGACTATCTCCATCGATATCGGCTGCGGCCACAACACTCCCACTGCTGCGAATATCTGGCAACAGATCCAAGGTCCCTTTGTCGAAATTTCCGGATCCATCATTGATGTATAGGCGATCTCGCAGTACTGCCTCTCCCGGTTCACATTCAACACCACCGCTAACTACATACAGATCGAGATCACCATCACGATCGGGATCAATAAACAACGCTCCCATATCCTCAGAACGGACGTCAAAAGTAAAGCAAGACTGTAAGGCATTTTTAAATTGACCATTACCCTGATTGAGAAATAGCATCCCTTCAAAACCTGCAGATCCGCCGATAAAAGCATCATCGTCTCCATCCCCATCGACATCACCCCATGCCATCCCTGGTCCAAGCTGGGATGATTTGTTTGGTAACAGCTTTTGCCTTTGAAAATCATCGTATTCCTTTTCCTGATGTGTTACGTTTGCCAAACCTTCTCCACTGGATGAAAACATCGTCCCAACGGATTTTACTAAACTGGGTTGATTTATTTTTTGAGAGGGTAACTTTGGTTCGGTAACTACATACAGAAAACCGGTAGGAATATCCTGCAAGATTTGGGTAATGCCCGATGGCCAATAAATGGTGATTTTCTCGGCCATATCCATGGTTCCCAAGCCAAAATGTACAGTTGGTTCGCTCGATGACATAAACCCTCTTGAACCCGTGAGATAGCGAACCATTTGCTTAAGCCCATTATTAGTCTCCAAAACAATTTTTGCGCCAATCCCGCCACTATTGCTCGCCCTGCCTTTAAGTTTGATCCTTAGCGGATTTCCGGTAGAAACATCGTTGCGATAAACGAGTACCGGCTCTTCGAATCCGTTGACAACGAGATCCAGGTCGCCATCACCATCCAGATCACCCATCGCTGATCCGGTGCTGACGCCAAAATGATCCAAGCCCCACCGACTGCTCAGATCTTCAAACTGCAGATTGCCCAGGTTTCTATAAACCTGGTTGTTCAAGCGATAGGGCTCTTCTTTTTCCCACATTTCTAGCACTTTTAAGCTATAAGAACCATCCTTAATTGCAATCTGTTGCGTTCGTTCTTTTAAATCTCCATTAAAAAAATCGCGTGACATACCATTGGTAAAATATACGTCTTCAAATCCATCATTATCTAAATCACCGAATTTGACAGTCCAGGTCCAATCTGTCTTTGCCAACCCGGTTAAATATGCCACTTCCATGAACCGGTCTGTACCTGTATTTAGATAGAGCGCATTTCTCATGTACTGAGGCGGATTAGGAAAATTCAAAAACCAAGCGTCACTATTAGGCCCACTCATAGAGCCCATTGACAATTTGTCTCTATAGTGGTTGCTTCCCGCCATATCAGAAGCTAGAAAATCGATCCGGCCATCGTTATTAATGTCTGCATAGTCGGACCCCATTGAAAACCAAGGTGTGTGCGGCAAGGCCTCATCCACGACATCAGTAAAAGTGATTACCCCATTATCATCCAGTCCATTGTTCCGAAACAGATGATCGGGTCCCATATAATCGTTGGCAACATACAAATCCGGCCAACCATCGTCATTGTAATCCCACCAGATTGCAGACAAACCATAATAAGGGAACTCGCCAATACCTGATTCCAGCGAGACATCGACATAATGGCCATTGTCGTTTCGATAAAGATGATCGAATTGACCGGCAGGAACTAACATCTGGATGCGATTGGGAGGTTTTATGAAATACGCAAGCTCTCGGGAATCGGAATGAACACGGAGTGGCTGTTTCTTTTGACGTAAAATTTTGACGTTTTTTATTGCATCACTGGAATGTAGTCGGTTGGTCAGCAAATAGCCATCGAGATCACCATCAAGATCATAATCGGCAAACGACATGACTACGCTGGCTCCGTGAAAATCCAGACCATATTCACTTGCTTCTTCCTTGAACTTGCCCCGCTTATTAATATACAGCCGATTGGGACAGTCGAATCCACAGATATATAAATCGAGCCAGCCATCATTATTGATATCGGCAAACGTTGCGCCCGAGCTCCACATCCCGGCAGGATCAATACCCACTTTCGCGGTCACGTCTTCAAATTGAAAGTTGCCAAGGTTTCGATATAGCCGTCCACCGTCTGTCTGTCGAGTTAAAAACACGTCAGCCAGACCATCATTATCGAAATCACCAATGGCAACTCCCGATGCAATAAACGAGTTACGCAACTGATCACGGTGCTTGGGCTGGAGATCCCAGGTATGTTGAAAGTCGATCCCTGTTTCCGATGGGCTCAAATACACAAACCGGCGTGTTGAATCAGGTAAAACAGTCGACTTCTTGAACTGTGCAGCAGATAATCCCGGGTGTTCTTTCTCTAATCGCTGAACGTGTTTAACAGCCTGGGATGAAATCATCCAATTATCTTTGTTATCAATTCGGTTGCATCCGCAACAACCAAAAAATAATAATAAGTAGGTGGAAACTATAATTTTTCTGCTCATTATATTTTATTCAGATCCGAAATTAGTTGTAGGTGTCCGGATTCTTCCATTTTTACTGCGCTGGAGATCTTAGCGTTTGTACCAGCCAATGCCAAAGATGTGATGATTGGAATCAGGACAAACCTTTTGCACATGGTCGTATTAAATTAATAACTAAATATTTATCTGACTAAAAACTATGTATGTTATTTTAAGGGAAACTTTGATAAGAAAGCATCTGATGGGATTTAAACATTTATTTCTACCCTTTCTTTTTTGGTTTTGGGCAATATCCTGCTCACATCATAAAGGTATCATACAATATTATTTCAAGCAAATTAATTTGCATAACTTTCGCGCAAGAATTTTCAAAATCTACCCAAGTGTTTGATGTCTATAACTAAAAAGCCAAAAGGAAAAAACATACTTATTTGTTACCATTTATTATTTTTGATTTTCCTTTTCAGCTGCAGCAAGGCGCCTACCTTATTCCATGTTAAGGGCCATAAAAAGGTACTTGATGATATTACAATAATTATCCAGGAATCTGGACTACAAACCAATTTGGGAATTAAGGTCGTAGAACTTGAGTCTGATGAGACTATTTACGAGTGGAATGCCCAGGCACTATTCAATCCGGCCAGCAATAATAAACTTTACACCTGTATTGCGGCGCTGGCAATACTTGATTCAAACCATACTTTTTCCACATCTGTTTACCAGGATACTGCAGCCCTGTATTTGGTTGGCGGTGGTGATCCGCACCTTACACTTGAACAACTGGATACAATGGCCCGTACGATTAGCGATACAATGAAACTGTATCTAGGACGTGACTACTGGTTTCAGAATAATCGCGTTCGTATGCGCACGATTGATCGCGCCAAAAAATTAAATTATCTGATATTGGATGATTCCATATTGGATGATGTCCCCTATGGCCCCGGCTGGATGTGGGATGAGGGATCCTGGTGGTACGCAGCCCAGATCAGTGCCTTATCAATCAATGAAAATTGCGTTGATTTCTACGTCACACCAGGAATCACCGGGCAACCTGTTTTAATTCAAACAAATCCAGTCACAGATTTCATATCTATTACCAATCAATCAAAAACCGTAAATGACACAACCAACTTTAAAGAATTAAAGATAGAACGAGATTGGAAAAAACAAACCAATAGTTTCACTATTACAGGGAATGTAATGGACACCGCATCCACGGATACTTTTCAGCGAAATGTTCATGACCCTACACTGTATAGCGGTACAGTTTTTGCTGAAATGTTACAAACTAGGGGAATAAACATCAACCATGTGATCAAAGCACCTTTATCACCAGGGGCAATAAAGGTAACAGAACATCGATCTAAACCAGTTAACCATGCCCTTACTGAATTCATGAAAAGAAGCGAAAACCTCACTGCTGAACTTCTGGTCAAACACATCGGCGCAATTGTTTACGATACGGTTGGCACATGGAATAATGGTCTCCTCGCGATAAAATCGTTTCTTCATGATACAGTTGGAATAGACACAAATACATTCCGCTTAAGTGATGGTTCCGGTGTCTCTAGGTATAACTATTCCAGTCCAGAGCATTTCATTAAATTATTAACCTGGGCTTACAATAATAAAGTTTTCCGCGATCAATTTTTAAGTACCTTTCCGATTGGGGGATGGGACGGCACACTCGAAGACAGAATAAAAAATGAAGAGTCAACAGCAAAAATTATTGCAAAAACCGGTACACTATCTGGTGTAAGTTGCTTATCTGGGTATATATTTACAACACGGGGTGATCCACTTGTGGACGAAGCAAAGCCATTTCGCAACCTGCAGGATAGAATTGTCAGCGCACTGACAGAAATAAAGTTATGATCAGACCGGCAGGCCTAAAATCAGGAGCAAACATTGGTGTAATAAGTCCTTCTTATTGGATTGCCGATGACGTATTGAAAAATACTGCAGAGATATTTACCAGCCGAAATTTCCATCTAACATATGGTAAGAGCATTAAAGCAAAAGAAGGGCCGTTTGCAGGCCCGCCGGAACTACGGGCGGGGGATCTAAACAATATGTTTGCCGATCCAAATATAGATGCCATCTTTTGTGCCCGGGGTGGCTATGGAGCAAATCGTGTTTTGCCACTACTAAATTATGATCTGATAAAAGAAAATCCCAAGATATTCATTGGCAATAGTGACATTACTGCATACCTCACATCTATTACTCAAAAAACAGAAATAATCACCTTCCATGGGCCCATGTTAGTGTCCTATAAACATGAATTTATTGAATATAATTATGACCAGATGATGAAAGTATTGACCAGTACCGAGAATGTTGTAATCAACCTGCCTGCGGAATTTGATCCACATATTCTCAATAAAGGTACCGCCAAGGGGCCACTATGGGGTGGTAATTTGAGCCTAGTAATGAATCGTCTTGGAACTGATGGCCAAATTGATACAACTGGCTGTATTCTTTTTTTGGAAGACCTCGATGAATATTTATACTCCTTTGAACGGATGCTGGTTCATTTACAGACCGCAGATATCTTTAACAATATAAATGGTCTGATCATTGGCGAACTGATAGATATGAAAGATCAGGAAATTTCTTTTGGTAAATCAACAGATGATATC
>JYMV01006985.1_pt1 | contig 12323 bp, 14 predicted proteins | sample 338911 | NCBI WGS metagenome assembly JYMV01 (sample SAMN03354496, study PRJNA234377) | hydrothermal vent metagenome | biome: Deep sea; feature: Hydrothermal plumes at the Eastern Lau Spreading Center, Western Pacific Ocean; material: Seawater | place: Tonga | collected 2009 | depth 2000 m m | reverse complement strand
GTGTCGATCTGCAGTTCCCCGCCACTGACACTTGTACGAACAATCTCGATCAGATTGTCGTCGGCTGTGATCGTGACGCTCTGTTCGGCACCGATGGATATGGTCGTGTCGAAGAGCCCATCCAGTTCGACTCGATCAAAGGAGCTAACTTCTCGGATCTGAGTAGCGGAGTTTCCAGATCCCTGAAGAGTTGGTCTGAGCACAATTCCGCAGCCACAGGCCATCAAAGAGATGCTCAGAACAAGTAAACACATTCTGCCCATGTTTTCACTCCCTGCGTCTTGGCTAGAAGAACGCTGTTACTCGATGGATTGGTCTCATCTTGTCTCCGGATGGTGAAGCATCCTCGAGGGGATTTCCACCAAGATCCGTCTCCTTTTGAGAGGTCTGCTGGACTGCAGTGATGGCACTGGTGCAAGATCGCTGGCTCTTCCATCGAAGGATGGATTTCAGTTTCAACAGAGATGATGGACTTCCTTGGATCAGATCGAAAAACAGACCTACCGATTTCATGTCCGTGCGATCCTTTTCGAGGGTGTCTTCGGTGGTTTGATGTGGTCAACCGGTGAAATCGCTCGCAAGGCGCTCGGTGTCGATACGCTGCTGCTGACACTGATTGTCATGGCTCCAGCGGTGTCGATGGGGGCAGTATTATTCTTCGGAAGCTGGATATCTCGCACAGGGCCGCGTCGATTGTTGCGCAGAGCCGCAACTCTGGGTCGATTACCCATGTTGTTGGTCGGGCTGCTGCTGGTGCCTTCGATAGGAGACTGGTGGAGAACCGAGAGCGGCAAGGAGTTGGTGCCGTGGCTGTTCCTTGTACTGGTGACGATCCAGGCGCTCGCATCGGTACCGATCACGGCGGCATGGAACGGCGTTTTGCGAGGAAACTACACCGATGAGAACCGTGGAAGCCTGTTCGGGTATGCGCAGCGCTGGGGCTCACTGCTCTCTGGAATTGGCACTCTCGGCGCTGGAGTCTGGCTTCATTACAACAGCGACGCGTTTCCGTGGCTCTACATCATCGCGGCCATCGCAGGCTGGGCTGCCTGTTTCATCTTTTCCAGGGTTCCGCTTCGTAGCCGAGAAAAATCGGCGACCGACGCGCCCAAGATCGACAGTGCCCGTGCGTTGTGGAGGATTCTCTCTCGTGACCGCCGCTTTCTCACCTACGAGATCGGATTTATTCTGTACGGCACAGGATTCATGGCACTGGTCACCGCGAAGCCGATCTGGACCGTCGATGCCGAGTTCCTCAACCTCTCGTGGCCAGTTCTGCTGGGAACGAAGGGACTGGTCAGTCTCGCAGCTGTCATCCTGACACCCTATTTCGGTAAGATGATCGACCGGATCGGTCCGGGTTGGCTTTCAGGTGGAGCGTATTCAGGACTGGTGCTGTACGCAATATTGCTCGCTGTCGCGGATTCGACGGCCAGCTTCATCGTTGCTGAAATCGTCTTCGGGATCTCGATGTCGGCGGTGATCCTGGCATGGAATGTCGGCCCCATCTCGTTTGCATCGATCAACGAGGGAAGAGAATACATGGCAGTGCATGTTGCGCTGGTCTGTATCAGGGGGCTCATCGGCCACCCGATAGGCGGATTTCTATCCGAAGCGACCGGAGATCCGCGCTATGTCTTCGGATTCTCGATGGTGCTGTGGGTCATCGCTGCTGCGGTGATGTTTTCGCTGGGCAAGGGACCTGCTCGTCGGGAGAGCGAATTACCGCTGGCGTGATACACTGTGCGCTGCTGTGGCCTGAGATCGATGGTGGGAGGGTGAAATGGCGAAGAAGCGAGGCAGTCGGGGGTCCAGTTCCCGTGCTCATGAACTCGAAGACGCACTGGTTTCTCTCGATCGTTCGCGGGGACCGCTATTTCTGGAGAAGGACCAGGATGTCACTTCAGGAAAGGTACGTGCTGACGGCCAACGCGATCCCCACTGCTGCCGAAGACCCCAGAACCGGATGAGAATTTCCGATCTGGAAGCGATCGATATCAGCCGTGCCTTCTCGGAAAAGCCACACCTCAAGGGGAAAGCCGAGCAGGTGCTGCAGAAGATGGGGAGATCACTGATGTTCATCGGAGATACCACCAAGGCCCAGCCCTACGATTGCCCGCTGCTCGATGGAGACAGTTGCCTGGTTCACAGGGCAGCCAAGCCCATCGAGTGCCTCGCAATTCGTCCCGACGAGACCTTCAGTTCGGAGGGGAAACGCTCCATCGAGCGTCGAGATCAGCTCAACCAGAAGTTGTTCGGGGACCGGTGGGAATACAAGTCGATTCCGCTGCTGCTCGCCTCGTACCTGATGGATTCCGAAGGTGCTGCGGTTGGAAAGTCCGGCTCGACGCTGCGCAAGGAAATGCAGAAACAGAAACGAAAACAGGAATCCCGTCGACGCGACGAACCGGATCCCTCCCGATGAAACTGCTCGTTCACGACATCGTATTGCCTCTCGGGCGAACCGAGGAGGACCTGCCGCGTTTTGCCGGTCGGAGACTGAAAATCCCCCCGTCACAGATCTTTAGCATCGAGGTACAGCGTCGTTCTCTCGATTGTCGGAAGGGTCGTCCACCTCGCTGGGTTCATGCCATCATCATCGAAGTGCCCTCACATCTCGCAGAGAAGCTTCTCAAGCAGAATCGAGCCAGGGTGTGGAAACCGGAAGTGGTCGAGGTTCCTCAGGATCGGTCCGATCGGCGTCCGGTTGTGGTGGGAACAGGTCCGGCGGGACTCTTCTGCGCCTGGCGATTGGTCCAGGGAGGAGCGAAACCTCGCATCCTGGAGCGCGGCCCGGAGGTGGTCGAGCGATCGAAGAGGTGGCACCGATTCATCGAGGGCGGGGAGTTCGATCCGGAGTGCCATCTGCTGTTTGGAGAAGGTGGAGCGGGGACCTATTCCGATGGGAAACTGTATACACGTGTGCAGGACCCGCGGGTACCGGAGGTCCTCCAGGTGCTCGTCGATCACGGAGCCCCGGAGGAGATCCTTGTCGATGGACGCCCCCATGTTGGTTCGAATCTGCTGCCGAGTATCGTCAAGAGGATGCGAGTTGCACTGGAAGAACAAGGAGCTCGGTTCTATTTCGAGCATCGTCTCGTCGATCTGAAAATTGATGAAGATGCAGATGGACGATCGATTTCAAAGATCGTCATCGAGAAAGACTCCGAGCGATTCGATTGGGACGTCGATGCTCTGTTTCTGGCCACCGGTCACAGTGCCCGGGATGTATACCAGATGCTGGCGAAGCATCGGGTTCCCATGAGCCAGAAACCTTTTCAGATCGGTGTGCGCGTCGAGCATCCACAACAAGCCATCGATCAGATGCAATACGGCGATTCAGCGGGGCACCCACAGTTACCGCCAGCTGATTACAGCCTCGTCTCCAAGCGATCAAAAGATGATCTATTTTCCTTCTGCATGTGTCCCGGTGGTGAAATTCTTCCGTCGACGGAGCAGGCTGGATACATGTGTGTCAACGGAGCTTCCCGTTATCAGCGAAAGAGTCCCTGGGCCAACAGTGGATTCGTCATCACCCTCGAGCCTGCTACTTTCGGTGACGATACCGATCCACTGGCAGGGATCTTGTTCCAGCAGAAGATCGAGAAAGCGGCCTTCGATGCTGCAGGTGGTGACTTTTCTGTACCCGCTCTTCGTTTGATGGATTTTCTGCACGGAAGGATCTCCAAGGACCTTCCCGACAGCAGTTATCCGAGAAAATTGACGCCTACCGATCTTGCGGAGATCTTCCCGCCCTGGATTCTCGATCCGATCCGAACCGGACTGGCGGACCTGGCCGGTCGATTCCGCGAGTTTGCCCATCCGGATGCCATCATCACCGCGCCGGAATCGCGATCGTCCAGCCCGGTGCGTATCGATCGACATCCGGAGACCTTCGAGAGCAGTGGTCTCGGGCGACTCTTCCCGCTCGGAGAGGGCGCGGGATTCGCCGGAGGAATCCTGTCTGCGGCACTCGATGGAATGAGAGCGGCAGAGAACTGGATGTCGAATACTTCATCCATCGGTCAGTCTTGAAGGAAGTAAGGCGGCGTCGACGGGACGATTGCGGCTATTGGCCAGAAAACGTCAGTGATACAGTTTCCCACACCAGAGTTCAGAAGGGGCGATAGTGTGCGCATCTGTTTACTGACCACACAGGATCTCGACGCGGTTCCTTTTCCAGATGATGACTGGCCCTGCGATCCGCGGCCGTATCTACCCGAGGCGAACTGGCATGTCGCCACTCTCGTGGGCAAGCAGGAAAGCGTCGTACAGGTGGAAGAACTGATCAAGCAGGGTTTTGATCTCTTCTTCAATCTGTGTGACGGGGCTGCGGACCAAGCGATTCCAGGGATCGAGGTGATCGAGACTCTTGAGAGACACGGTGTTCCCTTCACAGGGGCCACGTCCGAGTGCTACGAACCGACCAGGGAACAGATGAAGCAAGTCTGTCACGACCTGTCGATCGCCACTCCCGCTCATGTAATGGCCACAACCCCGGAAGATGTGCAGCGTGCAGCAGAAGTGCTGCGGTTTCCATTGTTCGTCAAGCACTACAGCAGTTACGCGTCGGTAGATCTGAGTCGCCGCTCACGGGTTCAGACACGCGAAGGGCTGCAAATTCAGGCCAGGAAGATCATGTCGCGTCACGGTGCGGCACTGATCGAGGAATACATCGATGGAATAGAATGCACGGTACTGGTGGCGGAAAATCCGCAGGATCCAGAAATTCCCATCACCTACACACCGGCGCAGTACCGCTTCCCGGATGGCGAGAGTTTCAAGCACTCCGATCTGAAATGGGTCGACTATCAGGGTCTCTCTACCTTTCCAGTAGCGGATCCGTTGCTGGATCAGAGACTCAGGAGTGAATCGGCGCGTTTTTTCGTCGGGTTGAAGGCGGCCAGTTTCGGGCGATGTGATATCCGCGTCGATTCAGCAGGCACGCCGTACATGCTGGAGTTCAATGCCAACTGTGGCGTTTATTATCCTGAGGCGGACTGGGGGAGTGCGGATATATGCCTGTCGCAGGATCCAGCGGGTCACGAGGGGTTTACCCGCCAACTGGTGACGGCGGCCTTCGCCAGACATGCACGACGGACCTCTGAATCAACAGACCCGATGGAAAAAGGGCCTCCGACCGTCTGATCGGAGACCCCATATCCGAGGTGAAGAAAACTGCCGGATCTCTGCAAACGGGGCAGCTGTCAGATCCTCAGGACACGAAACTACCTGCGCAATACCACGCCTTTCCCCTTCCGATCGGCCATCTTCTGGTACTTCTCGAGTACCGCTCGAATCGAATCACCGGTGGCACCCGCATCGGCAAACTTGACCGCCAGCTTCTGCCACTTCACAGCGCCTTCGAGATCGCTCTTCTCGAAATAGACGCGCGCCAGGGTGTCGAGGATGGCTGCGTTCTCCGAACCGGTCAACTTGTTGGCCTGTGTGGCCGCTTTCATCGCCAGATCAAGGTCTCGAACCTTGAGCCCTTCGGTATCGGCTATGCTCCAGGCGATGGTATTGAGCAGCATCGAGTCATCGAAGTTGTCATCGACCAGTTCCCGACCCACAGCATAGGCTGCTTCGTAATTGTGGAATCGGGTCAGCAGCAGACTCCATTTCTGCATCTTGAGCGAGAGACTGTCAGGGAATCGAGTTGTCGCTTCATCGAGGATCTCCATCACTGCTTTCTCGTCGTTGGCGCGGACTGCAGTGGAAAGCGCACTTCGAATCTTGTTCATCTCGCGCTGAAGAGCCTGGTCATCATCGTACTTCTTGCGAGCGGCTGTCCGATCCCAGGTTCCATCGAGTACCGCAGCCAGGGGTTCATCCATCCGGCTTGGATGACCGATCCACTCGATCATTCCATCTTTACCGATGATGAAACTGCTGGGGATGCCTCGCCTTCCTGCAGCCTTGAAGACCTCGTTCTTGACCGACTTGTCCGGGTCGGTGGCCACGATGAAGGCCATCGCTTCAGCCCACGATTTGCCCTCGATGATGCTGTCCTTCGCCATGAATCCGGTGACAGTCTCGAGATCCTCGTCACTGATGGCGAGAACCGTGACTTGATCCTTGTACTTCTTCTGAATTTCTGCCAGGTGCGGCACGGCACCTTTGCAGGGACCTCACCAGGTGGCCCAGAACTCGAGAATATAGATGCGATTCTTGTCGAGAGTGGTCACCTCGCCACCCTGGAGGAAGTGCGAGATCTCCATGGCGGGAAGGGCGTCCCCGATGGAGAGGACCGGCTCATCGGCTGCCTGAACGGCTCCGCACAGGGACAAGCCGAGGATTGCCACCAGCAAGATCTTCATCACAACCACCTTTCAAGGGGAGCCTGATTCTGATTCATGACCTGGAGTTGAGCAAGAACCGAGTCTGGCAGTGGGTGGTCGTTGTTGCAGTGTGTCGGGCAAAATAGGATCATTCCCTGTCAGTAGCCATTTTCCGGGGGTATCGCAGATGTCCGAGTACAGACCGATTCCGCTCCAGTTCGAGCGTCAGGAACGCGAATCGATGCGCCAACGCGCCGATGAGTTGCTCCAGCAGCTCGGCAGTCGTCGATCGGTTCGTTCCTTCTCCAGCGATCCCGTTGCTGAGGAGCTGATCGATCGGGCCATCGAGATCGCCTCGACCGCACCGAGTGGGGCGCACCGACAGCCGTGGCATTTTGTCGTCGTCGATGATCTGCAACTGAAAAAACAGATCCGTGAGGCTGCGGAGAAGGAGGAGCAGAGATCTTACAAGTCACGGATGCCAGAGGAGTGGCTCGATGCGCTGCGGCCGCTGGGTACCGATGCAGTGAAACCGTTCCTGATCGATGCGCCCTACCTGGTGATTCTGTTCGCAGAGACGCATCAGGTTGCTGCGGATGGTTCCCGGTCACGAAACTACTATGTCTCCGAATCCGTCGGAATCGCCGCAGGGATGTTCATCGCGGCTCTGCACCTTGTCGGCCTGGCAACCCTGACTCATACCCCATCCCCGATGGGGTTCCTCAGGGCGATCCTCCAGCGCCCAGCCAATGAACGGCCCTACCTGATCTTTCCCATCGGATATCCTGCAGCGGATTGCCAGGTCCCCGATCTGCAAAGAAAGGCCCTGGAGCAGGTACGAAGCCGGAATCTGGAAGGACGAAGCGAGGAATCCTGATCGATAGTGGTCGGGATCGCCCCATCGGGGAGCCGTGCAGCGTATACTGCTGTCATCATGAACATCGAATCATCAGACTACCAGTTGATCGATTTTGGCGGTCAGAAGAAGCTGGAATCGATCGGCGGACTGAAGATCATCCGACCCGAAGCTGCGGCATCGGGACGCTGCTCCGATGAGAGACGTTGGAAGCAGGTCGACGGTAGATTTGACCGCGATGCCGGGGGTAAGGGCAAGTGGTCATGGAATACGCCACCTCCGGAACCGTGGTACGGCCAGCATGCCGGTCTCCAGTGGCAGTTGCGTGCCAATGACCACGGTCACATAGGTATCTTTCCGGAGCAGCAAGAGAACTGGCGCTGGGTCAGTGATCAGGTTGCAGGAGATCCCATCGAGGTGTTGAACCTTTTTGCATACACAGGTGGAAGCACCCTCGCAGCCGCATCGGCTGGAGCGAGGGTCTGTCATCTGGATGCCTCTCGCAGCAGTGTCCGATGCGCTCGTGAAAATGCCGCCGCATCGGGGCTGGAGGATGCACCGGTGCGCTGGATTACCGATGACGCGATGGATTTCCTCAAGCGTGAAGTGCGTCGCGAAAATAAATACCAGGGCATCATCCTCGACCCACCCTCTTTTGGCAGGGGGCCACGACGCCAGATCTGGGATATCGATCGGGATGTGATCAGCATGCTCGATCTGTGCCGGGAGCTGTTCGCCGCCGATGCTCGCTTCCTGCTGCTTTCTGCCCATTCAGCCGGGTATTCGCCCGACGTTCTCTCCAGGTTGGTCGAGGATCGATGCGGATTCCGCTGCAAGAAGGGCGAGATGCAACTGGAAGCGGCCGACGGTCGGATACTCTCTTCAGGTGCCTGGGCGCGCTGGAGCAAGAGGTAGAGCGATGAGCGATGTGGAACCGATCACGAGTCTGCAGAATCCACGAGTGAAGCAAGTGGTGAAGTTGAGGGATCGCCGCGACCGTGATCGTGAAGGCAAGTTTCTCATCGAGGGCTTTCGTGAACTGACCCGGGCGATCGAAGCACTGCAGCCCCTCACGGAAGTTTATACCTGTGCTCAGTTCTACCTGGGAAGTCATGAATCGGCCCTGCTAGAAGCGGCGGCAAGTCGCTGCAACGCCTTGATCCAGCCGGTCACTGCCGATGTATTTCGCAAACTCTCCTATCGTGATCGGCCCGATGGATTGCTGGCTCTGGCTCCCCGCCCTGACTGGACGCTGGATCGGCTCCGACCACAAGACGAGACGAAAGCACCGCTATTTCTGGTCGCCCAATCGATCGAGAAACCGGGCAACCTGGGGACTCTTCTTCGCACTGCCGATGCAGCAGCAGTGGACGGAGTCGTGGTGGTCGATCGCTGTACCGATCTCTTCAATCCCAACGTGGTGAGGGCCAGCGTCGGGACAATGTTCACGGTGCCTGTCGCCGAAGCCACCAGCGATGAGGCCTTCGATTGGTTCGATCAGCAAGGGGTTCGCCTGCTGGCCACCTCACCCGATGCGGAGACCGCATACACCGACTCGGATCTCACCGGTCCGTTGGCGCTGGTGATGGGCAGTGAGCAGTATGGACTCGATGAACGCTGGTTGGAGAGGACCGATGATCAACTCAGGATTCCGATGGCGGGGCGAGCTGATTCTCTCAATGTTGCGACCGCGACCGCCATCGTACTGTTCGAGGCGTTACGTCAGCGCTCTGGCGCCTAGTCGGGAACACCGGCAGGCGAAGGCCTCAATCCCGCCTCGTGCAGGGCGTTTTCCACTCGATCCCAGTCGAACGCGGGGCCCGGATCGACCTTGTGGGTCCCGACATGCCAGTGCCCGACGATTCCGGCGACAGGTTGACCCTCGGTTTCGAGTCTGAGGCGATCATGAACGCTTCCATCCAGGCGCCGTGGAACCGCTGGTTCGATGCCCTGGAGCGTGCGGCAAAGGGTGATCAGGAGCGATTCCAGCGCCTGGTACTGCGCTTCGGTGAAATCTCTCTGGTACAGCTGCTGGCCATGGATCTCGCCGCTATAGAGTGGATCTCGAGCTGGAATCCCCGCAGTTCCCTCGGCGGATGTCCCCTCGACCGCGGAAGGGTCGAGGCGAGCCAGACCGTCCTCGACCGTGTAGTATCGATCCGCACCCTCCGGGGTCGTCGCAGCGCCAAAATGGGCGATCTCGATGCCGATCGAGCGGTCGTTGGCGACTCCGGCGTGCCACGCCCGTTCCTTGACATCGAGGGTCTGGTAAATGGTGCCATCCACATCGAGCAGGAAATGACAGGAAAGGCCCCGAATGTCATGGAGGATGTGAAAACACCGACTTGACGAACCGCACGCGTCGTAATGAAGAACGATGGTGTCAATTACCTCGGCGACATCAGGAAGTGTCCAGCCAGAGGTGTGTATGCGGCCAGCCAGCCCCTCGGGAAGTCCCCGCCGCATCGAGCCGAATCGCAGCACCTGATCGGGCTTGTCGCGGGGGGCCTGTTGCTGCGGCAGATCGTGGCGATGGGCCCTGTAGCCGTCAAATCCGCCAGGATCGATCCACAGGAGCACAGGCACGCCTGTGTGGACCAGTTGACCGGCAATGACGATCTCATCACCGCTTCTGGGGGCCAGGATCCCCGGCTGTACGGCACACCCGGCACACAGCAACAGTGCCGATATGAGGCTCATACAGGAGAATTTATGTATAACTAACAACATGACTTCGGTGTATTTCCGACAATGCTACTTGTTTTGTGAGTTGACATGTGAAAGTATTGGTCATTCGTGACTCTCAATCTCCTCTCATCTGAGGAGTTCGTCAAGGGGGGAGTCGCAAATGTACATTATTGTGCCACTTAGTGTATTCAAGTGGATGCTGGAACTCTCCAGCGGTGTTTACGAGGTTGTGAGGACCTCTAGTGTGCGATGTGACGGGAGCAGGCACCTCCGGGGTGCTGTCACAGCGCCCGATTTCTCTGGAAGTCGGACCATCTGGGAAGGGTTATATCGGATGAGTATGGAGCAAGAGATGGACAATCTCGGTAGGCTGGATGTCGAAGCATTACGGCAACTGGTCACCCTCAAGGAAAATAGCGGCAAGTTGAATCGCCTTGAGAGCAAGCGCCAGCGCCTCAAGGACGAGCTCGATCGTGTCGAGGAGCAGATCCGGGAGTTTCTCGGGCAGTTCCCCGAGGTTCGGGGATACCTGGCCACCGCTGGTGGGTCGCTTCGTCGCCTGACCCCCTCGGGTCGTCGCCCGCGTGGCTGGATCCGCTCACAGGTCGAAGATGTGCTCAGCGAAGCGATCGAGCCGATGACCCCCGCAGAGGTGCGGGATGAGATCGCCCGGAAGCATCCGGAAGAAGCGACCAAGAATCTGTATCTGGCCATCTTCCAGCATCTCCGTCGCCACGATGAATTTTCCCAGGATGATTCAGGGCGCTGGCTGATGACCCAGAAGGAATCTGCCTGACCTGGCCAGGTGTCGTTCAAGATGTTCCGAATCTTCACCTCGGGGTGATACACTCCTCCGGCACCCGATGGGCCCGGCGGTTCGTGGCATCGACGTGTGCCTCTTCATGACACGGACTGTATTCGGAGGATCTCATTGATGGCTGATGATACTCCTCAGGTGACACCCGAGGGAGCTTCCCGTTGCAGCGGGAACATCTGGTGCGGGGCAGCGACCATCCTTGTCCTCGCCACGGCGCTGGCATTTGCCACCAACTCACTCAGACCGTCTCATTCGATCCATCTCGGTCGAGACTATTTCAACGAGATTCAAGCAGTCGAGACTGATAATGGGTCGGAAGTCATCGGGGTCGACACCGAACCCGATTCTGGCGATCCCCCTATGGTGGCACCCGACGATGGCATCCAGCGCATCAGTTTCGAGGAGGCGAGAGATAACTTCTACAGCGGCGAGGATGAGTTCGAGGCCACCGGAGAATCGATCTACACCTTCGTCGATGCGCGCGAGCGGGATCTGTACGAGGAGCGACACATTCCTGGAGCGGCATGGCTCTACCATTACGAATCTGAGCAGTTGATCGAGGATTTACGTGAAGAACTGGAACGGGCCTTCTTCGTCATCGTCTACTGCAATGGTGGCGATTGCGATGATAGCCTTCATCTGGCCGCAGACCTCTCATCCCTCTACGGCATTCCGACCGAGAACATCTACGTCTTCGAGGGCGGGCTCAACGAGTGGGTCGACAACGAGATGCCGATCGTCACCGGATCGGAGCGTCGCTGATGGGATGGGTTCGTAAACTGGACGCGACCGGATGGCCACTCTTGCTGGCGAGGATCATCGTCGGGTTTACATTTCTGTACTATGGATCTGAAAAGATCGGCGATCCGATCCCATTCCTGAAGAGTCTCAAGGGATACGATGTTCTGCCGCTGCATCCCTCCTGGGTCATCAACAGCCTCGCCGTGGTATTGCCATGGGTCGAAGTCATGTGCGCTGCGGCATTGCTGAGCGGGATACAATTACGCAGTGCGGCGCTGCTGACCACGGCGATGCTGGCCATGTTCACTCCCTTGATTTTGAAACTGGGATTGTCTCTGGTCGGGACGGAGGTCGCTTTCGAGAGTCTCTGTGATGTGGTGGCCGACTGTGGCTGCGGCAGCGGCAAGATTCCCATCTGCCCGAAGTTGGCCAGTAACTGCGGGCTGCTGGCGCTATCACTGTGGGCGTTATTGAGCAGAGCGACTCGGTTTCGAGGAGGACTTGGCGGCTGAGTGTCGGTGTGAGATGGATCGGTCGATCAGTCTCCAGGCACTGAATCCTTCTCAAGCAATCGATCGATGGTCGCTTCCAGCAATCCTTCTCCACCGGATCCGACCCGCACCCAGGCGATGACTCCCTTGCGATCGATCAGCACCACCATCGGGATTCCTCCGACACCGTAACTGTCAAACTGCCTGCGGCCGGTGACGACAAACGGATAGGAGACGCCGAAGCGACGCCTGAACTCGAGGACGTGCTGGAGGAAACCGTTGCCGTCCATGCCATTGACCCCCTGGCCCCGCGCAGGATCTTCTTTCGAAGGTAGCCAGCCGCGGGAGTAAGGTTTGGTCACCCCCAGTACCATCAGCCCCTGGTCCACTCTGGCCCTGTAGATCCGGTCCAGGCCAGGCATCAACATCCGACAGGGACCGCACCAGGT
>JYMV01020549.1_pt1 | contig 12324 bp, 7 predicted proteins | sample 338911 | NCBI WGS metagenome assembly JYMV01 (sample SAMN03354496, study PRJNA234377) | hydrothermal vent metagenome | biome: Deep sea; feature: Hydrothermal plumes at the Eastern Lau Spreading Center, Western Pacific Ocean; material: Seawater | place: Tonga | collected 2009 | depth 2000 m m | reverse complement strand
GGTAAATATGTTCCTGGCCTCTGGTGGAAGTGGGGAGGGTGACCCTGATCACGTTCGTGCGCTTGAATTCTACAAAGAGCGAGCCTATGGACCTGGATTCCTTTGGGATTGGTCTGGCCTTCCTGACGGGCAACAGAGGTTGGCCGGCTTGATCTCGGAAAGCGATGACCGTTTCCGGCAAGCGACGACGATGATCGGAGTAGTTATCGCCAACCACGTCATCTCGGCTGTCGACGCCTTCCTGGTGGCCCGGGGAGCATCCTCACTGGGTCTACTGGAGTTCGAGCCTCGCAGAGGCCCTCGGGGTATCGGTTGGAGCGCCCAGTTTACACTACTACTCGGGTCATGACACAAAACGATCAAGCTGCTACGGAGCGAGTACTACGGGCGCTTGTGTCATCGAAGCGCGGGCCTCTCAAGCCCAAGGAGTTAGCCCGAATGCTCGACATCCCCTCAGATGAATATCATGGGTTCAAGCGGTTTCTGACGTCGCTTGAGAAAGCTGGTAAGATCCAACGGGTCAAGGGCCACCGGTATGTTGTGTCCGATAGTATGACTCTTGAGTCAGGGGTCATTGCACTGACGCGAGCTGGGGACGGTTTCGTTAAGCCGGACTCGGGTTCCACAGATGTGTTTGTGGCAGCGAGCCAGCTGAATACAGCAATGGATGGTGACCGAGTCTTGGCTCGAATCAAGTCACGCAGCCGTGGACGAAGCCCCGAGGGAGTGGTAGTCCGAGTTCTTGATCGGGCCCGCGACACGATCGTGGGGACGTTCAGGCACTCCAAGCGTTGGGATTCCGTAATCCCGCTAGACTCGAGATTAACTAAGGAGGTTGTCGTCTCTTCAGGCCACACGACTGATGCCGCTGAAGGTGACATTGTTGTTGTGCGTATAGATTCCTACGGCGAGGATAGGGCGCCACCTTCGGGTAGGGTCGAGACGGTTCTGGGTAAGGTCGAGGATCCGGGTGTAGATGTACTGGCCGTGGCCCACGGGTTTGGGCTCTCCTTCGACTTTTCTCCCGAGGTGAGTGCCGCCGCCGAGAAGGCTGGCCGTCAGGGTATGGCTGAGCCTGGTGTCGAAAGGGTAGACCGTACTGACCTCCGGGTCTTCACTATCGACCCGGCAGACGCCAAAGATCATGATGACGCGCTCTCAGTTGTCTCCCTTGGGGAAGGTCGCTTCGAAGTTGGTGTCCATATCGCTGATGTATCTCACTTTGTTCACGAGTCGGATCCAGTCGACGTCGAAGCTTTTTCAAGAGGTACGAGCGTATACTTAGTTGACCGCACAATCCCGATGCTCCCTGAGATTCTTTCCGCTGATGCTTGCTCCCTGAGAGTCGGAGTCGAGCGCTTCACTTTGTCACTATTCTTACAACTGGATGGAATGGGTAAAGTTCATGGACATCGCTATGAACGAGCATGTATCCGTAGCCGTCATCAACTATCATACGAGCAAGTGCAGGGTGTTTTAGATGGCTCCGCTCGCATTGGTGAGGGGATAGACAAAGCACTTAACACACTTGATGATCTAGCTAGAGGCCTACGAAAAACACGCACCGATCGTGGAGCCCTAGACCTTGATGTTCCAGAAGCAAAGGTGGTTCTCGACGACTCAGGGCATCCAGTCGACATCCAACGCAGCCCGCGCCTTGAAAGCCATCGGCTCGTAGAAGACTTCATGATACTAGCGAATGAAGTTGTAGCGGGTGACATGGAAACCAGACAACTCCGTGCTGTTTACCGAATCCACGAGCCTCCCACGAGAGAGAGTACAGAGGGGCTGCGCAAACTCCTTTCCCGAGTGGGGCACGGGCTGCCGAAGCGGAGGTCACTCAAACCCAGGGATTTGCAGCGACTGCTCGATCAGGTACGAGGCCGCCCTGAGGGAGCTCTCATATCGCGAGTGGTGCTGCGGTCCCTCTCCAAGGCCCGTTACGATACCCGAAATCTGAGCCACTTCGGCCTCGCATCACCAGCCTATTTACACTTCACTAGCCCGATTCGTCGCTATCCAGACCTAGTCATACACCGGGAAGTTGTCCAATCTCTCATCCTCGGAAGAGAAGACACTGCTGGGGATCTCGGTGCACTCCAATCGATCGCCGAGCATTCAAGCTTGAGAGAAAAGGCAGCTGCCGAAGCAGAGAGAGCCTCCGTCGATCTGAAGAAGGTAGAATTCATGGAGGGTCACCTCGGGGAAGAATTCACCGGCCAGATATCGGGGGTTGCGGCCTACGGTTTTTTTGTGACGCTTGATACATACTTTGTCGACGGATTGGTCCACGTGAATAGCTTACAAGACGACTTTTATCGGCTCGATCGTGATGCGTACGCTATCACGGGTGAGCGAGGGCAACGACGGTACCAAATTGGAGACCGTGTATGCGTGCAGGTCGCACGGGTCGACAAAGAAGCTCGACATGTGGATTTTTCGTTTATCCGCAAGCTGGCATGGGAAGATTGACTTCATTGTCAGAAGTGGGATACCCTCAAAACCCTTAGCTAGATGACCGCACCGGAATACAGTACTACTCAACCCTCCGTGCTCGGAGTTAGCTGGACATGTCCTCCGGCAGGTCACTTACAGGCATCACAGACGCAATGAATAGAGAGCAACTCCAGCATCTTGAGGAGCTTGATCGGAGGGTCCAGGAGCTTAGGGGGTACCTTTGACCTCGACTCACGACAAGAGCGTCTGAAGGCCCTCGACCAGGAGATGGTCCAGCCAGGTTTTTGGGACAATCAGGACCAGGCCAAAGCCACGATTGATGAGTCAAACCTTCTCAAGGGATGGATCGATCCGTGGTCAAGCTTGGATAGCCGAGTTGCTGAACTGGCCGCTCTCGTCGAGCTGTTGGAGGAAGAAGAAGACGCAGAGCTCGGCGCCGAGTTTGCTCGTGGGCTCTCATCAGTCGAAAAAGATGTAGAAGTGCTTGAAGTTAGGACGATGCTTCAAGGCGATGACGACCACCGAGATGCGATAGTTACGATTCATCCGGGCGCCGGCGGACTTGAGTCACAAGATTGGGCGGGAATGCTCGTGCGTATGTATACCAGATGGTCTGAGCGGCGCGGCTTTGAAGTTGAGATACTTGATCTCCAGCCTGCTGAGGAATCCGGGATCAAGAGTGCGACGCTCGAGATTAAGGGCGAGAGTACCTACGGGTATCTGAAGGCTGAAGGAGGAGTGCATCGCCTTGTACGGATCTCCCCGTTTGACGCCCAGTCACGACGGCACACCTCCTTTGCGAGCGTATTCATCTACCCACTTGTTGAGGACAACATCGAAATTGAGATCGACGAGTCAGATCTTCGCATTGACACTTACAGGGCCTCCGGCGCGGGGGGGCAGCATGTGAATAAGACGGACTCAGCGGTGCGCATCACACACGAGCCAACCGGTCTTGTTGCAACATGTCAACAGGAGCGTTCGCAGCACAAGAACAAGAGTACGGCTATGAAGATGCTGAGGGCAGCACTGTATCAGCATGCTTTGCAGGAACAGGAGCGGGAGAGGGCGGTAATCGAAGCGACCAAGACCGAAATAGGGTTCGGAAATCAGATCCGGTCCTATGTTTTTCAGCCATATACCATGGTCAATGATCACCGCACGGAACTGAAGATCACCGACGTGCAAGGAGTCATGGATGGCGATCTTGACCCTTTTATTGAGGCTTACTTGAAGAAGATCGGTGCCGCGTCTGCGGTTTAGCCGCTCTGGAGACATATGGATGACTTAAATCAGGTCTTACGAGTGCGGCGGGAGAAGCTGGACGCTCTCAGAAAGAGAGGGATTGAACCGTTCGCTCACAGTTATGTGCCCTCACACCGCTCCTCTGAAGTCATCACCAGTTTCGAGGCGCTTGAGGATCAGGGGCGTCTGGCAGAGGGCGGTGAGGGCGACCGATCTTCGATAGCTGGGCGGATCGTGAGTTGGAGGGATCACGGAAAAAGTCACTTCGCTCACGTTGCGGACGCAGATGGTTCAATTCAGATCTATTTCAAGAAGACCACTATTGGCGATGAACGTTTCGAGGAGCTAGGTCTCCTCGACCTCGGAGATTGGATTGGTGTCGAGGGACCAACCTTCCGAACTCGAACTGGAGAAGTCACGATTCGAGCGAAGTCCTACACCCTACTAACCAAGTCACTGAGGCCCCTGCCGTTTGGTAAGGTTGAGGAAAATGCCGAGACCGGGGAGTGGACTGAGCATTCTGGGTTTGCGGATCCGGAGACCCGCTACCGGCAGCGTTATGCAGATCTTGCTGTGCACCCTGACCTCCGCAAAGTATTTGGCACACGCAGCAAGATTATCGGAGCACTGCGTAGCTTTCTGGATTCTGAAGGTTTTCTCGAAGTTGAGACGCCCGTTCTTCAGCCCCTCTACGGTGGCGCATCGGCCAAGCCATTCGTAACCCAACATGAAGCTCTGGGGCTAACCATGTACCTCCGTATTGCCGACGAGCTCTATCTGAAGCGCCTCCTAGTAGGTGGGCTTGATCGGGTATATGAGATTTCAAAGGATTTTCGCAACGAAGGCTTGAGTCGGGTCCACAACCCAGAGTTCACTATGCTTGAGTGGTATCAGGCATTCTCTGACTATAACGATCAGATGGCTTTGGTCGAGCGTATGGTGGGGCATGTGCTTGATGAGGTACTGAATGAGAGGGAAGTAAGGTATGGCAGGGATGTGATTTCCTTCGAACCGCCATTCCCGCGTATCCCCCTGGTGGGGAGCTTGTCTGATGCTCTCGGAGCGGATGTCTTCGATTTAGAGGAACAGGAGTTGCGGGAGAAGGCCAAGGTTTTGGGACTACCCGAGCTTGATACCGCGGGGTGGGGGAAGCTGATCGACAAACTCTTTAGTGCCCTGATTGAGCCAGATCTGGTGCAACCGACATTCGTGATTGACTACCCGAAGGAGTTGAGCCCGCTTGCGAAAGAGCATCGGTCTGATCCGCGGCTCACAGAACGCTTCGAACTTTATATCGGTCGCGTTGAGATGTTTAATGGATTCTCTGAGCTAAACGATCCCTTGGATCAAAGAGCTCGGTTCGAGGCTCAGGCTGGGCTCCGCGAGGCCGGAGACGATGAGGCGCAGCAAATCGACGATGATTACCTACGTGCTTTAGAGTATGGCATGCCACCAACCGGCGGTGTGGGGATGGGGGTGGATCGTTTTGTTATGATGATTACTGACCAACCTTCGATCCGTGACGTCATACTGTTCCCGATCCTAAGGCCAGAGGAGTGAGCCCCTTACTATATCCGAATCATCGTGATCGGCTGCACTGGTTCATTGCACGCCATTATCTCGGGGCGGGACGGGGCCGTGGTCTGTTGTCTCTTATCACCTGGATCTCGCTAGGAGGAGTAATAGTTGGGGTCACGGCGCTAGTCGTTGTTATTGGTGTAATGAGCGGCATGCAAGAGGATCTGCAAGCCAAGATCCTAGAGTCAACGCCCCACATCATTGTGCTTGAGTCTGGTACAACGCTCCGGCTCCACGAGTGGGAAGAAGTCGTCGATCTGGTTATGGAAGTCGACGAGGTGGTGGGAGCTGCACCTTTCGTCTTATCACAGGTTTCGGTGGCTCGCACTGGCACTGACGGTCTGTATCCTCAGTCCGCGAACCTCTACGGGATCGCGATCGATACCGGTCGAGTAGCACCGACTGAAATGGAGCGTCAGATCATTGAGGGAGCCTACAACCTTGAGCCACCCGAATCCGGCCTATCTCCTCTGCTGATGGGTGTAGGCCTAGCTGATCGGATGCAGCTTTTTGAGGGAGACACTCTGCTCGTCGTCTCATTCGAAAATCTCAAGATGGACATTATGGGTGGGCTTAACCCGACCATGCGGCAGTTCGAGGTGACGGGTGTGTTCACAACCGGTATGTACGATTACGACATGCAGAACGTGTACACGACACTAGAGGCAGCTCAGGAACTTGTTGGTATCACAAACTCCGGTGTAGTTAGCGGGGTCGGTGTACGCACCACACGGCCCGAACTTGCCAACGAGGTTCGTGGGAAAATTCAGGAGTTACTGGGTTTTCCATTCTACGCGGAATCCTGGATGACAACGAACAGGGCTCTGTTTAGTGCACTCCGTCTCGAAAAGATCGCCATGGGTCTGATCCTCGGCCTCATTGTCCTGGTTGCGGCCTTCAACATCGTGAGTACGCTTGTGATGGTCGTGGCAGACCGGACACGAGAGATCGGCATACTCAAAGCGATGGGCATGACACGTAGGGGTATTATGCGAGTCTTTGTGCTGCAGGGAGCGTGGATTGGAGTGGCAGGCACGTTCGTAGGGACGGTGTGTGGGATTAGCACGGCGGTCCTGATTGAACGATTCGAGATTATTCGGATACCCCCAGACGTTTACTTCGTCGACCACCTACCGGTGTCCCTCCGGGTGCTCGATGTTTTGGGGATTGTTATTGCGAGTGTGACGATCTCTTTTGTGGCCACGATCTACCCGGCGTGGAAGGCTTCCAGGTTGGAGCCGGTTGATGCTATCCGGCATGAATAATCAGGTATCTACAGGAGCTGCTGTTCTCAGCGCGAGGAATGTGTATAAGAGCTTCCTCGGGGGTGACGGCATCCAACTAGACATACTCTTGGGGATTGACCTAGATCTTGCTCCCGGAGAACGGGTAGCTATCACTGGAGCAAGCGGTGCGGGAAAATCTACGCTCCTACACATCCTCGGGTCGCTCGACCGCCCATCCTCGGGTCGAATCCTTGTTGAAGGCAATTCAGTTTCTGAGTCGTCCGACGAGGAGTTAGCCGAGATAAGGAACCGTTATGTGGGCTTCGTCTTCCAGTTTCACCATCTGCTCCGCGAATTTACAGCTCTTGAGAACGTGATGATGCCTGCTCTCATAGCTGGTGTAGCAATATCGGAGGCTCGTGATAGATCCAGAGAGCTTTTAGAGGAAGTTGGAGTGATAGACCGAGAATCGCACAAGCCGAGGCAGCTGTCTGGTGGGGAGCAACAGCGAGTGGCGGTGGCGAGGGCATTGGTCAATAAGCCGCCTGTCTTGCTCGCTGATGAGCCATCTGGGAATCTGGATACACAGACAAGCCAGCGCCTACACGATCTGATTTTCGGGCTCCGAGAAGAGCATGAATTTTCGATGGTGCTTGTAACTCACAACCTGGACCTGGCACGCAGAGCAGATCGGGTGCTTGTTTTACGAGAAGGAAGGCTCGAACTGGGTACTAAGGGGTAGCCAGGGCACCGGGATAGGGTCACTAAGGTCCAGGTGTACCGTTTTCACACACAACCTATAATTATCTATGCCTGACGACCTTTGCGATAACTGCGGATCTAGGCCAGCGACGGTTAATCTCACACAGATCGAGAACAACGAGATGTTCTCTTACCACCTGTGCGAAGACTGTGCTGCAGAAAAAGGTCTTGAAACAACTTCGGAGCCCTCAGGTTCTTCTCCTCTACCAGACTTTCTTGCTCAAATCGGTGACGAGCCCAAGGGAGAAGGTGATCCGGATAGTGAGTGCTCGTTTTGCGGTTTGACCCTTACTGTTTTTCGTGAGACGGGTCGACTCGGGTGTCCGCACTGCTATGAAACATTCGAATCACACTTGCGGCGGCTTCTCCGGCGTGTACACGGGGGCACCAAGCACGTTGGTAAGATTTACCTACCTCCTGACCCAACAGTGTCGGAGATGGAGAAGCGGATGGAAGCATTACGTAGAAAGCTTCACAGGGCCGTAGAGGCGGAGGATTTCGAGCGAGCCGCGGAGTTAAGAGATCGAATCCGTTCCCTAGAACTGGTTTGATAACTATGCCAACGCCCGAACTTTCCCCGTGTCGCTGATGAACGATTTTACCACGATTCCGGACTACGGACTGAGTTGGCTAGAGGCTAGTGGCGAGCACTCCGACATTGTGCTTTCGACTCGAGTACGCCTGGCGCGGAATCTTCAGGGCCATGCGTTTGGAGCTCGAGCCCGTGTCAACGATCGACAGGCTGTCCTCGCTAACTTTAAAGGGGTCCTTGGGCGCTCCGAAAGCTTGATGAACGGCACACTACTTGAAATGCCGGATTTGGGACCCAGGACCAGACGCATCCTTCTAGAGCGCCGATTGGTGACCAGCGACCTACTCGGTAAGACTGAGGGTGATCCTCCGGTCGGTACAGCTGTCCACTTCTCACACCGTGATCCGCTTAGCGTCATGGTCAACGAAGAGGATCATCTTCGTATACAGAGCCTGCTTTCAGGTCTCCGGCTCCAGGAGTCGTGGAGAATCGTCGACGAGCTTGATGAGGAGTTGGGTCGAGAGCTGCCTTATGCATTCCATCATGAATTCGGATTTCTGACGAGTTGTCCGACCAATGTAGGCTCGGGGCTTCGAGCATCGGTTTTCATGCACCTACCGGGTCTCGTGCTCACTAAAGAGATAGGAAAAGTGCTGCAGAGCCTCGCTCAGGTAGGCCTAACTTTTCGGGGGCTCTATGGTGAAGGCTCTGAGGTTGTGGGCAACTTTTTTCAAGTCTCGAACCAAACTACCCTCGGCAAGAGTGAGGAGGACCTGGTAGATCACCTCGATAAGATTGTTAGGCAGGTCATCCAGTACGAAATTCAGGCCAGGCAGGTGCTGCTAAGAGACGCTCGAGGGGTAACAGAGGACAAAATATGGAGAGCCTATGGCCTGTTGCGTTACGCCAGGGCTCTTTCCTTTGAGGAACTGATGAATTTATTGTCAGGGGTGCGCCTCGGGCTGAGCCTGAAACTACTCCCAGGGCTCCGTGTATACACCCTGAACAAAATGATGATATTTACGCAGTCGGCGCACTTAGAGCAGGCTGTAGGCCGCGACTTAGAATCAGAGGAGAGGGACTCACACCGTGCGGCCTATGTACGGCGTGTCCTTGCCTCCGAAGGGGATATTACACCAGGTCCGTGATGACAGAACTAAAGTCCTCCAACTAACCAATCCCGACTGACGATGAACTACAACTTCACCGACCGGGTCCGGAAAGTTCTAGCCATGGCCCGCGAAGAGGCAATTCGCCTGCAGCACGACTATGTCGGAACTGAGCACATAATTCTGGGTTTGATTCGTGAGGGCGATGGCGTCGCATCGGCTGTGCTCACTACCCTTAATGTGGATCTTGAGCAGATTCATGAACGTGTGGAGGAGTGGGTTCGAAAGGGGAAAGCGACAATTGCGCTCGGGGAACTCCCCTATACTTCTCGCGCGAAGAAGGTTCTTGAGTTTGCGATGGCAGAAGCTAGGGATTTCAACCACTCGTACGTGGGGACTGAGCACTTACTACTTGGTCTTCTGCGAGAAGAGAAGGGCATCGCAGCCCGAGTCCTGACCTCTCTCGGTGTGACGCTGGAAGAAGCTCGGGGAGAGACTCTCAAGGTGCTCGGATCCTCGGATATCGCCATATCTGAGCCAGCAGGGATTGGCGGTGGAGGGAGTACTGAGTCGGCTAAACAGGACGACAAGAAATCTAAAACGCCTGCTCTTGATCACTTCTGCAGAGATCTCACTGAGCTTGCCCGTAAGAATGAGCTTGATCCAACGATCGGCCGTGAAGCAGAAATTGAACGGGCTATTGAGATCCTTTGTCGTCGGAAAAAGAACAACCCCGTCCTAATTGGCGAGCCCGGGGTGGGCAAGACGGCTATTGTCGAGGGCCTCTCTCAACTCATTGCAAATGGTGAAGTCACAGAGGCACTGAAGGATTACAGAGTGCTCGCACTTGACATGGCTGCGGTAATTGCCGGCACGAAGTACCGCGGCCAGTTCGAGGAACGTCTGAAGGCCGTGATGAGCGAGATCCAACAGGCTCAAACGGTAATCCTATTCATTGACGAGATGCATACACTTGTTGGTGCTGGAGCTGCGGAGGGAGCCATCGATGCATCCAATATGCTCAAGCCCGCGCTCGCGCGTGGCGAGCTACAGTGTATTGGGGCGTCGACGCTTAATGAGTATCGGAAATATATTGAGAAGGACGGAGCTCTGGAGAGGCGGTTCCAGCCGGTGATTGTGGATCCTCCGGTGGTCGAGGAGACGGTCGAGATACTACGGGGTCTGCGAGGTCATTACGAGGACCATCACCGGATCGTGCTTCCGGACGATACGCTCGAACATGCGGCTAAGCTTGCTGACCGCTATATCACTGATCGGTTCCTGCCCGATAAGGCGATCGACGTCATCGATGAAGCAGGTGCTCGTGCTCGAATCGCCAGCCAGGTTCCTCCCCCCGAGGTCGAGGGACTTAAGGACCAACTCGCTGAGATTGGACAACGGAAGGAAGCTGCGATCGGGGATCAGGATTTTGAGCGAGCCGCTGAACTTCGCGATGAAGAGCGAGAGTTCAGCAAGTTGATTCGGGCGAGACAGAAAGAATGGGAGGAGGAACGAAAACAACACCGACCCGAGATCTCACCGGATGATGTCGCGTTCATCGTTAGTCGGTGGACTGGAATTCCTGTAACGAGAATTGGCCAGACAGAATCAGATCGTCTGGTCCATATGGAAGATGACCTCCATAAGCGAATTGTGGGTCAGCAGGACGCGATTGAAGCTGTGAGTCGAGCAATTCGCAGGAGTCGTGCAGGCCTTAAGGATCCCCGGAGGCCGATCGGATCTTTCATCTTTTCTGGACCTACGGGTGTCGGAAAGACGGAGCTTGCGCGAGCGCTTGCGGAATTCCTCTTTGCAGATTCTGAAGCTCTGATTCGTGTCGACATGAGCGAATACATGGAAAAATTCTCTGTTTCCAGACTTATCGGGGCGCCTCCTGGATATGTCGGTTACGAGGACTCTGGTGTGCTCACCAAAGCGGTTCGTAGACGGCCTTACTCCGTCGTGCTGCTCGACGAAATCGAGAAGGCACATTCGGATGTGTTCAATATCCTGCTGCAAGTGCTAGACGAAGGCCACCTCACGGACAACTACGGTCGTGTAATAGACTTTAAGAACACTGTTCTCATAATGACATCGAATCTTGGGGCACGTGCTATCTCAAAAGGACGTGGGCTCGGCTTCCAGACAAGTGACCCAAAATCAAGCTACGAAGTAATGAAGGATAAGGTCCGGCGGGAGATTGAACGTGCTTTCAATCCAGAATTTCTGAATCGGGTTGACGACACAATTGTATTCCACCCACTCTCAAGAGAAGAGATAGCCGAGATCGTCAGCATACTCCTTGCCGATATACGAGGTCGGCTGGCTGAGGGGGGTATGACACTAACCCTGAATGAAGCGGCGATTCAATTTCTAGTCGAAGAAGGGTATGATGAGAAATTCGGAGCGCGGCCGCTGAAACGAGCGATTCAGCGTTTCTTAGAGGACGCGCTTTCGGAGAAGATTCTCATGGCCGAGTTTAGCGCTGGTGATGAGATTGAAGTAGATGTAGATCCCGCAGGGGGGAGACTCACGCTCCGCGCGGAGCCTGCAACTAAGACGTGATCCGACGAGCTTTCAGAGGTTTACTTGCCCTTGTGAAGGCCACCGCTGTAGCGGCGGCCTTGTTCACAGTTGTACTAACTGCTTTTCCTCTAACACTCTCTGGGTGGCAGGGACAGCAGGGCATCGTTTCGGTAGACACCGTGATAGTTGAAGGCAACTCTGAGCGCGTTCAAGCCCAAAGTGTTTCTGCCTTATTCGGTATTCAGGCGGGGTCGGAAATAACGTACAGGGACATTCAGCGCGGTATCAAAGCTTTGTACGCAAGTGGCCAGTTCAGCGATATCGTTATTCGTGCGAGAGGAACTTCACCGGTTGAGCTTGTCATTCAGGTTGAAGAACACCCACGGGTTCGTTCGGTTCAAATCAATGGCCTTGAGAGCCTTTCAGCCCGACAAGTTCGGGATACTACCAACCTTGAGGTTGGCCTCCCGGTCAATCGGCAGAGAATCCTGGACGCGAAGGCTTACATCCGCCAGGAACTGTCCGGCAAGGGAATCGCCTTTGCTCAGATTGAGGAACGGTTGGTGCCAGCTGATGATGGGTCTAACGAAATCGATCTTATACTAGACATTATCGAGGGCCAACGGGTTACCGTATCCCGAGTAGATTTCATTGGGAATGAGGGCATCTCTGAGGACGATTTGTTTGGAGTGATGTCCACGAAATCCGAAGGATTCTGGTGGTTCAGCTCGGGTGATTTCGAAACGACGCAGCTTCAGATTGACCTCCAAGAGAAGCTACCACAGTTCTACGGTTCTCGTGGATATCTCGATTTTCGGGTGCTTTCGGATACCGTAATCGTTGATCCAAGCACTGGAAAATCAATTGTACAGATCGAGGTAGAGGAGGG
>JYMV01023653.1_pt1 | contig 12326 bp, 4 predicted proteins | sample 338911 | NCBI WGS metagenome assembly JYMV01 (sample SAMN03354496, study PRJNA234377) | hydrothermal vent metagenome | biome: Deep sea; feature: Hydrothermal plumes at the Eastern Lau Spreading Center, Western Pacific Ocean; material: Seawater | place: Tonga | collected 2009 | depth 2000 m m | reverse complement strand
TATTGACTAGTCAAATGAACTATTCTCTAGAAGACCGTATCCCAATATATCATATTTAGACTTAGTAGTATACCCCAGTATAAATTATCTTATTACAAGACATGTTCATAAATATTCTATTTACTGGTAACTTGCATAATTGACTATTCACCTGTGCCAAACTAAAATCCCGAAACATGCAGACGACAACAACAAACGTGGCCAGCTGGTTTTGTGTCGGTCCATGGTAATGTAATCTCTTGTGCTGTTCGGTATAATACAACTATTATTGACTGGATATTCGGGTAATAAAAAGTGTATTGCTCCCCTTCGCCGCGGGCAATAGTTGGTGTCTCTAGGAACAAATAACTTATTGCTACACTCCTACCAGTAAATAAGTGTGTATTATTAAGTGGATATTTTGTCCAAGTGATGATCAGGAAGAACATTTGTCACCACATATGTTGACCATTTTTGTCTTCACATGTCGTAGAGTGTATCTATATTATGTAATAGGTCACTGCAACATTTTCTGTCAATTTTCTTCAAACTCGGCATAATGATAGCACCAACATTGAAAATGTGCACCTCCTATGTTGAGCAAATTATTTGTGTCATCAGATCGTATAGAAAATACATAGTTTGTGTAATCTGTAACAGCGTAGCTTAAGGTCTGCATAATGATTGCAGACGCATTGTAAATGTGCATGCTTAACCAAAACCTATGTAATATGTAACCCAGATTATTAACCACGCTATTCACATGTACATGTACTGCATTGTTTATAGATACATATTTGCAATCTTTTATATATACAGTCTTGTTCCAAAATGTGTCGTGGTCGTGATCGTATGGTAGTTGTGAGTTCGAATCCCGCTCGTGACGAGGTCTACTCAATAAAATATTATGTGATAAACTTTATCAGTGACTTGCGCCAGATCAGTGGTTTTCTCCGGGTACCCCCGTTTCCCCCATCAATTAAACTAACAGACACGATTTAAGTGAAATAACTTTGGCCTTGTTATAGGTTGTTTGAAATATTTGAAAACTATTCTGTGTAAAATACATGTCTTAAAGGTAATAATGGTTTGGAACATTGTTCTATATATAAATAGTTTCGGCGAGAATATAAGTATTCTTTGTAAGTTTACATGCTCTAAAGGTAAGAAGCGGTGTTTTAAACAGTTTTGTGGATATCTATTTTGTAAAGGTTAGACTAATTTTTGAACACTATTCTGTGCAATTCTACATGTTCTAAAGGTAAGGATCGATATTTGACACTGCTTTGTATCTGTCTAGAGGTTAGAGTTTGAAGATGCAAAAACAGTGATCAGAAGCCATTATATTCGCTTATGATACACGTGTTCATTTTGGATGTTCCTATTTCTAAATGTAATGTAATGATTACCGAGTCTTTTGGCATTGTCAATAAGAGAATTCGGAATCTTCTGAGCTTTGCTGTTATCAATTTTAAAACGAATAACTTATACAGTACATTTGTCATGGTTGACATCATATGTACGACTTGCAAATCCCCATATAGATTTTGTTGCAGTGAAACTTTTTCAATACAATTTTAATCCGCTATTTTATTTCATATTATTATTGCTAATGTTTACATGAAATTGAAGGCTTACTTTCCTCAGTGCCATATGTTTCTCTCATTATATATTTGATTCCCAATTGGAAATGCAATTAAATACACATATTTTATGCTACACCTTTCCATCTAAATGTTTGCCATTTATTGACAAACAAATTAACCAATGATGTATTGTTAATTGCTTTTGACTTGTGGAAGTTTTTATAACTCTTTCATGTTGATATAGTGGAACGTTGCGATCACAGCTTATCTAAGATTAAATTGGATTCATGCTTGATTTTCACAAAATAGATAAAAACTGAAGAACTCGCAACAACAACGTTTCTACTCCCAAAGTCTTTTAAATCTATCGACTTTGAGCATATCTGATGCAGGTTATCATAGAAACGTGTGTTGCGTTCTAAATTAAATGTCAATATTTTTATGTTTACTGTCCTTAACGTTAATTTATTACTTTTTCTCATTTACCATTACTTGTGTATTATCCAGTTTTGCCTAATCCTGCACGAGGCTTTCGTGGTCGTGAATGTATGGTAGTTGGATTTACAACTACCTATGCAATCAGAACCTATCACCACTAAAGTTGTGAATTCAAATAACGCTCTTATAGGGGTGTACTAAATACAGCAATATGGTATAATGTTTGTCAGTGACTTGCGACAGGTCGGTGGTTCTCTATGGGTACTGCGTTTTACACCACCAATAAAACTGTTCTCCACGAAGTAGACAGCATAGCACTAATGCTAACTCTCTAGCTCCAGTTCTGAACTCTATTGTGTCGATTACTCTCACTATAAATCCTTGTATCTACCGAAATGTGAGAGTGCAACGCAATAGGACAGATATCATAGGTAGAACGCGATATTCGAAGCATCTGATGTCTTCCCGTTCGGCTTTTTTGTAAGTCGTTTTGTAATCATTTCGTCCTCATTTATTATATAGCCATGGGCAACTATTTATTTCATCTTAAAGATGTCAATAAAGCAAGATGCGTTTCCTTTGACATAAGACTTTCTCTCGTATATTTGTATATTATTGTTGCTTTGGTAGAAACGTTAATCACATTGATATGATAAGGCTGACACGATCATTAATTTCGATAGCGAAATCCAACGTACAGCATCCTCGATAGACAAAATTTAGCAAACACAAATCGTACCAACTTGTAAGATTATGATAGTTCTATTCATTACGAAGAAAACTCACAAAAACACAGAAAGAAAACATATCAAACTAACATCATTAACTTAACATGAAAATACCAGCTGTATAACCACAGTGGTAAAAGGGAACAAAGTGGAGTGAAAATTCACTTAATAACATAAATGTTCAATATCATGATGAAAAAATGGCACATATTTGTTTTAATGAGTATTAAGATCGATTTGCATGCTATGAAGTGTATATATTGTTTTTCGAAAGAAAAACGCAAAAAATTTGGAGCTACCAAAGGAGAATCTGTAAATCGAAGGACAGACAATACAATGGCCAAAAGAAAAGGGACAAAAGGACAAACAACGATCTACTAAAACACTAAATATAAAACTAAAGATCCAGTAACACAAACCCCACTGAAAACCGGGGATGAACTTAGGTACCCCGAAAGGGTAAGACATTTGGATTTGAAAACCCCAAAACGTTAAGGGAGTATGGCCAATAGCAAAATATTGCAGTGTATAATGCAGAGCTATTAGTACAATAAGTCACATAGGAACAGGCTAAAATACAGTAAAGCTCATATCGAATGCGTGTACTTATTGGATAAAATAAGCAAATTGAATATAAAAATAGTTTCGTGTCATATATTGCAACAAGAAAACAACAAAAAGAATTTTATTTTATTATTTATATCACAATAAAGCGCCAATGTAGCGTTTATTAAGATTAGCAAAAAGAGTTGAAACTTCAATTAATCATTCAATCAAATAGTCAATAAATGATTTATATATTTACATTTGTGTATTTGAATATTTTCAAATCAATCAATAAACCAATAGTATATTTACATATTTGTATTTGAATATGTTCAAATCAATCAATAAACCAATAATATATTTGCATATTTGTATTTGAATATTTTCAGAAACTTGGTTATTTGGTGAAGTATCTTGTCAGCTCCATGCCATTGTATGCTACGTTTTATTGTCCAGTATTGCATGGTTAACAACATTGGCAGCCATCGAAAGGTAATAATTTGTCAACATGACGGGTGCCACTAGTGCAGCTGCTCAACCTCTGTTAGCACGTGTGTTTCCCTCTTTTCTCACAGGTTATTTAGAGTGAAACTTCGTGTTGCTTAATTCTTCAGTATTTGATCGACCATTGTCTTTTTGCCCTTTTTAATTGGACATGGTATGTTTTGTCCGTTGATTTCAGATTACTTCTTTGGTATCTTCAAACTGTTTATACTTGTAAATGTAGTTTGATATTATGCTGTTCTTTTATTATCTTTCATTTATATGGTTTTTATTTGTATATTTCTAACAAATATTTCATTGATTTATTATTTTTCTATTGGAATATGACATTGTGAATCTATCATTTCAATATGTTCTATTCCCGAGGGTATCGTATCGTATCGTATCGTACCCCCATCAGTAAGTGACAGTGCATATGATATATGTAGTTTTAATTTACAGCTTCTAAGCTACTATCACTAAGACTAAATGATCTTCCTCAGGCATATAAAGCGTTAGCCGATTATGACTAGCATGTTGAGACCCTGTGGCTTGCTTACTCCCGAACACTTTTAGAATATTTGGTTTTCAAATCGTGCCTTGTGCAGGTTATTCCAGAAAAGGGTCGTGTGAACTGAATTATACGTCTGCATTGTTTCCACTAATTCATAGGGTTATGACTTTGTTTCTTTAACGCCGCCGTCAGCAATAATCAATTGTAGTATTGTTGCGCAAAACAACTTCCCAAGAAAAGTCAGCTACAAACTGTTGTTTTGTGCTATGACTTATAAGTGTTTGTTTTTGATCTTGTTACTTTAAACATATTTTATTGTTCAAAAAGACAAAAGGATAAGACACAAGTTAAACAACTTAGACAGTCTTCTTCCATTGCATATATTTCAAAATACACAATTGAACATTATAATATTTAATTACACAAATTTATAGCAAACGTTTATAGTAAATGAAGGCATGAAGAAAAAATATATAATAAACAATTAAACAATTAAAACCTCAATGGAGCCTCATTGACTATCTCATCAAAATATAGATAATCTATTGATACACATTGAACAGACCCAAATGCGTAGAATGATCTTGTTTTCTCTGTACATACTAATACAATATCACCACTGGGCTTGCGAGTACTTAACAAACGTACAGGTATAATTTAGTGCACAAGACATGTTTCTAGAATAACCTTTATCAGATACACCCAAAGTCAAAAGATGGGGAAACAAAATAACTTTAAAGTGTTTGGGAGTAACAGAACCAAAATGGTAGACAAAATCAGTTAGCATATGCTGGAGAGAGAACAATAGCTTTAATCTTTGTCTTGTATCATGAACATGTGTCAAGCCCGGAGGACTTGAATTTCCAACGTCATATGTCGTAGGTTTGTTTTGGTGCTCAGTGAGTTTTGTTTTGGTGTTCAGTGAGGTAAGTTGAGATGAGAAGTGATTGTTCGTTTTGTTGATATTGGTGAAATTGATGAACATCACTGCTGAAACTTTCTTTTCATAAGCACTGAATATTCTGATGGCAATTGAATGTCACTTTATTGATCTGGCTAGCAACAGTGTTCCCTTCTTATATCATAACAAATAAATATACTATCTTGGTTAAAGCAGATCATGTAAATTAGATTGAGAAATTATTTCAAATCTTTAGAATCTGAAATATTAGTTGACAGAACAATGCACCAAACAAATGATCCATTTGAGCTTGTAACTGACAATGATTAGTCAATTAAGCGGCAATAAGACAGAATTTGGTACACAAACTAGATTATATTGTCGGTGACGAATGCGAAGGAGAAAAATAATTCGTTGATGAAAGAAACCGTTGTCATAGTATATCTGTAAAGGTTGAAAAACCCCAACAACACTTACTAATCTTCTATGGTAGCGAAGAAATATTGCAGCTATATTGTGAATAATAGATTGATTTAAGGAGAAAAACATGGATAGTTTATATCAGTTACATGCAGATGAAGCCTTGTTTGCTATATGAAAATATAAACAATTGTGACGGACATCGGTCATCTAACCCAAAGGTCAGAATACAATGACCTTAACCACTGAGAAACGGAGGTCCCGTAACAACAGAACTAATTAATTATGCATCTTTAATGAGCCCTACGCAATGACCGAATATATGTAAATTATGAACTTAATACAATAAATATATGTCTACAGAAGGTTAGATAAATGGTCACATGACATAATAAGCGCCTTTTTGCGATGAATTTTATAGAAGCAGTAATATCGAAAGTGTTCTTTGCTCGTTTCATAATAACGTTGATATCTAATTTACTTATATATTTTTAAAACGTTTCTTTGTTTTTATATTTCAATATATATCTCAAATTAAGTAATAGCATGAAAAACACATATACCACACTCTCTTAACACCTCCAAATCCAATAGAAATACCATATAACGAGGCAAAATCGACACCCCCTAGCACGCTTCAGTAATAAAGTTGTGGGGATAAACTAGTTTTATGAGCCCCAACCTTCCCTGGTGGTATTCCATAAGACTATGGCAAGTCCAAGTGACAGTGCTTACTATATGACATATTAACATAGTATTTCCAGGCGCACAGTCGCAATTTATGTCCGCAATGTATATATATATTACAAATGAACAGTTGCACTCTTTGCTAATGTCATCATCAATAATTCTGTAACTCATCCAAATTAACATGTCTAACGTATATATACATTTGCCTCATTTAAGTCAGACATTTGCGTCATGATCTGTATTTTAACTAAAATGCATATACAACTAATTCGCAGAGTCTTATTTTTAAGCATTATATTTATCCCACTTGACTTGAATGTATCAATATGCTAAGATAGGTCCTTGTTTTGACGACATAACAGACGTATGCATCAATTCGTAGTAAATATATTTGACACTATGTGATATATATATATACAGATAAACAGACAGAAACATGCAATTAAGTGGACAAGCTCTTATGTTTAAAATATCTGCACTGTTATGCATACAATATATGCGATTTTGAGAAGAACCATCTGTTTATAAACTATCTGGTATTTTATCTCCTCAATTCATCCTCATAATTTGGAACGTGTATCAACGAGAATACGAAGTCGACCTTGGTATATTTATCCCATTCCAGATTTTTTGACGTTAATTGTATGCGAACAATTGATAGGAGTTATGGTGTTTAACGCCACTTTCAACAGCATTTCAGTTATATCGTGATGGTCAGTTTTATTGGTGGAGGAAACCGGAGAAAACCACCAACCTGTCGCAAGTCACCGACAAACTTTATCACATAATGTTGTATCGAGTACACCTCGCCATTAGCGGGATTCGAACTGACAACTGTAATGGTGATAGGCATACAGTTGATTCTTTGTTTTAGTGTGATTTAGTCTTTGTATCGAAATTAAACTTTACAATATGAGATGATTTAAATCAAGTCGTTAATGAATTTCCGATATTATCGTTTCCGGTTCTTCTGTCATAAAATAAATCGTCGAATGCTTTATTTTAACACGCCATATATGTTAAAGGATATTTGTGAGCATCGAACATTCATTACTGATCACTACTGAAGTTATTGGTTGGGTTTTCTCTTCGGTCGGTTGACGGTAAACAACAATCAATCAATCATATTAACCAATCAGATTCCTCTCTGGTAGATTATATGTCAGTTGTATTCCATATGTGATTTTATTTTCAGTCACTTGCCGCAGGTGGGTGTTTTCTCTCCGAGAACTCCAATTTTCTCCACCAATAAAACTGACCTCCAAGATGTAACTGGTCTTTTAAATGTAGTACTGAGACTTCAATAAACATTAGAGAATACCGAAGAGGCAATCAAAAATGCACAATCGAGACAAACTGGCAACATAGGGTGCACAAGACGAAGAAGAACAAAACACAATATATGTTGGACACCGCTATACGGAAGCAAGCACAAATAAGACATGAGCCGTTCCTAAAACACGATTTTCTCTTTGTTTATCGCAGTTTAGCATAATCAATGTGTTGATGTATCTTGAAATACTGATATACAGGACACATCTTATTGACAAGAAAAACACATATTGATGAATTGGTTAATTAAGGTTGTCTAGATTATACTATTGGCTAAGTAACCTTGTTGACTTACCATAAATAATCGTCCAGTGTTCCAGATTTTATGATTTAACTTTCCCATTAATAACCTTACACCAACTAATGAAAACACATTGCTACAACTTTGTGTTGTCTGTCCTTCTTCGATTTACGGATGTTGATTACCCCTTTGGTATCTTCTTATACGTGTAATGTAATGACAAATGTCAAATATCGCTTTTTATATCATGCCACAATAGTTAAGGTAGACGATCAGACAATCTGTGATAATGGGATTATTTCAACAGGTAATATAGCTTAGTAAACTTTTATTTTTATTTTTATACACAGTACACAAAATCTAATGTATTTACTTAGCATTTTCTATATTAATTTGAAGAAACGTTTTTAACTGTGATGATCAACAAGCTCACCTCAAGTCATTGAAAACAACAAAGACCAACATAAATATATACTTACTGTAAATCAGGTCCTGGATTAATTCAGACACAAAAAGGTGGCGGGTTTAAATCGCTTTATATTGTCCCAACCCAACCCACCGTCTTAACAAGAAACAAATCTCAGATTAATGCGCATCACAATATTCAAAACACACTTCAACCTTATCTAAAATGTATGAATAGAAGAAATTAGCAAATTATTCCGTGTATGTAAATTGCTTTTTTTTTTTAGCAAGAATCATAATTTTGTCTGAAGTATAGAAGATTCTGATATTTCTAAGTATGCTCTTAACATGACATAATCCTGATATCACGAACTCTATCTTAATTTTACACGATGAACTCATTTATAGTTATTTTAATTATATTCAACGTACATTTGACATCCTTAACGTTATATTACTTTTACCCAACAAACTTTGGACATTCTTAACTTTATCTTAATTTTTCTTTACGAATTTTTCACATCTGTAAATTTACACAATGAATTCTTAATAAGATGACAATAAACTTGCTATACTCTTAACACTATCTGCATATTTATCGATGATATCAAAATCGTATTTTATTTTAGAAGAACAAAACATTCGATAGTGATATCAGTTGTTCCGGAAGCCATAATTCTCAAAACCATTTACCGAGGAAAAACTAAGTTATTGATAAAATATAAAGAACGTTCAATGCACTGTGAGTATAGGAAGTTGATGATTTTATATGTGCAATTATGGAGAAAATTACATGGTATAATTTCAAGCAAGGAGAATTGTGGTAAGCAATAGCCATCTTTCCAGAGACAGATATTAGTAACTATTATATGACGTCCTTCGTTGACTATGTAAAAAAATGCAATGATGGAACTGATGTTATATTATACTTCGCACATGCGTATTGCAGGACAAATTATGAGCACCATTCCTGTGTGATTTCATGTATCTATACAAAACCGTGGTGCAGACAAATATTACAGTGTTCGGTTTGTTCCTTGCATATTCATGTTTACCTGGGAAAATACAAAATATGCCATATATTTCGACTCTCATTAATCGGAATTTACCTTTCGGTCGTCCCTAATCGGAAGAGGGTGCATTACTTGATTCATTAATTTCGCAAACCGCTGTAATCATGAATTCACTTAGAAAGTATGAAGAAATAATGTTAATGATTGGTCACCTTAGTTTCAAATGGCTGAATATTTGAATTGTATATTTTTCTTGGTTCACGACAATCGCAATTAACCATCCATTGTTTGTCAGCACTCAGTTATTTACAAAATATTAATATAAAGGCTTAAAATAGGGTACAAAACAAATGTCCCGGAGAAAAGAATGAGCAACGAATATTTCATATATACAACAGGAGCCACTAGTGGAGTAGGAACTTCTTAGCTCCGCTTTTTTTTTATATATCATGTTAAGTACGCTCAAAGTCGAAACATTGGAAAGCCAAATAACTTAAAACTTTTGGAGAGCAAGTAAACCAAAGGGCCCAAACATCATAGCCAAAATCGGCTACGGTCACCTATCCATTGAGGAGGAGAATCTTAGTTTTAATAATAGTTACATATTTTTGAAAACTGTAAATTTTAATAACAAATATATCTAATGAACCATATAACCTTTACAATGTATATAAGAAATTATATTCCCATTGATTCGTATGGCATATAATAACTTATTTATATTACTAATTCATATGTTCCCTTATTTGTGTGTTCTCCTGTTATTTAATTTCTTTCTTTTTTTATTTATTTTTCAACAAGTGTTATTTGTTTTGTTTGTTTTTCACTAGTGTTATTTGCTTTGTTTGTTTTTCACTAGTGTTATTTGTTTTGTTTGTTTTTCACTAGTGTAATTTGTTTTGTTTGTTTTTCAACAAGTGTTATTTGTTTTGTTTGTTTTTCACTAGTGTTATTTGTTTTTTGTATGTTTCACTGGTGTGTTTTTATTTTAAATGTATTTATGTTTCACTAGTAGCACGCCTGGTGTCTTATAAGAAGCAATAACTGCTTACCCTTCACGCGCACCCGATTTTGGTGTTGCTCATCTTTTTCTGTTTTGTGGTGTGTTTTGTTTGTCTTCGTCCAATGTCTTGTGTGCCCAATATTTCCATTGTCTCTGGGTTATCCATTCTTGAGTGTCCCTTCGGTTTTCTCTAACGTTTATTTATTTATTATGCATAACCTAATTGTGATATTCTGTCTAATTGAGTTCACTCCATGTTTTTAGTGGAGTTCGTGCTACTCGTTTTCTGTGTAGTGTTTTGGAGATCGTTGTTTGTCTTTTTGGCCATTGTGTTGTCTGTCCTTCTTCGATTTACGGATTCTGATTACTCATTTGGTATCTGTAAACTCTTCTTATGTCCGCACCTAAAGCAAACCGGCTTATATATTATATCATTTTATATACTAGATACAAATAAGCTTGTTCATTACTATCCATTTAGACATTCCCACAAATATAATATCGATATAAACAAAACAATTATCGGTGTAATTAGTTCTGTACGATGGAATTCTAATAATACTTCTGGTTATCTTCTAGATGCAATACGTTCCTATTAAGATTGACAATTTTATTGTAAAGTAATCTAACAGTAAATCTACAAAATGTGTTATATCTCTTATGGTATCATAGAGACAGATTTATGTTAACCTAATGTCTAACATAGATTTATTTTCTTGTATATTGTAAACTCTGTAGGGAGAATTATTAACATTAGGATAATTTCAGGTTTGGCTTTATGGTGTTTAACGCCACTTCCAACAATATTTCAGTTATGTCGTGGCGGTCAGTGTTTTGGTGGAGGAAACCAGACTACCCGGAGAAAAACACCGACCTGCCGCAAGTCACCGACAAACTTTATCACATAATGTTGTACACCTGACCATGAGCGGAATTCGAACTCACAACATCAGTGGTGATAGGCACCGATTGCATAGGTAGATGTAAATCCAACTACCATACGATCACGGCCTCCGATAATTTCAGTAAAATCCTTGAATTATTATTATATTGTATATTGATTGCCCGGTTGTCTTTTCTTGTTTTTATATTTAAACAGAAATGGTCGTAATAAATAATAGAGAAAACAAAAGGGGCAATCAACAAATGGACAGTCCCGAGAAATTGACAACATATGGCACATAAGGCGAACAAAAACATTACACAAGACACCATTATACCCACACAAACACAAATAACGTAAATAAGACATGAGCTCTCCTACAAACAACTCAAGGTAGACAAGACGCGCATGGTTTCTATGAAAATATAGCTATCAACTTTACGTATCACTTCTACGTCAAACACCAATCATCTACATATAGAAACATAACGACAGGATCTGATGGGAAACGAGTTCTTAGATTAGGATAGACACATAAACATGCGCGGTTTGATCCCTCCCCTCTATATATTTAAATCTCCAGTAATTTGTGGTTCTGCTTCCCTCTGCATTAAGCTTATCGTCGTCAAATGTCGAGTGTACGTCGATTTAAGCACAACCTTGGGAAGAGTGTGATAGAGAATTATGAAATAAAGTTTGAACAGTGATGGTAAACTATTCCATCAATGTCAGCAAGAGGGACATATCCGCCTCTCACATCAAAAGAACAAGACCACGATTAATGCAGATGAAAATTTTCTTTAATGCTACGAGGATATATTATTGGTGTCTATTTTTCCTGTTTCTACGATTTTTTAGATTATATTTTGGAACTGGAACTGCAACAAAACAAAAGAGAGTATTAATTAACATTCCATACCACAGGCCGACATAGCTATAATATACAACTATTTTGTTCTCACTGATTTATATGGCAATAAATACGATGCCAACATGCTTGACATGATAAAATATATATTTTCTGTTTTTTAATTAGTTTTGACGCTTTGTATATTTGCTAAGTTGAAGTCATCACTTCGAAAGTTGTACGGTCGCCATCATGACTTGGTTACTTCGAAAGTTGTACGGTCGCCATCATGACTTGGTTACTTCGAAAGTTGTACG
>JYMV01013884.1_pt1 | contig 12329 bp, 15 predicted proteins | sample 338911 | NCBI WGS metagenome assembly JYMV01 (sample SAMN03354496, study PRJNA234377) | hydrothermal vent metagenome | biome: Deep sea; feature: Hydrothermal plumes at the Eastern Lau Spreading Center, Western Pacific Ocean; material: Seawater | place: Tonga | collected 2009 | depth 2000 m m | reverse complement strand
CCATCAAGGTACACCCTCAAACAAAACCCTTTGTTTGCTACTACAAAAAATATTGAGCGAGGAAAATCGCTTTATCAAATGGAAGCAAAACCTACGGCCTGTAAAATGTGTCACGGTATTAGAGGCAATGGGAATGGACGTTTGGCACGGGGGTTGGAACCTGCACCGAGAAATTTTACCTGTGAAGATACAATGAAATCTCTGTCAGATGGCCAGTTGTTTTGGGTTATTAAAAATGGGTCCAAAGGAACTGCCATGCCGGCTCATAAATTTACCCTGAGCGATAAGGATATTTGGCAGGTAATTCATTACTTGAAGGGTTTTGCAGGTTGACGTTACTCTTCACAGGTAACTTGCATCAATCGTTTAATCGCTGTAAGTCATTGATTCAATTAATTTAAAAAAAGTACGTAAAATATACGTAACTCCATTTTGACCAATTTTGACGATTTTTTGAACAAATTAAATATCGAACCAGACACAAACCAATCACTTAACCGAGTGTACCATTGATTTGGTCTTGATAAATCAACGAATGAATCGTGACCGAAGTTTAGTAACTCTCAGTCTTTAATGCGAATATAGAAACTACGTAACCGAAAATACGTAACTACTTCACAACCGATATTAACGTACCAGACCTGATCCGATATCCTAATATACGATCCTACAGTTGCTCAAATAGATTTATATGAAATCCTCAGACCCCAAAATTATCTGCGATACTTTAAACCCCGACTTTCCCCTTCACCCCATTTCCATATACTGTTGTTTTGGACATAAAAAAAACCAGACACCAAAATGGTATCTGGAGATTGTTGTGAGTGGTTGTGTGTGGAGTTTCTAAAACTTTTTGTCCCCTACAAAACAAATTTGTCTACCGTTGTTAAAATATAACTCTATTACTGTTTTTCCCATATCCTTTTTCCGATAGATGTTGCTTAACCTTCTTAGTTGATATTGCTTTCACCGAAACTTCATTTTCTTCATTTATTTTTAAGATATCTACTGATACTCCCTCCAAAGAATAAACCGTTATAGTTTTCTCATTCATATTGACTGCATATAAATAGTATTCTGTCTTACAAGTAAAAACTCCATTCTCATCTTTCTTATCAAATACACCACCAAAGACAGAACCACTAAACAAAAACAGAAAAGTGAGTGCGAGTAAGAATGTGAGTGGTTTGGTTTTCATTTCTTTGGTTTCCAGTTTCTTGCCATTTCTTGTGCTTTTTCTATTTGTTGTGGGGTCATTTGTTCTACCAACATATTTCTATTCTTTACAGCATCCTTGTTTCCGTTAGAAGCAGCAACATTAAACCACATATGTGCTGATTCGGAATCTTTTGGAACTCCTTGTCCATTGGTATACATCACTCCCAAGTTGTATTGTGCTGGAGCAAATTCCTGTTCTGCGGCAAGTCGATACCACTTGCCTGCTTCTTTATCGTCTTGTGAAATTCCTTGTCGATTGGTACAAGTTGTATTGTGCTGGAGCAAATTCCTGTTCTGCTGCAAGTCTCCACCACTTAGTTGCTTCTTTGTCGTCTTGTAGAACTCCTAGTCCTTTGCTATACATCACTCCCAAGTTGTTTTGTGCATCAGCATTTCCCTGTTCTGCTGCAAGTCTCCACCACTTAATTGCTTCTTTATCGTCTTGTAGAACTCCTTGTCCTTTGCCATACATCCACCCCAAGTTGTATTGTGCATCAGCATTTCCCTGTTCTGCGGCAAGTCTCCACCATTTGACTGCTTCTTTATTATCTTGTGGAACTCCTTGTCCTTTGCTATACATCCACCCCAAGTTGTGTTGTGCATCAGCATTTCCCTGTTCTGCGGCAAGTCTCCACCACTTGACTGCTTCTTTATTATCTTGTGGAACTCCTTGTCCTTTGCTATACATCCACCCCAAGTTGTTTTGTGCTTGGGCAACTCCATCTGTTGCTAATGATAAAAATAATTTATGTGCTTCTTTGTAATCTTTCTTATTATAAGCATCATGAGCATTTTGGATGTTATCAGAACAAGAACTTGTAAACAAAAACAGAACAGTGAGAACAAGTAAGAATGTGAGTGGTTTGGTTTCGTTGCTCAATGGTTGCCAAGTGGTTCGCATGGTGGAACTCCTAGGACTTTTGGGATTTTTGGATTATATCAGAGGGGTGTTTTCTTTTATTGGTCTACCTTCTGTCCAATCTCTAAACTTTTCTATTACATCACCCTCACATGCCTCTCCAGAAACTATAAATATTTCTTCTCCTAATTTATTATCAATTACAGATAAATTAAAATTGATTAAATGTGTAAGACCACAAATGCCAAACCTGCGTGATTCATAAAACAAGGTATACCTAGTCTTAAAAGTATCATACGTCTGGATATCAGTATTTTGACCAACTTTTCCCTGAGTTCTTGTTGGACCGCTATAAACTTTTGTTTTCCACCCATTTTCTCTTAGGTATGTTTTTATATCAAACATTGCCCCAGAAGAACTTACAGGTAAAGTTATACTCTTATCATTCTTATCAACGGATGGTTAGCTTTTTATATTTGGAGCGTCTATTCTCTTCACGCCCACCCAATTCCTCGCGACGTTTTTCTTGGTATTCCTCAAAGTTTCCTTCGAACCAGCGTACCTTGCTTTCGCCTTCGAATACGAGTAGGTGAGTGCAGATACGATTTAGAAAAAACCGATCATGACTTATTACTAGAACACAGCCACTAAAATTCAGAATGGCGCTTTCTAGGTTACGTAAAGTTGTAACGTCGAGATCATTTGTAGGTTCGTCAAGAAGCAGGACGTTGCCACCCCATCGCAGTAGTTTCGCTAAGTGAACGCGGTTACGTTCACCTCCTGACAAATTAGCCACCTTTTTTTGTTGATCACTTCCCTTGAAGTTGAATTTTCCCACATAAGATCGCGAGTTGATGGAATGGCCACCAACTTCTATCTGGTCGGTACCGCCTGTGATTTCCTCGAAAATAGTTTTATCGCCGTCAAGGTCATGCCGGTGTTGGTCAACGTATGATAACTTTACCGAAGAACCAATCTCTATTTTTCCTGCATCCGGAGATTCTTCGCCTATAACCATTCGGAAAAGAGTTGTTTTTCCCGTTCCATTAGGGCCGATGAGTCCGACAACTGCACCACGGGGGATAGTAAACGTTAAGTCTTTAATGAGAGGATTGTCATTGTAGCCTTTGGTCAAGCCCGTTGCTTCAATTACCTTTTCCCCTAACTGAGGTCCAGAGTCGATTTGTATATCGAGGGTATTTTCATCAACCTCCACTTTTTGGGCTACGAGTTTTTCATAATCACTTATTCGGCTTTTATTTTTTTTTCGCCGTGCGCTAGGACTTGCTCGAAGCCATTCCAGTTCTTGGTCGACTTTTCTCTGTAAGCTGGAAGCAGTTTTATCTCTTTGCTTGAGCAGTTCGGCTTTTTGTTCTAGCCATGAAGTATAGTTACCCTCAAAAGGAATGCCTCGGCCATTTTCTAACTCGAGGATCCATTTTGTGATGTTGTCCAGAAAATAACGATCGTGGGTGGAAACGATGACGTTACCAGGGTAATTAGCAAGAGTTTCTTCCATCCATTGCACTGTTTCAGCATCGAGATGATTTGTTGGTTCGTCAAGAAGAAGAATATCTGGTTTCTGTAGAAGGGCGCGGCACAACGCGACGCGTCGAGCTTCCCCGCCGGATAAAGTTGAGGATTGTTGGTCGTCTGGAGGAAGTACCAGTGCATCCATGGCGACATTGATCTGGCGGTCTAGTTCCCACCCATCTACCGCATCGATTTGATCCTGTAACCGCCCCATTTTTTCGAGAGCTTTTTCCATTTTGTCGTCTGGTAAAGGTTCACCCATTTTTGAGCTCACTTCGTTGAACTCATTGAGGAGTTTTTTAATGTCAGAGAAAGCGTCTTCCACATTTTCCCGCACGGTTTTATTCATATCCAGATGCGGTTCTTGGGAAATAAATCCGATTCGAGTACCCTTAAGGGGCTCCGCTTTCCCGTCGAATTCTGCATCTTCGCCTGCCATGATTTTTAGTAGGGTCGACTTCCCAGATCCATTTTCACCGACGATACCAATTTTGGCTCCGTGATAAAAAGACAGGTTGATATTTTCCAAAACGGTTTTGGCACCGTAGGTCTTTGAAAGGCCGCTGATGGTGAATACGTATTCTCCTGCCATAGTTTTCCTTGCTACTTTCTTTGAAAAATAATGAAATCAAAATTATTGTTATAGCAGATTTTCATTTTGAATTCGTCTGCTACCCATGAAAACGTTTTTTGACTATAGAACGCAATATGAGTGGGGTCACGTTTATAATACCACTCACTGAAAGACTCAAGACATAAGTTGCTATCTCTTGAAGGATAAAAACGGGTCATTATAGCTAAGTATCCTTTGCTTGATATTTTTGGTATCAGGCACGCTAGTTCTTCTCCTGGATTTTTTATATGCTCGAAGGTTTCTGTCGAGATAATCAAGTTATATTTTTTTTTAAGTTCCTCATTCGGGAAAAAATTTAAGTCGTAGCCACACGTTTTATAACCTTCTCGCTCCAGTAGTGTTTTGAGAACAGGTTCGTAGCCGCATCCGTAATCTAGAACAGTATTTATTCCGGAACATATTTTGTTAATCGTGCTAATTTTTTCTTGAAACATCCTCACGTATCCTTCGTTATCCAGAGTGTTGTCATGTTCCAGGTAACGCTCAATCTCTTCTTTTTTTGAAATAAAAAATTCGGGAGGAACGAAAACGAGACAACACTTTTCACAAGACCAGTATTCCCTGCCATCACCTTTCAGAATAAAAATGGTGGGGTGGTAATTGCAAAGTGGACATTTCATTGGATATGGTTATGTATCGAGTTGTTGGTGTAGAACTTTATTTGACTTGCTTCTACTCAAGCGGTAGTTATAATCATTTAAAAAAATGTTTAGTGGGTTTCTAATTTCATCCAGGTGTTAAAGTACTCGGAGCATAGCATGGTAGCTTATGTCAATGGAAACGGGGTACGCCCTGGTTACGTAATCAAACACAACGATAAAATTTTTCGGGTCATGACCTCTGAACACAGGTCACCTGGAAAGGGGCGAGCCTTTTGCCAGGTTAAACTGAGAAATCTTTTGGATGGCTTACAGACCGAGGTGAAGTTTCGCGCTGATGAGCAGGTTGAGCGTTTGTCGCTGGAACAAGTGAAAATGGAATACTTATACAATGATCCTTCGGGACATTGTTTTATGAATTGCGAAACCTATGAGCAAATATTTCTGGACGAGGAGTTGTTGAAAGAAAGTATCAAGTTTCTTCTTCCAAATACTCTGGTTCAAATAGAATTTTATAAAGAAAAACCTTTAGGTGTTTCCCTTCCTGAGGCAGTAGAATTGGAGGTAGCAGAAACTGACCCTCCGCTCAAGGGAGCAACCGCGTCCGGAAGTGGCAAACCAGCCACTCTTGAAACGGGGCTTGTGGTCACTGTTCCCAACTTTATAGAAATTGGAGAGAAAATTAAAGTATCTACCACCTCCGGTAATTATCTTGAACGAGCAAAAAAATAGTTATGTTTTGATGTTTTCTTTTGTATTTTCTCTAATATCTTCCCTTTAAATACACTAAACGGTTTCTATCACGTGCCTTTTACTTTGGATTTTAATCATGATCTCGAGGGAGGGGTTTTTGCGATTCGCAAGCAAATTTGACAATAAAGCGTTGATTTATTATATTTGTAGACAGTTAATTGGTTGAAAACAAACAATTTATAGGGTCAGTCTCGTTTTAAGCGATCTGATTTGGGTTTGCCGTGCAGGAAACCGTATCTGAAAATACTTTGAGCGTAGCCAACCTAATACTGAATTCTAGCGTTATGGCCAAGAGTGTTTTGTTGGTGCTACTCCTGTTCTCTGTTGTGTCGTGGGCGATCATTTTGCAAAAATATTTCTTTTTCAAAAACGCAAAAGATGAGGATCGCCGATTTCTCTCCTATTTTTCCAAGGCGGGTAGTTTTCTTAATATCCATAACTACGCTCGCGAACTCAAATACAGTACGGTTGCCCGTATTTTCCTAGTTGGCTACCGAGAATTGTATGTGTTTCAGGAGATGGCTCAATCAGAAAAAACCAAGAGTTCTTTTTCGGAGAACGAGAAATTCATTTCAGCAAGAGACATTAAAGGGATAAGTTTGGCGGTTAATAAAGCGATCAATGCTGAAATCAGTCGGCTTTCGCGCCGCTTGGACTTTTTGGCTACTACGGGGAGCACGACACCATTCATAGGGTTGTTCGGTACGGTGTGGGGTATCATGACTTCATTCAGCGCGATTGGATTTCAAGGATCAGCTAGTATCGGTGGAGTTGCTCCTGGAATTGCAGAGGCATTGATCGCTACAGCTGGGGGATTAGTTGCGGCAATACCGGCGGTAGTTTTTTATAACTACCTTAGTGACAAGATTCGAATATTCACCAGCGATATGGATGACTTTTCCAATGATTTTCTTTATCTGCTAGAAAAGAATTTTTCGAAAGATGTTTCACCAGTTCAAATTACTGACCTGGATCTAATCTGATCGCTGTTATTAAAAATATTTCCTGCTTTCGTCATCCTATTATGCTGAGAAAAAGGCGACCCATGATGGCAGAGATCAACGTGACACCTTTTGTGGACGTTATGTTGGTTTTGTTGGTGATATTTATGATCACCGCCCCTCTGATGCAACATAGTTTGGAGGTGCAACTTCCCAAAGAGTCCACCGAACCAGTTCAAGTCAAAGAAATCCCGAGTGTAACCCTTAAGGGCAATAAAAAAGTTTTTTGGAACGAGGATGAGATGGTAAACCTGCTGGTCCTCTCTCGCAAGGTGGAAGAATACCTCAGTAACAATCAAAACGGAGGGGTGTACTTAAAGGCGGACAAGACGCTGGATTATGGATTTGTCATGCAAGTGATTGCATCGGGATGGTAACAGAACCTTGAGCCCATGCGTGTTGAATTCTTACCATCAATTGACTTTAATCAGATGCTGGTCTACTCGACCTTTGCGCATCTGTTTTTTTTAACATGGGTTATGTTTCTTCCTGATCATAGAACTCAGGAACAAATTGTTGTCCCTACGTTCCGATTGGATATTATTGAATTATCCCCGAAAGAGAAACCCGCACCATCATCTAAAAAGAAACAAGCGGTTCCCTCGGCGACGACTAAGAAAAAAGCTGTGCCTAAGGCGAAACCAATTGTCAAAAAGCTAAAAAGATCGACGCTTAAACCTAAGGCTAAACAATTATCTCCTCCCAAACCTATAATTAAAGAATCAAAAGCCCGAAAAAAAATACTGGAAGATTTAAAATCCTTGGAAAGTAATTCGATAAAACGATCACCTTTAGAACAGTTAGACTTGTTGGCTCGTCTTGCCCCCAAAGTCCAAGAGGAGAAGGTAATTCCTCCTAAGGCAATGCAGGAGGAAACGTTCATAGAACCAGAAAGAGAAAAAGCAGCAGAACTTCCGGTGGAGCCAGAACCCAAAGTGGAACTTCCGGTGGAGCCAGAACCCAAAGTGGAACTTCCGGTGGAGCCAGAACCCAAAGCGGAGCCTCCGGTGGAACCAAAACCGGGAAAACTTCTGCCGCGGGTTGATGATATCGAAATTACTGCGAAGGAACGCGAATTGATCGCGTTATCGGAGCAATTAATAAAACTTGATTTAAAGAAAGAAGTCCAATCAACATCCAGTCTAATGACGGAGCTCGAAGCAATAGAGAATAAGGAAGTACACTCAACAGATATTTTGTCAGAGGGGGGGCAATTTAAAAAGTCGAGCCCCTCTGCTTTTGAAAATATCAAGGGCGAATCATTGACTTCCGTAGTTGAAAAATTTCAAGATCTGGAAGAATCTTCACAAGAAATTAAAATCGATGTTTCCCAGGGACAAATGGTTCTTAGAGAATTTAAGACATCGATTCAAAGAGGTGGAGTTCCGGTCTCTGAAACCAAAACCGAACCAGAAACATCAAATGCTCTGTCTCTATATGTGGGGGAAGTCTATAAGCGTGTTTATTCCAAATGGAAAACACCTCTTGGATCAAAATTTGAAAATGTGACGGTATCATTTACCATTTTTTCAAAAGGAAATATCAATAGCCCTGTAATTCGTAAAAGCGCGGGAGATAAAAATCTAGACTCAATAGCAGTCAGTGCTATAATCGACTCCGTCCCATTTCCTGAGCTTCCCGAAGAATTAAATCGACCAAATCTTAAAGTAAATATAATTTTTAAGTATGTTCCTGAAAAAAATTAAGGTACCCAAACAACTATTTTTTTTGACTGTGGTTTCATGCTTGACGTGTCCCTTGGAACTGTTGGCTGTTGACTCCAATGTTCGTATCGAAATGGAGCGCGCTACTCATAAAGAAGTGAGAGTGGCTCTTACCCAGTTTGTCCGGGGAGAAGGGATTGGTGACCCCCAAGGGTTGGGGATGGAAGCTCGTAAAATTTTGGAAAATGATCTTCGGTTGACTGAGATGTTTGTGCAACTGGAACCCGAGACTTATGAAGACTTGGAACAAAAGGAAAAAGGGAAAAGAGCGGTCGATTTGTGGGCCTGGCATCAGGTGGGAGCTCAGTGGCTTATCAAAACAGAATATAGTGTTATCCCGGGGGGCAAACTGTCGTTAGTGTTTCGTTTGTATGACACGGTAAGTGAAAAATTTTTACTTGGTAAGCGCTATTTCATCAGCGAAAGAAAACTTATGCGGAAAGTGGTCCACCGTTACGCAGATGAATTGGTTCTCCAGTTGACAGGCAAGCGGGGTGTGGCCGAAACAAAAATTGCTTTTCTTTCACGTCATAAAAAAGGCGCAGAAATTTACGTTGCTGATTTTGATGGAGAAAATCTAAAACAAATAACGAATGATAAGACCCTCAATTTAACACCTACTTGGTCGCCTAATGGTCGGTGGTTGGTCTACACTTCGTACGCTGGAAATAACCCAGACCTGATAATGATCGATAATCTTGGCAAGAAGCCAAAAAGAACGCTCCTGCGTTTGCCGGGACTTAACGTGGCCCCCTCCTGGTCGCCTGTCGATGATCGACTTACACTGGTTTTAAGCAAGGACGAGAATTCAGAAATTTATACTCTCAATAATAACCGAACATTACGGAGGCTTACACGGCATTTCAATATTGATACTTCTCCTACTTGGTCTCCTGATGGAAAAAAAATTGCTTTTACCTCTGACCGGTCTGGAAGGGGTGCACCGCAAATTTATATCATGGATGCCCACCATGGCGACAAGTCTGGGGTTCAGCGGATTTCATTTGGTTCCTCCTATAACGATAACCCTGCTTGGTCCCCTGATGGAGACAAGATCGCTTATACGGCACGGGTCGGGAGGCGGTTTCAGATAAAAGTTTACGATCTGGTAACGAAAACAAGTACCGTTTTGACAAGGGAGAGGGGGAATAATGAGCAGCCCACCTGGTCACCCGATGGGCGTTTTATAGCTTACAGGCATAAAGAGGGCTCATTTATGAGCACCTACATTCAGCGATTGGGAAGCGATAAGACTCGTCAACTCTCATTTGGGAATGCTAGTGGCGCCAGTCCAAGTTGGTCCCCATATTTGAACCGTTAGCTACTCTGTTGAATTTTATTGGATTAGGGGTTGCAAATTTCAAGATAGGCGACTACAATCGACAAGGTGAGGTGGCTGTTTTGTCTACTGGCAGGATTCATAAACTTCAAACATACCCATGTTTTTTTAATTTGTGATTTTCTTGAACGCAGAACATACTCCTGGCTATATGTGCAGTCAAAGATCAGTGAGGATTATCTAAATAAAAAATTTATAAAATTATAATTTGTTGAAGGAGTTTGCTCGATGATTAAAAAGAATGGCTACATGCTGATTACAGTTTTGTTTGCTTTTAGTTTTATGGCGGCTTGTTCCAAGAACCTGATGCCTCCAGAGGGTCTAGATACAACAGCGTCGGTGAGTAGTCAAATGAGCCAGTCTAGTGATTCTAGAGGTGGTGCCGGAGGTGGTGCTGGTCCTGGGTTTAATATTACCGAGCAGGAGAGTGGAAGTGGTTCCGGGTTTTTGCCCGATAGTGGGTTTAATATTACCGAGCAGGGGAGTGGAAGTGGTTCCGGGTTTTTGCCCGATAGTGGGTTTAATATTACCGAGGAAAATGTTGGCGAATCAGCTAGATCGGGGGACTTTGTTACCAGTGGTCCAAATGGGACAGGTAGTGGTTCGGCTCTAGGAGGCGGTTCAGCAGGAAGATTTCCATCAGAACCATTCCTAGGTAATGACTCTGGTTCTGGAGGTAATGACTCTGGTTCTGGCGGTTCTGGTTTTGGGAGTGGTATGGATGAAGCCCGCACGCTGCCTTTTAAGGATACAAGTTCGTTGCAGGACATTCACTTTAAGTTCGACAGGTATGACCTTGATGAAGATTCTCGCAGTACGTTGAGAAAAAATGCTAGTTACCTCAAGGCCGATTCTTCGGCAGTGATTGAGATCCAGGGCCATTGCGATGAGCGTGGTACCAACAATTACAACGTTGCTCTTGGTGAGCGTCGTGCCCATTCAACGAAAATGTATCTGGTTTCGGATTCATACCATCAGTTACGGCGAAGAAAGACCATTTTGTTTTGACAGCAATGCTGCATGCTGGCAAAAAAACCGTCGAGCTCATTTTAGGATTAGTAAATAGGTCGTTCGCCCTATGTTCCTTAGGGTCTCAATGGGTAAAAGTGTTTTGTTCCTCGAATCGACTTATAGTTTTGGATATAATGGACCGTAACAGGGTGACTCCTGCTACGGTCTTTTTTGTTTTCGTGTCACAAGAGTTTGTAATACCTAACTTTGAAAGGTCACGTTCTCATGTGGATTAAATTCGTCGTAATTTTCTTTGTAATACTGGCCCAGGTAAGTTTTATTCCAAAAGCAGGAGCAGGTGACGAGGAATTTCATCTAAAAATTCTGGAAGCATTAAAAAGAATGAACGTTCGTTTGGTGCGTATTGAGTCGAATAAGTTGAGGTCCCTCAAGGCTGTCCAGGAAAGTTTGCTCAACCAGATAATGTCATTAAGAACCAGTCTCGAACAAATTCAAGCCACGGGGGAGATGAACAAAACAGAAATGTTGGCCAGTGTCGAGGGAGTAAAGACGAAGATTTTGGATGTGGAAGGCCACCTCAAGAATGAAGTGATGCAAGCATTTGATAGACAAAATCAAGAGGATAAGAGATACCGGGCTCAATTCCAAACTCTATTCAGTCAGCTCAAAGATAGCCTAGCAACAGATATGGGGAGCTTTTCTAAAGCAAATCAACAGCAATTCAAAAATTTTAGTGAAGAAAATAATAAGCAACTTCAGCAAATTGTAAGTGCACTGGAAGAGCAGAATAAAAAATTGTTACAGACACAAGCATTGTTTAAAACCGATTTAATACCTGCGCTTAATACTCAAAGTGAAGAGACCCGAAAAGCCCTACTAACAGAACTTTCTCAAGCTCGTGCGGTTCAGAAAAATTTTCTAGAGTCAAACCATAAACAGATGCTTGCTTCTTTAGCCACGGTGGAAGAAAAAAACAAGGCATTGGTTGGAATTTTAAAAACTGATTTAATCCCAACTCTTAAAAATGAAAATGAGAAAATGCGTCAAATTATTGTGGCAGAAATAGCGAAACAGATAAGGCAGGGTGGATGAAAATAGATGAGACTATGAAGGTAGCCAGTAAAGAAGTAAGAAAAATATGAATGTGCGGTGTTTATGCATTTTTCTATTTTATTACTCCATTACCATTGCACCAAAACTTTTTCAGTGTCGCCCTGCAGTTCGGGAATCTGTTCACGCCCCTCTATCGCCGTCCGCTCTTTCACCTTAGCCTGAACATATTTCCCCAGCTCCCCTATGATGAGTTTCTTATCTTGGTTGTCATCCGCATCACCACCCAATCCCTTCTCCCAGCACAAACTGAGCAAGAGCCACTCTCACCTCTTTACGAGTAGCACGCTCTATTTCGATACGAACATTAGAGTCAACAGCCAACATTTCAAGGGAACACATCAGGTATGAAACCGCAATCAAAAAAGCAGTCGTTTGGGTACCTTAATTTTTTTCAGGAACATACTTAAAAATCATATTTACTTTAAGATTTGGTCGATTCAATTCTTCGGGAAGCGCAGGAAATGGAACGGAGTCTATTATCGCACTGACCGCAATTGAATCTAAGTTTTTATATTCCGAGCTTTTACGAATTACAGGGCTATTGATATTTCCTTTTGAAAAAATGGTGAATGATACCGTCACAT
>JYMV01028907.1_pt1 | contig 12330 bp, 3 predicted proteins | sample 338911 | NCBI WGS metagenome assembly JYMV01 (sample SAMN03354496, study PRJNA234377) | hydrothermal vent metagenome | biome: Deep sea; feature: Hydrothermal plumes at the Eastern Lau Spreading Center, Western Pacific Ocean; material: Seawater | place: Tonga | collected 2009 | depth 2000 m m | reverse complement strand
TACCCGCACTGGAGGCGATCACACTGACTTTGCCATTCGAAAGTTCAGGTACTTCATAATTTATTTGGAACGATCCTCCAGAATCTGCAGAAACATTTACCTCATCGGTCCGCACAAAAATCCGAACTTCCTCATCAGGTTTAAAACCCGATCCAATTATGCCCAGAGTTGTACCAACAGAAGCAGATATACTGGAAAGAGAAATCGAACTTTCAACTGAAAATATTGTTGTTTGAGTGGAAGTTATCCGGGCGTTTGAATCTATGGTATTAACGGAAATCACCGCTGCTCCTCGTGGATGATCCGGAACCAGGAAGTCAAAACTAATTGATCCATCCCTGTTGACACCAGCGTTTCTGGTTAAATTCAAGTCACCAAAATAAACTTGAATTCCTTCATTCTGAGCGTATCCATTGCCTTTTATGGTAGAAGGTGTTCCTTTCGGCCCGGATATGGTGGAAACCAAAGTGAGTTGTCCTGTAATTTTGAAGTTTGCCGCCGTACTTCTCATACTCGTTTGTGCGGCAGTTAAACGGATTTCGGTAAAACCACCCATTTGCTGATCAATGGCAAAGGAAAAGCTGACGTGGCCTTGTTGATTAGCCTGAACAACTGGAAGTTGCATGCTACCAAACATGGAATTGACCTTCTCTTCTGGCGCAAATCCAGAGGCATCAACAGTAACTAGAGTGCCAACAGGACCGCTTTTGGGTTGCACGTTGGTGATGCTGGCTGTTCCTGTTACGGAAACAAGGTTCTCGGCGTGGACTGATTCACCGAACCCATCGTCAATGCTAACTTGATAGTCTCCAGCTGGAATATCGGGAAATGTAACCTGCTCCAAAAAGGCTCCATAAACACCGGCTGATATATTCTCGCCTGTAGTAGTAGAACCAACATAAATTTTTTGATTCGGTTGACCGGGAGCAAAACCGATGCCTCTGACCTGAAGAGTTGTGGTTGACAACTTTATTACCGTTAGTTTGGGGATAATCTCAAATTCTAAGGCTTGTGTGGGGTTAACCACATTGGTTGTAACTAATTTCCTTCCGGCGGTAGTAAAAACGGTATCTTGAGGAATGGTAAAACTCATTTCAAACACGCCGTTTTTATTGGTGTTAATTCCATCCACGTTGTAGCTGCCGGCTCCCTCATCTGACAGACCTGCTACAACACGAGTATGGCTGGATGTGGTGGTTTGTAGCTCCAGTTGACCAACGACAATACCAGAATCATCGGCACCATTATCATAACCGAATCCACGGATTTGAATCCTTTGATCTGGTGTTACGCGTTTTGATCCAGATATCTGCAATTGCCCACCAGAATCAACCTGAGAAAAAATAAGTTCTGCCTCAGTGGAGGTATTCGGCGTGGCCACAGTGACGGTCACTAGACCCGAGGCAAATCCTGAAGGATCCGGGATTTTGAATTCAACTTGATCAAATCTGCCGCTGCTATTCGTTTTCGGTCCAGTGCTTCCATACATATCCAGCAGGTTTTCATTGGTAACCTGCACTGAATTGCCTCCAGATTGGGGTGTTAAAGTTACCGTAATGGGTTTGTTCTCCTCAAAACCATCGCCCCACAGGTAAATTGAACTGCCATCACTGCCAACGGGTTCCGGAAACCCACTTCTTCTGTTTGATATGCCGTCAGGTTTAATCCGACCGACGACTCGAATCCCGACGATATTAATTTGTGAGGATGGAGCTGAAGTTGTTAAACGGACCACTTTGGGCCCATAGCTCATTGCAGGCACCGTAAATGTGGTTGCCAGAAAACCATCAGTTTCAGCGCTTCGCATTCCTGTGTTCCTTAACGAACCTTGGCCTGAAATTCCAACTTCAAAACTGATAGTTTGGGTGCTTAAAAAACCGTCTCCTACTATACTCACAACATCATCAACTTGCACATCAACAAGGGTAAAACCGACAGGGGTGATGGAAACCCCATTAATTGACAAAAGCTGTGCCGTAATTGTAAACGTGGTTGATGCTACATCTCCATTTGTCCCCGTAGCGGTTATTTTCTTGGTCCCGCCGACTATTCTAGGTATCTTTATATCGGCTGTAAATTCACCGTCTTTGTCGCTGATAATCCGTTGATCAATATTGATTGACACAGCACCTATTTCCAATGTGACCAGATCGTTCTTGTCAAAGCCCTTTCCACGAAGCCGCATAAACGTTCCAACTTTGCCACTGCTGATACCAAGGACGAATGTCCCGTTCTGTGCTATCACCCCCTCGACCTCGAGAGACGGTTCGACATAAAAGAAACTGTTGACTTCAATTGAACTATCCAATCCCTTAATGGCTAAGGGTTTTACACTACTTGTTTGCAATTGTACAGGTTGCGTATAAGAATCAAATTGACCAAGGAAATTCGCGTTAAACTGAGATCTCTGAACCGGATTGCCAAAGTCAACAACAATCGATTCGTTTGACCTGAAACCATCGCCCACCACTCGAATGGCAGTGCCGTTCTTCAATGCGGCAGGACTGACCAAGCTGATCCTAGGAACCACTTCAAAGTTAGCAACTCCACCATCATCTGTGGTAACCATTATTGGCCGACCTGAAGCAATTGGAGGTACTACAAATTTAACTTTGAATCGACCAAGACTGTCAGTCTGAATCCTATCATTGGATACAAAGTTGCCAATCCCCTCATCAATTTTCAAGCCATAATTAGCCGAAGTAACATGAACGCCATTAAAGCGAAGAGAACGAATTTCAGCCGCATTAAACCCCGTTCCTTTGACTGTGATTTTAGTGCCAATATAGCCAGATGCTGTTGAAGGTGCGATAATTGACAATTTCTTTCGCACCTCAAAACTACCTCTTGTAGTTGCAGGCACATCAGTTGTCGCGACTAGTTTTACTCCACGTGTCACTGCTGGGACGGTGGCTAAAACCTGAAACACACCGCTAGTATCAGCCATAATCTTATTGCTAACTGGATTGATAAGTCCAACACCAGTAGAAGTAACGCTGATTCTTTCACCATCAAAGGTAACGTGACCTACCTCCTGATTAGCTGGAAATCCAGTTCCAATAATAGTAACTTGATCTTCTGAGGAACCGAAAAGCGGCGTTACATCTACCCGTTTAGAATCAGCTTCTGACAAAATAAACGGTGCCGTTGTATCTTCGATCGTAAATCCTCCGCCTGTGCTACTTACTGTAAACTTTACGGGTCCCAGCGGTAAATCTACGGATTCGCCAAGGTCACCGAATTTGAAAGCAACCTTATAAGTTCCTGCTCCGCTAACCTCATCTTCAGTCCCTGCTGTTGCAGTGGTCCCTGCTGCAACAGCGCTGACTGCTTCCACAGTCGCGTTGCCCAGCATTGGAACAATCGAAGGAGTTCGGACTTCAACTGTTGCTCCAGCATGGTAACCGCATCCCGTAATCTCTATCTCCGTATCCGCAGTTCCTGTTAAGGGAGCGAAGGTCAATATCCTGCCAACAACATCGATACCGCCATAGACATCGGGTTCTTCATCAGTATCCGTTTGTGTCCTTGTGCTGACAGTTATTTTCTCATCAACATCCGTGACCTGAATGTCAATCCCTTGATCTGCCCCAAGGTTGTTGGTATTGAAAATAATGACAAAAGTTCCATCAGATCGGATAACCGGATTTAACAAGCCGTGTGTTTCATAGGTAACGTCAATATCTGATGTTGTCTTTAGCACTACTTCTAAATCGCTCCCCGCTGTAAAGCCGCGTCCAGCCAGCGTGAGTTCAGCACTGCATTCGATCGTTTTGTTGGATTCGCTTCGCGGTTTGCCGTCAATTAGCAAGCGGGTTAATTGCCCAACGATTTGAACTGCGTTTTCACGACTATCCGAAGAACCGCTAGCTTGTCTAACCGTTAGGTCCTTGACACCAGTAGGTTGCGTGGAAATCCTAAATTTTGTTATGAAAGTTCCGTCATCGCGCACAGCAGTATCACCACTGGAGATAGCGATAGCCTGTGTGGTTCCGAAGTCAACATATAGATCCTCATTCGGCATAAATCCTTCGCCGGTGACAATAGCCTCATCCCCACACTGTACAGTACCTCCATTTGGCTCAACACTGGTAATTTTGCCCAAAACAGAGAAAGACGCAGTTGAATAGCTACCGCTTCCGCCAATGACTTCAATTGTTCTACTGCCACCACCAAGTCGTGGGACAGTGATTGCTTTACTAAATTTTCCATCGGTTCCAACAGAGGCGGTGTCGACGGTCTTATCTTCTACCTTGAAAGTAATGGCTTCAGAAGCAGCGAACCCATTACCGGTAACTGTGATGCTATCGCCAACTTGTGTGCTTTTGGGACTCAGGGAAACCGAACTGCGGATTGTAAATCCTACGTTTGCCTGGCCATTAACCGTAATCTGCTTGGTTCCACTCGGTTTCTCCGGCAAGTAAAATGTTGCTGTTAAAGTCCCCAGCTCACTGGTGAGAAACGTTGCCGCCGCCGCTCCACTTTCATTAAGCACATCGGTACCATCAAATTGAATGGTTACCGTTTGGTAGGATTTAAATCCGTTACCGGACAAAGCAACTGGAGTTTTTGCGGTTCCTATAACTGGCTGGATCGAAGTCACTTTCCCCGTCACTTTATTTCCGTTAGTTGGGAAAGTAACTGCCGTGGCCGTTTCTCCAGATATTGTGGCAACGGCTGTGATCTGATGGGAAGTGCTACCAGCCACAACTGGAAGTGGGAAGCCTGCACTGAAAGTACCGCTTGAATTAGAGATGACGGTAGCAACAACAATGGAATCAAATTTCACTTCAATTCGCGATTTAGCCGGGTAACCTTTTCCTTCAACAGTAACAACTTGATCAATAGTTACATCGCTATTTGGCAATATATTCGTAATCTTGCTGCCTACGGCATACGGGACTTCGCTCTTATTGTATTTAATGAGATGAGTTCCTGTAGGCTTCTCTGGAACTTTAAAAGTGATATCAAAATTACCGTTTCCGTCTGTGGTTGAGCTGTCAACAGTCACTACTGTATTTCCAAACAACAGGTCTCCAGCTACCGGATTGGTAGTAGCCTTAGCTGTAATCGTGTCACCAACTTGCCCGGAATTCTGTTGGATAAGGATAATTGGGTAATCAGTTGAACCTTGAAGACTCCAGGACAGGAGACTCGTCCCGCGACTCAAGACTGTCTGTGGTTCACTGCTGGTAGCGGCACTTCCGCTTATGGTGAGTTTGAATACACCGGTTCCCCCCAAACTCAGCATGACAAGGCTATGTGAAAAGACACCATTTGCATCGGTGGTTAGACGATCTAATTCCTCCGATACGTTGGCACTGTTAAATTCGCTAACTGTAACAATTAATTTCTCATTGGTACCCCAACCGTTTCCTTCAAGCGTAATAGATTGACCAACGGAGATATTGGTTCCTAAGTCTGGACTTGCTGAAGTAATTTGATTTAGAATTTTCACCGTCTCATCTGCCACAGCAGTCAATTGCGAAGTAATTCCTGACGCAATGATCTTTTTATTACCATAGGTTTGAGGGTTGATTTTCAAATCAGTCGAACTGATATTGCCGTCTACATCTGCCTGGATTTGAGTGAGAGGAACGGGAGACACATCGTCGGCCGTTAACTTAATATCAACGGGTTCACTGGCGCCAAAACCAGCACCAGACACCGAAAAACTTTGACCGACTCTTTTCAATTGTCCTGCAACCACAGTGAGTTTCGGAATGATACGAAATTCCTTAGTAGTATCATTGTTAGTATTAAAGTAATCAAGTTGACTATTGCTATTGGCGTCTTCTCCGTCATCAAGTTGGCTGTTGTTATTGGCGTCTTCTTTGTTGATCCATACCTGATATAGGTTAGCGGATTTGTTTGGAACCGTAACTTTTATGTGAAATTTACCGTCAGTATCAGTTTTAATTTTAGCCGAGGAACTGCTCGGATCAGAACCAACTACATATTCATCGATTGCCAAGGCAGAATATGTGTTTGCTGTTTTTAATTTCAGGACTGGTGTGCCAATATCAGCATCACCCGAATATCCGGTCCCAGTAATATCGATCTGTAGACCGGGTTGGCCAATATTTTTAGATGTTTCCAACTTGGGCCTGCTGTCAGGTAGTGAGTAAAGGAAGTCTATGACTGGATAGGGTGAAGAGATAGTGCCCTGAGCTTGTATCTCTAAATTGCCACCATTATTTAATTTAGCGGTGACAAAAGAGATGGAAAATTTTCCTGGTGGTTGCAGGCTGAAATCAAATTGACCCACTTTGGTTACTTCTTTATTGTCAAATTTAATACTGACTTTTTCATCATCATCTCGACCACTACCAGCGAAGTTTCGACCTGTAACATATACAATAGCATTGGCTGTACCGGAGCTATTTCCCAAGTCCCCTTGCGGATCGTGAAAGGTAATGGAAGGATTAATAACAACTTCCTCGATTTCAGAAACTTTGTTTCCAGAAACATTGCCGGAAACAGCGACGTCGTGTGTCGGTTGCCACTGTATATTACCAATCTGCGCACTTATGCTAAAGTAACCATTAGCATTGACCGGATTACCACTTGCTGGGAATTTATAGGTTAACTCACCGATATTAACTGTTAAAGTATCTAGTTGGCTAAATCCTTGTCCTCTAATAGTAATGGTCTCTCCATACTTAACCTCTTTGGGTTCAATTGAAGTAATCGAAGCTAAAAGAGTAAACGGCATCTTGGTCCCACCAAGTGTAAATACTATTGGTCCTCCAACATGGTTGGGGATTTCAAATATTACTTCGTAACTGCCGGAAGCATCTGTTACCACTTTATTATCGCCACTAATTGCCCCGACGATTGCCTTTAAAGCATTATCAGTTTTTGTAATCGTTCGAGAACCATTGTCGAGCTGGATTGCGCCTATGGTGAATTCAGCGATACCATGAAAGCCGAAAATCCTGAGTGAATTGCCAACGTAACCCGTGTTTCTATTTAGAACTGGCTGAGTTAAGTCAAAAGTAAATGGACTAAGGTCGCCAATCTGAACCAGATAACTATTGGCCGGCAGATCAGGTACGGAAAAGGTAATCTTATAATCTCCATTAAGGTCTGTAACAACTTGATCGGAATTAATTTGCCCTTTTGTCGCTGTTAGATTATGGTCGGTCGCTGTAATTTGAGTGGTGCCGAACATAATTATTCCAACGGTTTTCACACCAGCACCATGATTGTTAGACACGGTGATGGTAACGCCGGGATGCCCCTCAGTCTGATCTACGACCAAAACTGCGAAAGAATTCCAGCTACAAAAAAGATAAAACAGAAAAACCAATGATGAGATTAGGGCTGTTCTTCTCACAAATTCTCCTTAAAAAGGCTGAATAGCAGATTTAGTGGGCTGCATGACCTAAATGGCAAAAAATACATCCTCAATTATCCAAAGGATAAATTATACAATCATTGAAATTGGGATGTTGTCTATAATATCGAAAAAATATAGAACAAATTAAGAAAAATCGCCAGCCATTATTATAACACAATGAAAGTTTTCACTCAATCAGCAAATCCCAACATGTAATAATTATTTAGGACTTTGATTTTACAGATTGACACTTGACTGTAGGCTTGGATAAAATGTCCTTTTAGCCCCTAAAGTATTTGTAGGGTAAGGTTAGCCTAAATTCAAGTATAGAATTCTATAGAGGTAATTTGAAGTGGCCGATGAATATTTTTTGACTCGTCAACTGACAGAAAAAGGTAGTTTCACATCTGGTATTGAAGGTCCAGCGTGCGACCAGCACGGTAATCTATATGCAGTCAATTTTGCACGCCAACACACAATAGGGAAAGTCACTCCAGATGGTAAGAGTAGTGTGTTCATTGAATTGCCAAACGGTAGTATCGGAAATGGAATACGCTTTAACAGTGAAGGTTATATGTTCATTGCCGATTACACAAATCATAATGTTCTCAAAGTTGATATGGCTACTATGGAGATTTCCGTCCACGGGCATGAACCCCGAATGAATCAACCAAACGATATTGCTATTGGTAAAAACGGAATAATTTATGCCAGTGACCCTAATTGGGAAGAGTCGACTGGGCAGATATGGCGTGTTGATACTAATGGGGCGGTCACTTTGCTCGAGACCAATATGGGAACAACCAACGGTATTGAGGTCAGCTCCGACGAAAGAAGACTTTACGTTAATGAAAGTGTCCAGCGCAATATATGGGTCTACGATCTGTCTAATAGCGGTAGTGTCAGTAATAAAAGGCTTTTAATTCAATTTCCTGATTTCGGTATGGACGGCATGCGCTGTGATATTGAAGGAAACATACTTGTGACGCGTCATGGAAAGGGGACTATCGCCAAGGTCTCACCGGGAGGAGATGTGAGTCTGGAAGTCGAGTTGGAAGGCGAACATTGTACCAATATCGCATTTGGCGGTTCAGATGGCCGTACCTGTTACGTAACCATGGCGGATCTTGGGAATGTACAGGTGTTCAGATCAGATATACCCGGTAGAAGTTGGCAGCTTTTCAAAGATTGGGGACTACTGTAGGGATGCTGCCATTTTATGAAGTAAGCGGACTTGGTCAAGTTTTTGTGCCCTCACAGTTTCGTGATTTTGCGCCGGATGACACTAGAATAAAATTTTTCAACAATCGCGATCTTGGACGACCAAATCGAATTTTTAACCAAATCAGACGAGGAGGGGTTGCTGCTTTATCTGGAGATTTAAACCTTATCTTAGACACAGTGGCGTTCGTTAACCGCAAGAAAGATGAGTTGGTGGAATCATTACCTAACCGGGATAGAAAGAGGCAGAAGCGTGACTTTAAATCGTCGGACAGGCTGCGTGCCGAGAAAACCCAACCCTCTCCGTTATTCAAGTTAATGGTTTTAGCTGATGAATCTGGTTTGTTGCAAGTTGAACCAGTTTCTAATCTTCCGTACCTTCTTGAGTTAGTTGGTGAGGACCCGGAAGCAAATCAAGGTCGTCCATTTCTCATTCCCGTGCCTGTATGGGAAAAAATTCAGGATTCGCTACAGCAATCTTATGAAACTGATGCTCTTGAGGGTGCATTGGTTGTTTCCGCAAATGTTCTGCCTCCACAGTCAAAAGATACTATCCATCTTTTCCAACAAGGGTTTTGGTGTGCTAAGGACTCGTTGCCTATGGGTGCATCTGTTTTGGATCTGGGTTGTGGCTCCGGAATTTTGTCTATTCTCGCTGCACGCCGATTAGCCAGTTGCAAGCCAAGGATCCTTGCTTCGGATATTTTGCCGGAAGCGGTTGCCACTACTAGAATCAATCTTCATAGGTTTAATTTATATGGCACGCAGGTTGAAGTGACTAGGGCAGGAGACTTGTTTGAACCGACAGGGAATCAGAAATTTGATTTGATTGTTTTTAACGCTCCTTGGGTGGTAGCTAGATGTCGTAGTCGTGCTGAAATAGCAATACACGATGAAAACCAGAACACAGTGAGCCGCTTTCTTGCTCAAACTCAAGGTCATTTAACTGATTGTGGCCAGGTTTTGCTAGGGTATGCTGACCATTCTGGCCAAAAGATGATTGCCAATTTAGAGACTATGTTTGAAAAACACGGTTTTTCAATACAAGATGCCTTTCGAAAACGTGTTCCTACACATCGGTCAAAGAAAAAGTGGGAGAATATCACAGTTTATAGATTGTTGGGAAGTTAGGGTTTTTTTATTGCGTTTGTCTATAACTCATGCTAAAATCCGGAAATTAAGATTGAGATGGGTTTGTGGAGAAGACTAATGTCAAGTGCACTTATTATTGGAGATGGGCCGGGTGGTTTGAGTGCTGCCTTGTATTTGGCCAAAAACGATATCGAAACCACCATTTTTGGTCAGGATGAAACCCCTATGCACTATGCCATGTTGTACAATTATCTGGGGATTCCTGAAATGGCTGGGAGTGAATTTCAGAAAATTGGGCGTCAGCAGGCAACAGGTTTCGGTGCCAATCTGGTTGACGCTTCGGTAGAGAAGGCTGAAAAAACGGACGATGGATTTACTATCACTGCAAACAGTGGGGACACCTATTCAGGGAAATATCTGATTATCGCTACAGGGCCAAATCGGGAACTGGCCGAGAGTTTGGGTTTGGAAAGGGGCGACGATGGTGCTATTGGTGCCACGCGTGAGGCCGAAACAGAAGTTGAAAACCTATTTGTTGTTGGTCGTACCACTCGTCCTCATCAAGTTCAGGCCATTATTTCAGCTGGAGATGGTGCTTCCGCTGCCTTGTTGATTCTCTCAAAAGAGAAAAAAGAGGGCAAACGCTTCTGTGATTGGGACGAAGTCGAAAGCTAACAATCGAAAGTAGATCTACCGAATTACAATAAGCTTTAACGATCTTTAAACCGAAATTTTAAAACTCAACGCCAAAGCCCAAAGGAAAATCTCGATTTTGCCGCTGGGCTTTTTCTTTTGAGGTGAATATATGCGACACCGAATTTGCTATCCTTTTTTAATCCTCTTATTTCTGATTGGCTGTCTTGGGCCTCGACAATCTACAACAACTTCTGCTGTTTCAGCTAACCAGGTCAAATCAGAAATCCAGTCAAAAAAAGCAAGTCTCGCATCTGGTTCAGCTGTTAATCTCGGCTATCGGCGGATCAATCAGCCTGATCCTGTTGATTTGATGGATGTAGCCATCTTTCAACTGGACAATGGATTAACCGTTTATCTGACAGAGAATCACGAAGAACCTCGTTTTTACGCTGAAGTCGCGGTTCGTGTCGGTGCCAAAAACGATCCAGAAGATGCAACTGGGCTGGCCCACTATTTGGAACACCTACTTTTCAAAGGGACACAAGAATTAGGAACAATAGATTACAAAAAGGAAAAACCTCATTTGGATCGGATTACCCAACTCTACGAACAGCATTTTGGAGAAGCGAACCCAGAAAAGCGTAAAGAGATCTATGTTCAAATTAACGCAGAGTCGCAACTGGCATCTCAATATGCCGTGCCGAATGAATTAGATAAGCTATATGCATCCATGGGAGCGTCCTTCAAGAATGCCGGAACAGGCCAAGAATTGACGTTTTATCAGGTAAACTTACCCTCCAATCGATTACAACAGTGGGCCAAAATCGAATCGCATCGTTTGTTTGGCACGCCTGTTTTCCGGCTATTCCATACCGAATTAGAGACCGTCTATGACGAGAAAAATCTGGCTCTCGATAATAAAGGTCGACTGATTCGAGATGCAGTTTACGAGCTAGTGTACAAGAAACACCCTTATAGAAGGTCCACCTTAGGAACGGTTGAACACCTAAAGAAACCTTCCTTGGTCAAGATATATGACTTCTTTGATACCTATTACGTACCTAACAATATGGCCATATGTATTTCGGGTGATATCGAGATTGAGGAAACTATCCAGATCATCTCTGAGAATTTCAAACATCTGGAACCACGGGTCTTACCTAACCCTAAGCAGTGGGAGGAAGATCCGATTGATGGGGTCGAACGAGTTACTGTCCAGTACCAAGGTGAAGAATACGTGATGGTCGTTTTCCAAACAGCACCGCGAAACCATACCGATGTGGAAGCTCTAATGCTCTTTGACATGATTTTGGATAATGCTACTGCGGGACTAATTAATCTCAACTTGAACCAACAACAGAAAGTGCGACGAGCTGGTTCTCGTCCTACATTGAGCAATGACTACGGTAGCCAAGAGCTATGGGGTGTTCCGAAAAAAGACCAATCTTTACAAGCAGTCGAACAGTTGCTTTTGGAACAGATAAACCTGATAAAACAAGGTCAATTTGAAGATTGGATCATCCCTGCAATTGTGACAGATTTTAAAAAATCCCAGAAGGCAGGTTTGGAAAATAACGAAAGTCGGGTTGGAACCCTTCGGGGCTCTTTTATTGCTAATCAAAGTTGGGAATATGCTATTCGTTCAATTTCACGAATGGAGAGGTTGACTAAGAAAGATGTGGTTGCAGTAGCTAACAAATACTTTGGAGATAACTATGTAGTTGGTTACCGAATCGATGCTCAGCATGAGTTTCCACAAATCGAAAAGCCAAAAATTGATCCTATCGAGATGGATCCAACTCGTCAATCAACCTTTGCTGCGTCGATAATGGCAATGCCAGTATCAGAAATTGAGCCCGTTTTTATCAAACCCGAACAAGATTACCAGATCGTTGACTACTATTCAGGGGTCAAGCTGTATCATTCCGAAAACCCGGTCAACGACCTATTCACCCTCACTTTCTCTTTTGAAGTGGGTAAACTCCACCATCAAAAATTAGGTGCGGCTGCCTTGCTATTGGATAAGTCCGGAACATCTC
>JYMV01021990.1_pt1 | contig 12330 bp, 9 predicted proteins | sample 338911 | NCBI WGS metagenome assembly JYMV01 (sample SAMN03354496, study PRJNA234377) | hydrothermal vent metagenome | biome: Deep sea; feature: Hydrothermal plumes at the Eastern Lau Spreading Center, Western Pacific Ocean; material: Seawater | place: Tonga | collected 2009 | depth 2000 m m | reverse complement strand
TCTTGGGTTTGAGTGGGCTCTTCAGCCACGTCCGGTATTGGTAGGTCGTATTTGGGAAAAAGCGGCTCACCCTTGAATACGGGTGCGCCGTCCTGAACTCCGTTGGTATCAGCACCAATGCGGTGAATCAGTTCGTTCATGGTTTGAGGCATGACTGCGGTGAGCCAGGTTGCCGCCGCGTAGAGTCTGTTCAAGACGATCCGAATGATGGAAGCGGCACGTTCTGGGTCTTCTTTGATCACTTTGAAAGGAACGGTGTCGTTGATGTATTTGTTGAGTCGCCGAACTAAGGCCATTGCAGTATCCACTGCTTCGTGGGTTCGATACTGCAAGATCAATTTGGTGACGGCTTGGCCAAGATTGTTGGTCATGGCAATGACTTGTGAATCTTCGTCTGCATTGGCTTTTGTGTATGCCGGCGCCTTTGCATCGAATCTTTTTTCAACGAGATTCAGTGTGCGGTTGACCAGGTTTCCCAAATCGTTGGCGAGTTCGGTGTTGTTGCGTGTGACCAGTCCGGCCTCGCTGAAACTGGCGTCTTGCCCGACGCTCATGTCTCGCAGTAAGAAATAGCGGAAAACCTCCACGCCGTATTGGTCCTTGAGCGCCATGGGGTCGACCACATTTCCCTTGGTTTTTGACATTTTGGAATTGCCCATCAACCACCAGCCATGCGCGACAATGCTCTTGGGCAGTGGTACTTCCATGGCCATTAGCATCGTTGTCCAATACACGGAATGGGTGGTCAGGATGTCCTTGCCGATAAGGTGGGTGGATTCAGCCCACCAACCTTTCCATTCGTCGCTATCTGGGTAGCCAATTCCAGTGAGGTAGTTGAGTAACGCGTCAAACCAAACGTAGGTGACATAGTCAGTATCAAAGGGAAGTTCAATGCCCCAACTCAGACGTGATTTAGGTCGAGAAATACACAGGTCGGTCAATGGTTGACGCAAGAACCCAAGCACTTCATTCCGACGATGAGAGGGGCGAATGAAATCCGGATTCTCATTGATGTGATCGATGAGCGCTTGCTGATAGTTGCTCATCTTGAAGAAGTAGTTTTTCTCTTCAATCCACTCCACAGGATTACCACTTGCCGGGCACTTCCCGTCCACCAGGTCTTTCTCTGTCCAGAAGCGTTCCTCGCTGACCGAATACCAACCACCGTATTCTTTGGCGTAAATGAGATCTTTGTCCCAGAGTTCGTTCAACACCCTGTGAACGACGGCCTTGTGGCGCTTTTCGGTGGTGCGGATGAAGTCAGTCGGCTCAATATGGAGGTTCGGCCATAAGGTCTTGAACGCCATGTGGAGTTCATCACAATGCGCTTGAGGAGTGACTCCTCGGCCATCGGCCGCCTGTTGGACTTTTTGGCCGTGTTCGTCGGTACCTGTGAGAAAGAAGGTGCTATGGCCCATCAACTGATGCCAGCGGGTTATCGCATCGGTGAGAACAGTCGTGTAGGCATGGCCGATATGTGGTCGGTCATTTACGTAGTAGATGGGTGTTGTGAAGTAACGGTGACTCATTCGATCAAACTCGCAAAGAGGCGGGTAAAGAAGGTCATTCCCCACCCCATAAAAATAATACCGGCAGTAACGCAGAACGCCATGGTCATGGTAACTCCGCTAGAGGTGCTTGTAACCATGGTTCCTACAATAGGAAGTGATGCGACCAGCTTCAATACGGGACTGATAATCAAATAGAGCGCAATCCACAAGAGGATTCCACCCAATGCCCGATATCTCCACCTTTGTTCATGGGGGTGTTTTCCAAGTGCAGAAATCAACGAATCGCGTGGGCCGCGTGCCAAGATGAGTTGACCCCGACTGGGGCCAATGCGGTGTTTGTTGATTGTGCCAAAGGCGGTCACAAGATCTCCAGTGCGGATGACTTCAAAGCGAACTCGTTGGTCACCTACCATGGCACCGCCTTCGTTATGGCAGTTCTTGTCGGCCGCAAAATAGGCCCATTGTTCTTCAATTAATTGCGCTCCTAGAACCTGTCCGGCTTGGGGCGAAATACTCTCCAGGCTGAGGAACGAAGTCACTTCAGAGAGCCCAAATGCACTGACTTTGAACCTTTTTCCTACTGTTTGAGTGTTCTTGAGTTGTCCGTCATTGTTGTCATAGCCACGTGTTGCAAAGGTGCCGGAGTCCGGAACGGTATTGACCCAGGATTTCTCATAGCTGGTCGTATCTACCTTCTTTTTTTGTTTCTTGATTTCAATCCACGCACAGGTCTGAACATGGCGCTGTACGATTCCGTAATCGCCCATGAGGATTGGGTCTGAGGCAGGCTTGTCAAAAGTGAGCGAGCCTGTGTAGGTGCCGGGAAGTCTCTGATCGGCGTCTGAGTCATTGATGTTGGGTGCGTTTTGAATGGCTGTGGAGATGTCGACTCCGGCTTCGCCTAAGACCAATACGAGCAAGCCTCCAACGAACAGTATCGCTCCCAGGAACAAACTCATCGAAAGCCTGATGAGCTTTAGCTCGGCGATCGAGTTGTTTCCATCCTTTTGCTGGTCTGGACTATCTAAATCCAACTTGTCATTCTCATGCCGTTGAAAGAGTGTTTTGAGTTCGCAAGAAGGTGAGCGTAGCGACTCGGCATTTCGAACGCAACACCCAGTAAAGATTTGATTTTTTTTGCAGAAAAGCTCTTGACTCACCCTGGGGCCGATGGTAGTCACGCTGAGCCTTTTGGGCCGAAGCCCCCGTAGCTCAGTCGGATAGAGCGGGGGATTCCTAATCCCTGTCTGTCACAGGTTCGATTCCTGTCGGGGGTACTTTTTAGAGGCGTTTGAAATCGTAGGTATGGCGCGCTAATGATAATTGCGTCATTCATTGCAGTATTTGGAGGGGAGAGTGAATAGGTCAGAGCTTATTGAAGCGGTTGCCTCGCAGGCGAATCTGCCGAAGAAACAGGCAGAAGTTGCAGTCAACACAATCTTTGACTCTATGACAGCAGCCCTTATCAAGGGCGAGCGGGTGGAGATTCGTGGCTTTGGTTCATTTACGAACCGTCATTACGGCGCATATACGGGTCGTAATCCCAAGACGGGCTCACCAGTCCAGGTGCCGCCCAAGCGTCTACCGTTCTTCAAAGTCGGCAAAGACTTGCGAGAGCGGGTCAACGAGTAGCGCTCTGTCCAGTAGCGCCAACTTCCATTTCATTTTCAGTCCAGGGTTAGTACTGTTCCCAACGGGTCTCAGGTCACTTCTGAGCGAGCAATCATGACGAAGTGTTGCGAATGCTCAAGGGTGCTGGCTGATGGAGCGAGCTTTTGTCCTTTTTGCGGTACGGTCCAGACTAAGGACGCGACGCCGGACGATACGACTACATCTTCTTCTCGACAACCCACAAAACGCGGCAAACAAACAGATGCGATGGAGCGTCGTCAGGAAATTGGGCGTGCGGATGCGGCCGTTGAGACTCATCCTTCTGATGAAAGTACATTGGGCAGCGCTAATACAGTTATCAGAGGGCTTCCGTCCAAAGAAAGTGCAAGAGAGCACCGGGCTTCTTCTGAGCGCCCAACAGTAGTGCGGCATGTGCCCTCTGAGGATTCATCCCCCGCAGTCGCCTCCCGGGCGCCCGGGAAGATGATCGATACAGTCCCAGGATTGGTTGGCGCCAAGAAGATGCCACAGCGTTCCACTCAGGATATCCAGGGCCGGAATATTCCTATTTCACCCCAGCGGGAATCTGACGTTGATCATCGCGTGTCTGACGACATGACTGCGCCTACCATAGTGAATGACCTGGATGCCACGGATCACTCTGGTTCCGGGGATTACATGTCCAATCTCGCGAATTCTACACAGGCAATTGAGATGACCCAGGAAATGTTAGATGCCATGGATCAACATGCCGCACAGATTCAAGTATCCAAAGAGCATCTGCCTCATGTAGACCCCGGTTTTGAAAAGACGGGCTCTATGGATATGGAGGTGTCGCCGGAACTCCTGACTGATCATGAGGAGGATGCAAGTGTTACGGCTCCAAGCCTCACAGAGCCGTCAGAAGCTGAGGAAACACGATCCTCGGACAGCGGGCCTCACATAGCTCAAGACACAGTAGAACCGGCGGTTGCCCGTATGCCGGAGAGTCGTTCTCTCACGAGTAACTCACCGCCCGCTGTCAAGCCATCGCGTGTTGAGACACCTTTTGATAAGGCGTTTGAGTACGTGCTTACCAACAAGATCTGGACGATTCCCGTTGGTATTGTGGTGTTGGTGTTAGCATTGTTTCTGGCCGAAAGCCTGCGTTAGTGTCAGGGACACCCGGCGTTTTACCGCCCGTATAGAATCAATATCCTTCGTGCAGTGTTCCAAGCCTTTGGAAAGCGTGACAGTTTGTTCTCTAGATCTTGTTCAGTCCCCCGAAATGACTAAATTTTGGCGCTGGGACGTTCAGTGCACTAGTGTAAGAAATGGTCGTTTACGAGTGAGGTCAACGGGGGTAAGGTGAAATGGAAGAGTTAGTTACGACGATTTATCTAATCGGAGGTGTAGCACTTGCAATCGGGTTTACTGCAATGTGCGCTGAAGGTGTACTTTCACTGCTTCCAGCAGCAGGTGAGGACAATCCGCAAACCGACCCCTAAGCGGGTCGCGATTCTTGCCGGAGCGCTGGTATTATTGATCGGCAGCTCTACGGCATTTGCCGAATTTCAATATGAACGCGCCTTCAAAGGGAAAACTCTGGTTGAAGGGTTGGGCTTTGAAGGGGCCTTGACGGTCTTCGATGATACTCCGCGCATGTTCAGGCGTTTGGGACATCCCAATACATTAGCTCGGTTTCCGTTGTGGTATTTCTATGACGCCGGACAGTACAAAGTGACTGTAAACGCGGAGTATGTCGCCGGTCGTTTTCAGGTAAGAAGCATTCAATATTCCGGTGACAGGAGACGGCGCTTCGTTACGAATCAAGGGATCCGCCTGGGTGATTCGGTTCAAAAGATCATCGATGTGTATGGCGAACCAGATACAAAGGCGGTAGTCAATTCAGTGCAGAAAGTGAAGGGTAGGACGCTGAGCTACAAGGCTCGCGGAATCGCCTTCAATGTTGGAAAAGTCAGTCGTGTGATTGCGATCAATGTGTTTCGACCTGAGCGGCTTCAAGTTGAAAGCGTTGAGGCCGCAGCGCCTAAGAAGGGTGCCGGTATCGTCGACACTGACGCTCCAATACATTTGATTAAACCCGATCTCGAGCGACTTCTGAAACTAGAAGATTTGGGGTTGTCGTTACAATTGCCGGAAGAATGGACTCCGGTGGTGCCGCTTACAGAGAGCGGCGGTAGTTACGCAGAAAAGGCCGGTCGGCTCAGTTTGAACATTTCTGTGTGTAAGGCATGCGGGAAGAGTATTTTGGAGAAAGTGACGGAGTTTGAGAAACAGAGGCCGAGTAACCGAGTGCCGGAAAACTTGCGTTGGCTGGTTGAGGATTTGGCCGCTGTGCGAAATGCTGAACGGGTCTATATGGGGTTGTACATGGACACCGGCGACAATCGTCCTACCTGGCTTGTGGCATTGCAAAAGGGGCGGAAAGTTGTGCTGGTAGCGCTGAGTGTAAAGAGCAAGAAGCCCTTGGTTTCGTCGCTGCAACGCAACGTGATCTCTTTCTTGAAGGGTGTGAAATTAATTCCCTGACAGTATTCGGGCAGTCACTGTCAGTTCATAATATCCATCGCAGTCCATAGAAAAACCACGACCTCAGCCGTTGCCACCAGCTTCGCTCTTGCCAGTCGCGTAACGTGAATTCCCGGCAGTTTTCCAAGTCCTTTTCGAAGTTATCTTTCACCTCTCTACCGAATGTGCGGTCGAGAACCAGAATATTGACTTCCAAATTACTTCGCAGGCTGAGGTGGTCGAGGTTAGAGCTGCCGACTGTGCTCCAAACATCATCAATGACAGCAGTTTTGCAGTGCAGCATTGAACCTTGCCATTCAAACAAGCGGACGCCGTTTTTGATAAGACGTCCGTAGAGATGTCGAACTGCCCAAGCCACCATCTTGATGTCGCTGACAGACGGCAAAATGATGCGAATATCGGCTCCTCGTTTGGCCGCCTGGTAGAGCGCCTTTCGGATTCGAAGGTCCGGTACAAAATAGGCGTTAGAAATCCAGATGCTTTTGTGTGCCTGGCGAATCGCGTGGAGGTAGCTTGTTCTAATGTCGCGTTGAAAGCGGTTGCTAGACAGGATGGACACGGATTGGTTGGCAGGCTGCACAGCGGCTACTACCGGGCGACGGGGCAAGCGTCTTCGAGTGTGTTTGCCCTTTTCCCAGACATTGAGAAAAAGACGATTCAGGTCGTTGACTGCCGGCCCTTCAAAGCGGACATGTGCATCGCGCCAATTCTCTCCTCCGTTCTCTTTGGATTCGTGCTGCATGGAAAGATTGAGTCCACCCACGAAGGCCACTTTGTTGTCTACAACCAATATCTTTCGGTGATTGCGCCGCAAGAGACCCCAACGCGGCCGCCATGGTTTCAAGGGACGATATTCAACAACCTGGACGCCCTCTACCTCCATTGTTTCAAATATCAATGGGTCAACGTCAAAGCAGCCCACAGCGTCATAAACGGCTCTAACAATTACCCCTTGCCGGCTTTTCTTACAGAGGGTTTCGGCAAATCGCCAACCAACGTCATCTCCGCGCCAAATATATGAACCAATGTGAATAAAGGACTCGGCCTCCTGGATAGCCTGGAGCATTGCCGGAAAGCCTTCCCTGCCGTTATTGAGCAGTTGGACCTTAGAGCCTTTTCTGAGTCGTCGCTTATAGCGTACGTATCGTGTGAGATCTTCCGTAACAGAGTCCTGACATTCTATTTCTTGTTTGGATACAATTTACGCCACGCACTCTCTTTTTTGCCAAGCTTTTTTCCAGTGAGTGCGCGTAAAGCGTCGTGCGCCCGGTTACGAACTAAGACGTTTGTGTCGCTCAAGCGACCGACCAGATGCCGTACAGCCTTTCGAGCATTGAGACGCTTGAGGGCTCCAACAGCCCGGAGACGCACGTTGGTTTTCTTGTCGTCCAGTGCGCTAATCAGCGCAGAGGTTACGCTTTTGTCCCCAATAGCTCCCAGGGCCCAGGCGGCGTGCATTCGAACGCTTTCAGCAGAATCCTTGACCAACGCTTCGGCCAGTGCGGAGGCCGTGCCCCTGGCATGGTAGTACACCATGACTCGCGCAATGACTCCCCGAACGTCGGGATCAGGGTCGGAAAGTACAATGCTGTTTAGCAATTTCGTGTATTCCGGGCTCTTATGTTTCATTCGATTAAGAATCTTGCTGGCCTGTGAGCGGATGTTGGTGTTCTTGGCTCGCATTGCACGCAGTAGTGTTTTGATTGACCCGAATTTTTTCATCCCTTCAAATTGGATACGCAGGTTCTTTGTTGTGTGACTGGTATCCGCCAATTTGAGGATCAGCGATTTCATGTCGTCGTTATCGGTGATTTTATTGATCGACAAGAAAGGCCGAGCCTTATCCGGCTGTGCGGCACCCAATATCTGCTTTTTGGGGATCGATACAGGCGCCAACGTTGATTTAGCCACAGCCGCTTCGGTTTTCTTGGGTGTGGTTAGCTCTTTTTTTTGGGTCGTTGTTGCCTGCGTTTTTGACTCTGTTTTTTGCTTCTTAGCGCTGCATGCAACGACAAAAAGTAGAATTAAAAGCAGAGCAAGTTTGAGATTAACTGGCATCATTTCCTCCGGTGCCTTTCGAGCGCCTATCTTGCCGCTTGTGCGTCTTATATCAACCCAGTAGAATCCGCCCGCTATGCCGTTCGGAGTCCAAGATCGCAACGCCAGACTCCATTTATTGGAAGAGAATAACTTCGATTTCCTCATTGTTGGGGGTGGAATTACGGGTGTTGCCTGTGCACGAGACGCAGTTTTGCGCGGTTTTTCCGCTGCTTGTGTGGAAAAGAATGACTTTGCCTACGGAACCTCCAGTCGATCCAGCAAATTGATTCACGGGGGGTTGCGCTATTTGGAACAGGCTAATTTCAAGCTTGTTTTTGAAGGCACACACGAACGCGCCCAGCTCCGCAAGGTTGCACCACACCTGGTTAAACCCATTCCTTTTATGTTTCCCGTTTTCAAGGAAGCCAAGCACGGTATGGCGACCATTTCGTTTGGATTGTGGTTGTACGACACATTGGCGGGTAAGCACCGTTATGGTCGCCATCGAAGGTACAAGCGCGATGAGATAATGAGTCTGGAACCCGGGTTGCGGAGTGAGGGGCTCAGCGGGGGAGCGGTTTACTATGATTGCATGACCGATGATGCCCGCCTGTGCTTGGAGAACGCGGTGTCTGCCCACGAGTCCGGCGCCGTTATGCTCAATTACACGCGCTTTTTGCACTCGGTGAAAGATCCCGATGGCCGTGCAATAGGCGCTACTGTTCGCGATGAAAACAGCGGTAGAGAGTTCAAGGTGAATTGTAAGGTGTTGATCTATTGTGCCGGGCCTTGGACGGATCAGGTGCTGAGTGCTGGTCAAGAGAAACAAAAATCAATGATTCGCACCACGAAGGGCGTGCATCTCTTGTTTGCCGCTGATCGCTTGCCTGTCAATCATGCGGTTGTCATGAACTCTGTGACTGACGGTCGAGTCGTCTTTGCCATACCGAGAGGTCGGGTCACCCTGGTCGGAACAACTGATACAGATTACAACGGCGATCCGGACGGCGTTCATGCCACCTCTGAGGACGTGGACTATCTAATGGAGACCTTGGAACACTACTTCCCTGGCCTGAACCTCACCCGCGAAGACATTCGAGCATCGTATGCGGGACTTCGCCCACTGGTTAGAGATGATTCCGATTCACCCTATGACGTATCGCGTGAGCATACAGTCTCAATTGGAGAGGATTCCAGCGTTACGATTGGCGGAGGGAAATATACGACCTATCGGCTGATGGCCGATGATATTCTTTCAGAGGCTATGAAAGTGATGGGGCTACGGCGCGCTGAGCGTGTGAAATGTGCAACGCGTGATGTCTTGCTGGTCGGTGCTGAGGATTTGGCACCTCAACAACGCGAGGAGTTGTTGAAAGAACTCTACGCCAAGATGGACGAGGATATCGCCGACTACCTGCTCAATGCATACGGCGGTCGTGCCGGCCGTGTCGCTGGTGGCGATTTGTCTCGCCTTGTGAGTGGCTTTCCCTTTGTTTATTCCGAAGTGGAATACGGCATTCAGAACGAGTCAGCGGTTACGCCTGCAGACGTGCTTATTCGACGCATCCCGGTGTTTTATGAGGCGCCCGACCAAGGTCTGGAATGTCTTGATAAGGTGGTAGACCATATGGCGGCCTCTTTGGGATGGACGTTGGATCAGAAGGAAAAACATACAGAGGATTATCGGGCCCTGGTGGAAAGCTCCAGGCGATGGCGTAATCCATGATCTTTGAGCATGAACTCAAGGTTGCACTTGCAGCTGCCAAAGAAGCCGCTGACGCCATTTGTGAATTCAACGGCACAGAGACTGAAATTCAATACAAGAATCCAATTGAGCCGGTCACCGAAGCCGATATGGTCGCTGATCGAATTCTCTCGGCGGCGCTTCTGGGTGCATTTCCAGATTATGGTTGGTTGAGCGAAGAAAGTATCGACTCACCCGCTCGGCTGAGCAAAGACTATGTCTGGGTGGTGGATCCCTTAGACGGCACACGTGAGTTTATTGCCGGGCGTCCAGAGTATTGTGTGAGCGTGGGCTTGGTGGTCAAGGAAGAGCCCGTGCTGGGAGTCATTGTAAATCCTGCTACAGGTCACTGTTTTTCGGCTGTGATCGGGGCGGGTTCAACCCTCGACGGTGAACCGATTCACGTCTCTAAGACGGTGGATAGTGCGACAGGGGTCACTCTTGTGAGTCGCAGCGAGAGTCGCCGCAATCTACTGACTCGATTTGATTCAATTCTAACTTTAGAACCGATGGGTGGCATGTCTCATAAGCTCTGTTTGGTGGCCGCGGGTCATGCCGCAGCAACCTTTACCCGTTTTCCCCGGAACGAATGGGATGTGGCAGCCGGAATTGTTATTTTGCAAGAGGCCGGCGGTGTGATGACTCGCTTGGATGGTTCTCCGCTTCGTTTCAACCAGAGTTCGCCGGAGATTGTGGGCATGGCTGCGTCTAATAACGGCAGCCATCAGGAACTCTTGGATCTGGTCAATTCCGTCTAGTTCAAGAGACCGCGTACAGTGCTGTCGCTTGAGCCGCCTCCCAACGCGCCGGGTATTCTCATCTTTTGTCCCTCAGTTCGTCCCGCCTTGTGGGCCTGTCCTTCCCGGTATCGGCTTGTACCCATGTTGCGTCTCGATGGATAGCGTTGCGACAGGAATTCCCGGAGTGCAGGATCACCGGTCCAAATGAGCCCTTGCTCCTGGCACATGCCTTTTTGAAGGTCGAGTTGTTCGTCAAAACCCATGAGCACACCGGCGCGATATTCACGTCCGGACTCGCGGTATTGTTGTGCTTGCGGCACTTGCTTTTGGTAATTCTTCCAGAGTGAGTCAACCGTGCGTTGCAGGTAGTCGTGGACGTATTCGGCCAACTCCACATTGTGTGGCTGTCCCATTATTTCAAGCATGCGGACCTGTTTCTTGGATAGGGCGATCGTTGTGTTGACCCAGATGCACTGGACAAAGAAATGGTCGCTCAGGATCCGGCCTATCAACTTACGTTCAAGGCTAATCCGAGCACTCGCTTTACCAATCCAGCGATAGACAAAAGAGGCCTCTTCCTGGGTTTCTTGAAGCTCTAGATTATGCATCAACAGAAGTTTGTTGGCCGTGTTCATGGCGGATTGCGCCTCGTTTTCGTTTGCGGACGTGGCCAGTTGCATCAACTTCTGAATACGCCTAAGTACACGATTTGTATTTGGGTCATAGGCGCTGGTACCGACTTCTCCTGGGGCCACCTCAAGCATTCTGCATGCGCGTCTAAACAGAATGCCGTGGGGTTTTGCGGCGCTTGCATCAAAGAGCTCCGACACGGCCTGGTGTGCCATTTCGTGGCGTAGTGTTTGTTCAATTTGAAGCCAGTTGGATGAGCGAATGTGGTCACGGCTGATACCAAGTGTTCGCGTATTGCCTTCCCAGCGACCCAGACGTTGCCGGGCCTCATCGAGCACGAATACAGGGGGAGTGAGTCGACCGCCCAGACATTCGTCATTGATACGCCGCCAACGAAGTAAAAGCTGGCGTAGAATATGGCGTTCTAAGCGGGTCTCTAATTCAGACACCTGATTTCTATCCTTCGGCGCCTTCTTTTCCTACCCATTGAGGTGCGTTCCAGAAAATCCAGCTTTTGTTGGGTTGTTCACTGACGTCGCCACTGGTGCCGAACCAGAGGGGCATTCCCCAGGGAAGGTCTTCACGTGGGATCATGGCTCTGATGTCGGCAAAACCGCCCATGGTGTAAGGAATGAATGGTCCATTCATGTCAATACCGAGAGCGGTGCCGGACAGAATGTTCATGCCACCGTTCCAGGACACGGAGGCCGCCGCTTCATCGGGGTGGGCCAGTTTGACCCAATAGGCATTATTCCCCGTGGAGACGGGTTGATAAGCGTTTTCAGCAATCTCACCAAAAGTAATAACGAGCTTGATATCGTTCTCGGCCAGTACCTTTTCAAGCAGCTCTTTTCGATAGGCACTGAGTGACAGACTCATGGCCAGGTCCAATACCTCATGATCGGGCACAGTGTCGTTGAGGGGGTAAGGGTAGGGGCTCAGCATAAGGTAGTTCGAGCCCACTCCCAGGTTCTCCAATAAATGATTGATTTTTTGCCCTGCATCGCCCACCAGAACACGTCCGGCTACGATTTGGTCAATGCCGTAGTCCTGAGCAAGAACAAGGATGGGGACGTTGTTGTCCAGTTGGCCGCGATACCATAGAGGCACCTGATGGAAATCGTTATTGGTGTCGATACCCGACTCCGTTTGGATCACCGTCTGAGCGGGCGTTTGATAGAGGAATTCAACCCAATCGGCGGGCGGTCCTGCGTCGTGTCGTGTGTCCGGGTTGAACTTGGGGGGCTCCCAACTGACTTCGTCTGGCTGTGACTTTTCAAACGCGCTCAGGGATTTTGCCACTGTGGAAGGGAAGGGCGCAGACGGCGCTTCATAACGGATTCCGTTCGAACTACGCAACTGGACCTGCAATCCGCTTTTGGCTCGTTCGGTTTTGGTACCGCCACGGCCGAGTTGATGACTGGCCCCAAAGGGCAGATCCCGGTAGGGGATGTCACGATCACCAAAATAATACTTGCTGCTCTGGAATTGCCATCCGTCAGCGCAGATGACAACCTCTTCG
>JYMV01040825.1_pt1 | contig 12334 bp, 15 predicted proteins | sample 338911 | NCBI WGS metagenome assembly JYMV01 (sample SAMN03354496, study PRJNA234377) | hydrothermal vent metagenome | biome: Deep sea; feature: Hydrothermal plumes at the Eastern Lau Spreading Center, Western Pacific Ocean; material: Seawater | place: Tonga | collected 2009 | depth 2000 m m | reverse complement strand
AAACATGGGTATTATTTGAAAGGAATGATGGCAGTGTCAACAAAGGAATCCTGTGATCGCTGCTTGATCGATTTTGGCTCTAAACGAGAAATCAAGTTTACGATTTTATTAACAAGCGATACCGATCTAGTAAATAATGATGAACAAAATGTCATATATTTTAATGATCAGGTAGAAATAGTAGATATCAGTCCTGTTATGGCTGAAAATTTATTACTGGATCGACCTTTGAAGAAGCTGTGCATTGATGATTGCAAAGGATTGTGTCCTTGTTGCGGTTGCAATAAGAATGAAAAAAATTGCGCTTGCACGAAAGAAACAAATAATTCCCGCTGGGAAGGTTTGAAAAATTTAAATTGATATAAACTAAGGAGAATTCGGAGTACAAATGGCTCTACCAAAAACAAGAATATCAAAAGCGAGAGGCAGAAAAGGCCGCACCCATTATAAGGCTGGTCACGTGCAAACCGCTATCTGTGCACAATGCAGTCAAGCAAAATTACCGCACCGCGCCTGTCCTAATTGCGGATACTACCGCGGTCGTCCTGTTGTTTCAGCAACGGAGTAATATTTCTTCATGAAAATAGCTTTAGATGCCATGGGTGGAGATTTCGCACCCGAGGCATCGGTACATGTTACCCTTGAAACACTGCATGCAGATATTCAAGTAGGATTTGGCTGAACATTTGGAGAAAACGCCCAGTGAGAGCTAAAATAACAGCAACAGCCCGATATTTGCCGGAACGTACCCTCTCCAATTTTGACCTGGAAAAAATGGTGGATACCACTGATGAATGGATTCGTTCCCGAACAGGTATTGAAAACAGGCATATTGTGGCAGAAGGTGAAGCCACATCCGATATGGGTGCGCAAATCGCCAAACAACTTTTAGCACGGTCCGAAAAAGCTGCCGAAGATATTGATCTCATTTTAGTTGCTACTAGTACACCGGATTTTCCCGTTGTTTCTACTGCTGCACTGGTACAAGATAAAATTGGTGCTGCAAATGCCTGGGGCTTTGATATTGTTGCTGCCTGCACTGGTTTTGTCTATGCGATGGAAACCGGCTCTAAAATGATTGAATCTGGTCAGTATAAAAATGTAATTGTCATCGGCGCTGATACCATGAGTTCCATCATTGATTATACAGATCGTAATACCTGTATTATATTTGGCGACGGTGGTGGTGGTGTACTGTTAGAACCAAGTGAAAATGAACACGGTGTATTGGATTCCATTCTGCATACGGATGGGAGCGGAAGTAAATACTTAACAGTACCTGCCGGCGGTAGTCTGCACCCAGCTTCCATAGACACGGTAGAAAAAAAGATGCATTATGTATACCAGGATGGCAAAACGGTATACAAATTTGCTGTAAAGAACATGGCCAAAGTCAGTAAACAAATCCTGGATAAAAACGGATTAAAAGGTGAAGACATTAAATTATTTATACCACACCAGGCTAATAAACGGATTATAGATGCTGCTGCAGAGCGCTGCGGTCTGCAAAAAGATCAAGTTTTTGTCAATATTAACCGTTATGGAAATACGACGGCTGGAACTATTCCTTTAGCCATTGATGAAGCTGTGGAAATGAACCTGTTGGCAGAAGGCGATCTGTTGTTACTGGCAGCATTTGGAGGTGGATTTACTTGGGGCAGCATGCTTATCCGCTGGGGCAATGTTTCATGAGTTTAGCGTTTTTATGCCCGGGGCAAGGGTCTCAAAATGTAGGCATGGGCCAAGACATTTTTGATAATTCTGATCTGGCTAAATCTTATTTTGAAACCGCTAATGAAATCCTGGATGTGGATATTCAAGACATCATGTTCAATGGCCCTGAACAATCTCTAAAACAAACGCAATACACTCAACCTGCCCTCTATATTGTTGCTGTAACAATCGGTTTACTTTTGATGGAAAAAGGAATTAAACCAACCAGTGTAGCCGGTCATAGTTTAGGAGAATATTCAGCTTATACAATTGCAGGTTCATTCGATTTTGAAACTGGGCTGAAAATAGTAAAAGTAAGGGCTAACAGCATGCAAAATGCCGGTGAAGATCAGCCTGGGACGATGGCAGCCATCATTGGTTTGGACGATGAAACTGTAATGAAAATTACTGATAATATTTCCGGAACAGTCGTCGTTGCAAATTTTAATTCACCCGGGCAAGTTGTTATTTCCGGTGCAATAGAAGCCGTAAATTCTGCCATGACTGCAGCCAAAGAAAGTGGTGCTCGAATGGTTATACCTCTAAATGTGAGTGGTGCCTTTCACTCGCCCCTGATGTCAAGTGCTCGAGAACACTTTGCAGAAATGATAGATTCCATTGAAATTAGTAATTCTATGATACCTGTTTATAGCAATGTATCTGCTGCTCCGGTCACTCGAGCAGCTGAAATTCGAGAAGCAATGATTAATCAGTTGGAAACTCCAGTGTTGTGGAGCCAGACAATTTCAAATATGGCCCGCAGCGGTATAAATCATTTTATGGAAGTGGGTACAGGACGTGTCTTGCAGGGTTTATGCAAACGGATCGATCGATCGCTGGTAACAAGCGGTGTAGAAAACTGGAAGCAAGTAATCAATGCTTGATCTAAAAGGTAAGGTTGCTTTGGTCACGGGTGCTTCACGAGGTATCGGTAAAGCCATTGCCACTGTTTTATCTAATGCTGGTAGTCATGTGGTTTGCGTAAGCCGCAGTGCAAAGGATGTTCAAGCAGTGGCAGATTCCTTGCCCAATGCTTCTGCAGCAGCGTGTGATATTTCCTCATCCGCAGGGTTTAAAGAATTGGTCAATAAAATTGTGGAAGAACAGGGTCAATTGGATATACTCGTCAACAATGCCGGTATTACCAGGGATGCGCTCATTATGCGCATGAAAGATGATGACTGGAATATGGTGCTGGATATTAATTTAAAAGGTGCGTTTAACGGTATTAAAGCTGTCATGCGTCCTATGATGAAACAGAAGTCTGGCCGGATTATTAATATTTCGTCCGTGGTGGGTTTGACCGGCAATGCCGGCCAGGCCAATTATGCCGCATCCAAAGCAGGCCTTATCGGCCTCACGAAATCCACCGCTAAAGAATTATCCTCGCGCAGGATAACGGCCAATTGCATCGCTCCGGGCTACATTGCCACTGATATGACCGATAATTTAAGCGATGCCGTAAAAGAAGATTTAGAAAAACAAATTCCGCTGGGTCGGATCGGAAGTCCGGATGATATTGCCAATATGGTGCTCTTTCTCGCATCGGATGAGGCGAGTTATATCACCGGTCAAACGATCACTGTTGACGGCGGACTAGTCATGATATAAATAAGGAGAAAAACATGTCAGAAACACTGGATAAAGTAAAAGAAGTCGTCATGGACAAGCTTGGCGTTGAAGAAAGCCAGATCACAGAAACGGCTCATTTCATGGATGATCTCGGCGCTGATTCTCTCGATACTGTAGAACTAATTATGCAGCTCGAAGAAGAGTTTGGTATTGAAATTCCTGATGAAGATGCTGAAAAAATCACAACAGTTGGAGCAGCTGTAGAATATATCGACAAAAAATAGTAACACATGTTTAAACGCCGAGTAGTCATTACTGGATTAGGAGCACTGGCTCCTAATGGTAACTCTGTTGTCAATTTCTGGTCCGGACTATTAGCCGGGAAGAGCGGAATTCAGCGCGTGTCTTATTTTGACGCTGAAGATTTCAGCGTCAAAATTGCCGGTGAATTGTCTGATTTCAATGCTGAAGACTATTTTGACAGAAAAGAACTCCGTAAGCTAGATCCCTTTTCCATTTATGGTCTGGTAACTGCAGCAGAAGCGATTACCCATTCCGGGTTGGATGTGAATACTATTGACCGAGATCGGGCAGGAGTTATCATTGGCAGCGGTGTGGGTGGTATTCTGACTCTGGAAGACCAGCACATGGTAATGCAGAACAAGGGGCCCCGGCGGGTTTCCCCTTTCTTCGTACCCAAGATGATCGCCAATATTGCCGCCGGACAGATCGCTATTAAATTCGGTCTGCGCGGCCCCAACTTTACGGTTGTTTCTGCGTGTTCATCTGGATCAGACGCTATCGGCCAGGCCTTCCGCAAAATCCAATATGATGAAACGGACGTAATGATTACGGGCGGAACTGAAGCATCAGTAACACCATTGACCATCGCTGGGTTTGGAAACATGAAAGCACTTTCATCTTCCCATAATGATGAACCTGAAAAAGCCAGCCGACCCTTTGATAAGGACAGGGATGGTTTCGTTCTGGGTGAGGGTGCCGGTATGATCGTGCTGGAATCTCTGGATCACGCTCAGGAGCGAGGTGCTAACATCCTGGCTGAATTGTCCGGTTATGGTGCCACGGATGATGCATTTCACATTACCCAGCCGGCCGAAGGGGGAGCGGGGGCTGTAAAAGCCATTACACTGGCGCTGGAAGATGCCGGTGCACAACCGGAAGAAATTAATTACATCAATGCCCATGGTACATCCACTCACTTCAATGACAAATCTGAATCAGAGGCAATTCGAACCGTTTTTGGTGCTTATGCCGATGTCTTGAAGGTCAGTTCTACAAAATCAATGACCGGCCATCTCTTGGGTGCCAGCGGAGCTATAGCTGCCGTTGCCTGCGTTAAAGCCATTCAGGATAATAAGGTACCCCCCACGATTAATTATACAACCCCTGATCCTGAATGTGATCTGGATTATGTACCCAATACGGCTCAGGATCTGGAATGCAACGCAGTGATGATAAATGCTTTTGGCTTTGGCGGACATAATGCTGTATTGGTGATTCGAGCATGGAGCGCATAGCGTGGCGCTACTGCAGTCGCTAAAAGAGCTCTTAAGCAAAAAACCTACCCCATACACCCAGTTAGAAAAGAATATAAATTACAGTTTCAAAGATTATACATATCTCTACCAGGCTTTTACTCACCGTTCAAAAAGCGCCAACCCTAAATATAACTACGAGCGACTGGAATTCCTTGGTGATGCTGTCATTGATATCATTGTCAGTGCAGAATTGATGAAGGAATTTCCGGAAGGTGATGAAGGTCTATTAACGCAAAAGCGTTCGGCTCTAGTGCAGCGTTCCTTCCTGGCTTCCATGGGTGCTACACTGAATCTTTTAAATCATTTTAATGTTGAACCCACCGTTAACCTGGAAAATGATAAAGTGGCCATCAAACAGCTGGCTAACCTGTTCGAATCATTGATTGGTGCTATTTACCTGGATGGCGGCATGAAACCTGCTCAAAACCTCATTAAGGATACGATCTGGCAGCACAGGCTAGAAGCATGGAAAACAGTGAATTTCAAGGGCTTACTTATTGAATACTGCCATGCCAAGAATATTGAAAACCCCAAATTTCTTATTTCAGATGTCTCGGGGCCGGATCACCAAAAATTATTTGAGGTCCATGTTAAAATTGGAGCTGACATATTTCCGTCTGGAATTGGGATGGAAAAAAAGTCTGCTGAACAATCAGCAGCACAAAATGCCCTGGAAATTCTCCAGGTTTAAGCTTTTATCTCTTTGATCTGATCGCGGATCTTCGCCGCGCGTTCGTACTCTTCCCCATCAATTGCTTCTTGCAGTCTCTTTTCAAGGGAATTCAAAGAGGGAGCCCAGTCTGCGGATTCAAGAGCTTCCTTTTCTTCCGAACCAATAATATCGGGCAACATGGACGCTTCTGACATCACGTCTTCTTCAACCAGAATAGGCGCCTGCAAGCGTAAGGCAACTGCTAGGGCATCGCTGGGACGTGAATCGATTGACCGCTCGCCGATACCATCACCGCTGATTTCCAAACTTGCGAAAAATACACCTTCCTTCAACGTGGTTATCTTGACGGTTTTTAGTTTGCTGCCGATCCCTTTAATAATATTACCTATCAGATCATGGGTCAGTGGACGGGGTGGATCCATATACTCCAAAGCCAGGGCAATGGACTGTGCTTCAAAGGCACCTACAATGACGGGTAGTCGGCGATCGCCATCAATTTCTTTGAGGATCACAGCATAGCTCCGGCTGGGAGGATGGAAAGAAATCTTATTGACTTTTACTGCGATCATATGTGGATAACCCTTATAACAATATAGACTGTGAATTTAGCCATGTACAATACCTTTATTTTATTTTGATGATAATTCTTCTTTTAATTGCATGATGGGAACAACCGACGAGGGATCTGTACCATGGAGAATAGCGCACCAATAACTCACCCAGTCGCCGAAGTGGATCAGGTGCAGGAGTCTGACTCTTACTGATGAGCCTGCTACTGCAATAACGTGCTGGTTATTATTCTTCATACCAATAATGCGCTTGGTGATCTTCTGCCTTAATTGTACCCGATCATGATTATTGTTGTCGGTGAGCCAAAGCACACTCATGTTATCAAACAGTTTAGCATTGTTTTCCCAGCCTGCGATTTCATTATGGTTCATTTCCGGCAGTTCATTATGATAAGCCAGCATATCCGCATTTTCACAGAACTGTCCTTTCCAGCGCAGTGCCGCGACTGCAGTGCTTTCTGATGTACCATAAATAATGGGCAGTGTTTTATAAATTGATGCAGCTAATGTATATGTCAGGTTGGATGCAACTTCCTTTGCGTATTCATCTCGGTGCACGCGAAGTAATTTTACTGTATTTGAAATATCATTAAAAATGGAATCACCGATCAATCCTTGAGCCCTGAGCAAAAACAGCATGGGGACGATTGAATATGCCAACGCGGCCCGGGGCTGCAGTCCGGCAGGTATCGTAATGATATCACAGTTGTCAGTATTCAATTTTTCTGTTAATGATCCGCCTGTAGAAATACCGCAAATATTTGCACCTTTTGCATTAGCATCTGCGAACGCTGAAAGTGTTTCTTCTGTATTTCCTGAATATGACGAACAGATGACAAGTGTATTTTCATTCACCCAATTGGGTAAATTATAATTACGGCTTACAAGAAAGGGTACGTTCAATTCAGCAGCTAAAAGGGCTCGGCATACATCACCGCCGATGGCAGAACCGCCCATCCCGGCCACGACAATATTTTGAATTTCATTAAAGGTAATCTTTGCAGAGAAATTTTTACCAATATCCATTGCCTGTGCTAATTGGTCAGGAAAATCATAGATAGCTTTAGCCATATGTTCTGTATCGAGTGATTGTTTGTTCATTAATGTGTCCTGTTTAATACAAAATCTGTGAATTGCTCCATGGTTTTCTTGTGTTCACCTGTGAATACGGATAAGGAATCCTGTGCCCTGGCAATATAGTCGTGGCTCATTGCTCTGGCCCTTTCATCCACTCCTGTTTCAAGGAAAAATTCCCGCATTCGTTCCCGTTTTGTAGAAATGTCTGCATCGCTATTGCTAATTTCATCCCAGCCATTGTGTTTTCTGGCCAGAATTGTCAATACAGTTTGTTTATCAGCAACGATATCGCTGTCCAGGCTTTTACCCAGATTTTCCTGATAACTGAATATTTCCAGTATATCATCCTGGACTTGAAACGCCCGTCCGAGATTGATCCCATAGTTCCGTAATTCAGCGCATACATCTTTTGATTGACCACCAAGAATACCACCCAATTCAGCACAGAGGCACAACAGAGCACCCGTTTTCCTGCCAATCATGTCCAGGTATTGATCCATCGTTGTGGAGGCATCCCCTTCAAACTGGAGGTCAAAGGCCTGCCCTTCACATACGGTTAATGATGCTTTATTATATGCCTGAAAAGCAACCGTTGTATTCGCCTGCACTTGGCCGATTATGAGTTGCCCCAATGTAAAAATGCTATCTCCCACAAGAATGGCCGCTTCTTTTCCATATTTCTCATGGACAGATAATTTGCCGTGACGTGTATCATCATCGTCCATAATATCATCATGGACCAGTGTAAAATTATGCAATAGCTCAACAGCCAGACCGGCGTGCATGAGATCTTCGGGATCAGCATCAAATCCACGACCAGACAAATGCACCAGTATGGGGCGTAAACGCTTGCCTCGGCCTGTTAATACATAACGGATTGGATCGTATAGATACGCCGGTTCTTGAGGAATATCCAGCTTGACTAGATGGCGGTCTGTTTCCGAGCGGATGAAGTCCAGCAACTCGGTGAATGATTTAGTGTCCGGCATCGAGCTTTAATGTGCCTATTTCCTGGAGCTTATTCATGACCAATGCTTTGATCTCTTTCATGCGTTCTCGAGTATTGGCTTCAAAACGGCAGACGATCACCGGTTGTGTATTGGATGATCTTACCAAACCCCAGCCATCACCAAAACGAATCCGAACGCCATCCACCGTGATGCAGTCATAATTAGCGGTGAAATATTCCACGGCTTCTTTGGCAATTCGGAATTTTTCTTCATCGTTTTCCGCTTCCAGACGCAGCTCGGGGGTAGAGTAATATTTAGGAAGTTCAGCAACCATTTCCGAAAGTTTTTGATCGCACATAAATGGCGTCGTCATAGCCAAAATAATCGTCAGCGAAAAAAATATGTCCGCTCATTTCACCACCAAAAGGGCAGCCCAGTTCATGCATCTTCTGCTTGATGAGCGAGTGGCCGGTTTTCCACATGATAGGTGTACCACCATGCTTGGCAATCATTTCTTCCAGTGCCTGTGAACATTTAACATCGTATAAGATTTTGTCCCCTTTATTTTGGATCACTTCCGGTAGGAACAGGGCCATGAGCTGATCCGCCCAGATGATTTCTCCGGTTTCATCCACCACGCCCACACGATCGGCATCACCATCAAATGCTACACCTATATCATATTGACCTGTTTTCATGGCAGCGATTAGATCAACCAGGTTTTCCTGCACCGTTGGATCGGGATGATGATTGGGAAAGGTGCCGTCGATATCGCAAAAAAGTTCTGTCAACTCAACTCCGAGCTTTTTAAACACCTCCGGAGCCAGAATCGCACCAGCGGCATTACCGCAGTCCATGACCACTTTCATGGGGCGCTCAATATTGATTTTGCCTACAATCATATTGATGTAATCGTCCTTGAGTTCATGCCTTACTTCACTGCCCTCCCCTTTTTCAAACGCCCCGCTTTCAATAATTCTGCGGATATCCTGGATTTGAGCACCATAAACAGCTTTACGATCTAACGACATTTTGAAACCGTTGAATTCCGGTGGATTATGTGAACCAGTGATTTGCATGGCACCGGAAACGCCCAGCTTAAACATGCTGTAATAATTCACTGGTGTGGGTAGTATACCGATATTAATAACATCGACTCCTGTAGAGAGAACCCCTTGTTTGAAATATTTGATCAGGTCCGGGGTCGTCAGGCGAACATCACCGCTCAAGGTGATTTCCTGGCCACCAGAGCGTTTGACAAATGTGCCGAACCCTTTGCCCAAGTTTTCAACCACGTCCGGCGGGAAATCTTCTGCCACTTTGCCGCGAATATCATATTCTCTAAAAATGTATTTATTGATCATAATAAGTGAAAATTCTTAATGGTATATCATTGTGTGGTATATAATTTTATTAAATAGAAATTACGCTATCCATAACGAATGTGATATGATTCTATATACTATTTATTTTACTTCAGCATTTTAGAAAGATTTTTTTTCATTACTGCTGAAGCGGTGAGCAGACCTGAAAAGAGAGCGCTAGTGACGCCCACTGTGGTAACGTCCTGACCGGTAAGATAAAGATTTTTTATTTTCGTCTGAGGCCGTAGCCATTTTTGACGAAAGCGCTTTGGAGTATGACTAATTCCATACATCTCACCCTTTTGATAATTAGCCAGGGAATTAACCGTCAAGGGAGTTGAAAGTTCTGAATACACCAATGAATCCTTAACCTGGGGAACATGTTTGTATAAAACATCAAGCATTCTATTGGAGAGTAATTCCTTTTCCTTTTCATACTCCTTTCCCCTTTTCTTCCAGGGTTCTGCTTTCCATTTTGAATACCAATCCCAGTTGCTGAGTGTAATGACTTCAATAGTAGCATAACCTGTGTGATCTTTATTCCAGGCGTCATCTTTTGCAGAGGGAAAAGAAACGTATACCACAGGAAAAGCTTTATCAGCATTCTTTAAATATTCCTGCACGTTTCGGTCGTGATCGTAACCGGGATAGATCCACAGGTTTGTATTATTTAAATCCATTTCCTGGGCAGATGTGTTCAGCCCCAGATGCAGACAAACATAACTATCTGTCTTTTCAATGTTATCGAGATCAGCATGATGAGATCCATTCACACTGTCATTCTGCAGAAGTCGGTCAAAGGTATTGAAGATGCCGGTATTGCTGATGACAATAGGCGTTTCCAACACATCGCCATTTTCCATTTCTACACCTATGGCCTTACCATGATGAACAACAATTTTATTCACGCTGGCATTAACAGTCACGCGGCCGCCGTTCTTTTCGATAACGTCTGATACGGTTTCAGCAATGCGCCTTGCAGAACCCACAGGATAATTGCCGCCATCGAGATAATGGCGCGCCACAAAGGCCTGCATAGCGAAACTGCTCTGCTTGGGCGGCAGGCCGTAATCGCCCCATTGTCCAGTCAGCACTCCCAGCAGTTCACGGTCATCGGTCAAACTGCTGATGACGTCGTAGGTAGTGCGGTCCGCATATTTGAAAAATTTCCCGGTCATGAAGGGATAAGCTAAATCAGCCATAAAGGTTGGCAGTGATTTGTTGGCAAAATAAGGTCGGGCACTGCGGACGGCCAGATCCAGATAGTTCATATATGCTTGTATGGCATTTTCCTCTTTAGGGAAATAACCAATCATATCTTCTATAAACTGTTCTCTAGGTGCTACAAAATTGTAAGAACGATCCGGAAAAATGATGCGATCATAATTCTTATCCATATAGGACCACTGCAGCTGGCTGTCGGAAATGAGGTCGAATAGCCTGCGGGCTCCAGACCACTTTTTATGTACTTCTCCAATGTAATGCAGACCTACATCCCACTCAAAGCTGTCACGACGAAAGGTATGAGTCCAACCGCCAATCTTGAAGTGTTTTTCCAGGACCAATACACGTTTGCCGTTCAGGGCCAGTAGAGCTGCCGTGGTAAGGCCGCCCATACCTGAACCAATAATAATAGCATCGAAAGAATCATGTGCCAAGTCAGGTTTATAACTTGTCCATTTTTTCATGACAGTCTCTCGAAAATTATTTTGACAACATTCTTGAAGATGCACTAGCAGAAAAAAGTTTACTTACTTTTTTCATTTTTTTGCTTTTTTCTTTAATATTCAATCACCTGACCCTGGACTTCAGCACTGGCTTTTTCCAGATCAACCGGTTTAGAACATCCGGTCAGACCAAATAGTAAATTTATACTGATCATATGAACATTGTATTTCATTTTGTATTCCTTGCTTGCTCTTCATAATCTAATACATGTTTTGTCATAAATGTTTTTGCAAACTCAAATGACGCTTTTCTTGCTTCCGGATTTCCCCCATAGGTCGGGCCGCGATCGGCGCAAAAAGCCAGGGCAATCTTCTGCCGCAGGGGTGTGATCATGGGAATATCCAGGAAATTCATGAGCACTGCACCATCGCCCCGCATACGGAAATGGCAATCGGACAAGGCATAACCATCTTTATCAACGACTAACGGTTGGTCGCGGTCAAAGCTGTGATGAGCATCGGGGTAGACAGTAATGCCAATATTGACACCCACCGCCTGCATATCGGTTGCCAGATCTTCGCAAGCAGCGGCAGGGACCCAATTATCAAGTTCACCAATGAGGATATGAATTGGAGCATCCGAAAAGTCCATGATCTCAAGTTCAAAGAAACATGGCGGATAAAAGGGTAAATGAGCGCAGAAACTGCCTGCAGGAGCGATGGCATCTTTTAAGGGCAGCCAGGCAGAAAACAATGACACAGAACCACCGAGGCTCCAACCAGTGATGGCCACGCGCTGGGGATCGATGCGGGGATCTTTAATCAATGTATCCAAGGCCTGATAGGCATCCAGGATCATCATGGCCGTTGTAACAGAGATCTGCTCCCCTACGGTGGAAGACACTCCCCGGCTGTTAAAACTTTGCAGTTCGAATGTGGCTATACCCATGTCTCTGTACATGGCTAAATATTCCAAGTGGTGATCAGACCAGTCCTTGCTGCCAGCCACAGCTATTACCAGAGGTAAATTTTTATGCCCCACGCCAGCAGGCATGCGCAGGATGCCGTATACATTCTGGGGTTCCTGGTTTTCGAGATCTGTTATGACATGATAGAAGGAAAAGGGATTGGCACTGGTGAACGTGATGCGTTCGCCATTATCAGCCAGGCAAAGATGAAATAAAAATATA
>JYMV01030046.1_pt1 | contig 12336 bp, 5 predicted proteins | sample 338911 | NCBI WGS metagenome assembly JYMV01 (sample SAMN03354496, study PRJNA234377) | hydrothermal vent metagenome | biome: Deep sea; feature: Hydrothermal plumes at the Eastern Lau Spreading Center, Western Pacific Ocean; material: Seawater | place: Tonga | collected 2009 | depth 2000 m m | reverse complement strand
TTTCTTCTTGGACTCCTCCGGCGGCATCCGGTCGTCCGGAGGAGATTGCCACGGTCAAACGCTGGATCGAGCAGGGGGCCGAATGGGAGGGCCACTGGTCATTTGTCACGCCGAAACGACCGGAACTGCCCAAGGTGCAACGCCGCGCCTGGCCAAGGAATGCGATCGATTTTTTCACGCTGGCCCGGATGGAGGCCAACCGGCTTGAGCCGTCGCCGGAGGCGGATCGCCGGACGTTGATCCGCCGCGTGTGCCTCGACCTGACCGGGCTACCGCCGTCGCCTGAGGCGGTCGAGCGGTTTGTCAAGGACACCGACCCGGGCGCGTACGAAAGGCTGATCGACTCACTGCTGGCCAGCGAGCGTTACGGCGAACGGATGACGCTCGCGTGGATGGATGCCGCGCGGTACGGCGACTCGAGCGTGTTTCACGATGATGGCGTACGCTACATGTGGCCGTGGCGCGACTGGGTGATCCGGGCGTACAACGACAACAAGCGGTTCGACGAGTTCACGATCGAGCAACTGGCCGGCGACCAGTTCGAGAACGCAACGCTTGACCATAAGGTGGCGTCTGGTTTCAACCGCAACCACGGCACGACCGACGAGGGCGGCTTGATCGAAGAGGAGTACCGCGTCGAGTACAACGTCGATCGTGTCAAGACCACCGCCAATGTATGGCTGGGCCTGACGATGGAGTGCGGCCAGTGCCACGATCACAAGTACGACCCGATTTCGCAGAAGGAGTACTACCAGTTTTACGCCTACTTCAACATCAACTCCGACGCCGGCAAGCAAACGCGCAACGGCAACTCGGCCCCGATGGTCAAGGTGCCCAGCATGGCCGAGAGCGCGGAGTTGCGGCAACGCCGTGACAGGGTGGCCGCCGTGAAGGGCGAGCGGGCAAAGGCCAAGCCAAGCGAAAAGGAAATGGACGAGTGGATTGCCGATCACCGTGCCAGTGAGCTGCCCGATCCCCCGAAGCTGGGCGGGTGGCATTTCCTCGGCAGTTTCACCGCCAACAACAAGGACGCCGCCTTCAAGAAAGACTGGGGGCCGGAGAAGCAGGTCGATTTGGCCAAGGAACACGACGGCAGAAAATGGGAGGCACGCGGGTACGAGGACGGCAAGGTACACACGCCCGCCATTCCCGAAAACAGCGCGGCTTATCTTTACCGGACCGTGACAACGGCCAGGGCGCAGGAGGTGATGGTGTCGCTCGGCAGCGACGACGCCATCAAGGTGTTTCTCAACGGCAAACAGGTGTTCGCCAACAACGCCTCCCGCGGGCCGGCGCCCGACCAGGACAAGACCAAGCTCGCGCTCGTAGGGGGCGAGAATCACTTGGTGCTTAAGATCGTGAACGCCGGTGGTCCGGCCGGTTTTTACTTCAAGCTCGGCGGCTCTGCGCTTCCGGAGAACATCCTGGCGCTGCTGCGGGAGGACGTCCTGAACACCGGGCACGTGGCCAAGCTGCGGGAGTATTACGAGAAATCCGTCTGGCCCTTGGCCAAGGAGTTGGATGGCAAAATCAAGGCTGCCGAGAAGGCGGTCAGTGATTACGACAAGTCAATTGTTACCGTGATGACGATGGGCGACTTGGCCAAGCCGCGCAAAACCTACGTGCTCTCTCGCGGCCATTATGCGTCGCCGAAGAAGGACGAGGAGATTTTCCCCGGCGTCCCCGCCACGCTGCCGCCGCTGCCGGAGGGGTCGCCGGCGAAGCGGCTCGGCTTGGCCAGGTGGATCGCCGATGACGACCACCCGCTCACCGCCCGCGTGGCGGTGAACCGTTACTGGTCGATGATCTTCGGCGCGGGGCTGGTGACGACGGTGATGGACTTCGGCACGCGCGGCGCTACGCCGAGCCACCCGGGCCTGCTCGACTGGCTGGCGCGCGACTTCGCCGACAGCGGCTGGAACGTGAAGCGTGTGTTCAAGCAGATGCTCCTGTCGGCAACGTACCGGCAACAGTCCGCCGCCACGGAGGAACAGCTCCGGCGCGACCCGGAAAACGTGTTCCTCTCCCGCGCGCCGAGGGTGCGGCTGCAGGGCGAGTTCATCCGAGACAGCGCGCTCGCTGTGAGCGGCACGCTTAACACCAAGGTCGGCGGACCCAGCGTCAAGCCGTACCAGCCGCCGCGCATCTGGAACGAGGTCGCGCTCAACGGCGGCCTGTTTTACAAGCGCGACTCCGGTCAAAAACTTTACCGCCGCTCAATGTACACCTACTGGAAGCGTTCCGCGCCGATGCCGAGCATGGTGACGTTCGACGCGCCGACGCGTGAAAAATGCGTCGTCCAGCGGCCGCGCACCAACACGCCGATGCAGGCGCTGGTGACGATGAACGACGTGCAGTTCGTCGAGGCGGCGCGGGTGTTCGCGCAGCGGGTGCTGCAGCAGGGCGGGGCGGACTTCGACTCGCAGCTCGACTACGCATTCCTGCTCACCACCGCTCGCCCGGCGGACGGGTTGCGCAAGCGCGTGTTCCGCAATTTGTACGACAGTCAACTGAAGGCATTCAGCGCCGATGCCAAGCGCGCCGGGGAGTTGCTTAAGTTCGGCGAAACCAAGCGCGACGAGTCGCTCGACCCGGCCCGTCACGCCGCCTGGACCACCGTGGCCAGCGCCATTCTCAATCTCGACGAAGTTATCACCAAGGAGTGAGGAAGTTTTTTTCACTTTTTTTAGGAAATTCAACTATGCCCAAACAAACCGGGCCTAAAGTGAACTTCTCTTCTTACCCACTCTAACCGAGATTTCCCCACAATTTGCCAGTTTAACAGCCCAAAAGTGGCAGCTGCTGCCACTCTAGCTTGACTGTTTTCGGGAAAGGGAGCACATCGTTTTCAGCGGCCCGTGGTGGGCCAAAATTACGAACGATGAAGGTTAAGCAAATCAAACAGAGGGGCGAGCTGGTTTGGCTCGTCGATGGAAAGATCAACGGCAAGCGGCAGCGGATGTTCTTCGATACCAAGCCGCAGGCCGAGCGATGGCTGAAGGCCGAGCAGCAGGACACCACCTGCCAGAACTGGTGGCTCAACCTGTCGAACGGCGATCGGGCCGACATGATGGACGCCTTTGAGCGGTCTCGCGATATTGGGTTCACCTTGAGGTCAGCGGTTGACTATTTTGAGACCCAAGGCAGGGGCAAGAAGTTCCTCAAGAAGTGCACTCTGGGCGATGCCGTGGGAACGATAGGCCCGGACAAGCGGAACAAGAACTGGGAACAGCAGCCAAAGGCCACGGGCTTTCTGGGGTCAAAGGTCAGGATGGGGGTTGCCCGCCGCAGCCTGTCCACCCTGAAGTCCCTCATGTTTGATTTTAGGGATTACATCGGGGCGGACACGCAGGTTGCCGCCATCTCGCCGGAGATGATTGAGTCTTGGGTTGACGAGGGAGGAGTGCGCGGCGGGGATTGGAAAACCATAACCAAGTCAACCAGCCTCAAGCGTATCAAGGGGTTCTTTGCTTGGTGCATCAAGAAAGATCACCTGACGACCAATCCGGGCAGCAAGCTGGAGGGATTCATCCTCGACGAATCCGAGCCGGGGTATCTTAAGATCGATCAAGTCGTCCAGTTTCTGGAGATCACGAAAAACCATGACCCCGAGCTACTCGCGCCGGTGGCGTTAAATCTGTTTTGCGGCATCCGTCCGTCCGAGGTCGCACGCATGACCCAAGCAAACATCTCCCTTGCCGACATGGAAATTGAGTTGAAGGGAAAACAAACCAAGACACGGCGCAGGAGGTTTGTAGACATCAGCGACAACTGCCTCGAGTGGCTCAAGCTTGGAGGGAAAATGCCGCTGGCCAACCTGAACCACAGGTGGCACGCCCTGATCGTTGAGGCCAAGGCAGAACTCGGGTTTGAGAAATGGCCACATGATTGCCTGCGCCATTCCTATTGCAGCTACTATCTGGCCGCACACGAGAACGCCGCCAAGACTGCCCTGCAAGCGGGCCACACGGAGTCAATCCTGTTCAGGCATTACCGCAAGCTGGTGAAGAAGGAGCAGGCCGAGAGGTTCTGGGCCATCTACCCCGAGGACGCGGGGACTCAATTCCAAGTGGTGGCGGCATAGACACAGGTGCGGTCCACGCAAAAGACCGGCGCACGAACGTGGTTGCCGAGTTCATCACTTACCTAGGTTTACCCATTCCAACCCATACCAACATCAAATCTTCACCCAGTGTAAACTCACCTCAAATTCGCCTCCAGAAGCGATTATAATAATCACATGCAAGTTTACCCTCAGCGGATTCAATCATCGCTTCAAGAGGCGTTCTAGGGCCAGCAAAGGCCTACTGCGAATGTGCTCGTCATCAACCTTCTCCGCACCACCAAGGACGAGGGGCTTTACGAGCTGCTCTTGGCCAAGCGCGGCAAGCGGGCCGGTGCCACGCACCTTGAGGGTGACCGCACCTGTTTGCTGCACCTCAAGCACAGCAGCGACAGCATCTTATGGGAACAACGGCCCAAGCCCATCGTCGTGGTCGAGGAAACCAAGCCCAAGGTCGAGCACAAGGCCAAGCCCGCACCCAAGGCGAGGCCGACCAAGGAGGAGCTATCAAAGCTGCGCAAGGATGCCGGAACCAAGCAGATCAAGGACTTGGGTGGGTTGATTGCAAGGATAACCGAGCCGATGACCAAGGGTGGAATCTACAAACTGGCCGAGGCCAACGGTCACGGCTCGACTCACACCCTCCGAAAGAACTGGAATCAGGTCGAAACACGTTTGGTTAAAACCAAAAATCGATACCAACAAAAACCAATCTCATGAACCCCTCTCCGCACTACCCGCGCCACAGATTAAAACCAAAACCAAAACCCCTATATCCCCCCTTAAGGGGGATATATAGGGGGAGGTGTACTTTTGGTTTTAGTTTTTATCAGACGGACGCAACCCCTAACCCCTTCGCAAATTCACGATGAAGAAGATCAACGACGACAAGCTGTCATTCGTTCAGGACATCCTCGGCATCCAGACCGAGATGGGCGTCGAGCAGCTGCGTGCGGCCTGTGAATGCGTGCAACTGTTTGACACAAAGCAGATGGACTACGGCTCCGCAAACATCGCCGCGTGCGGTGAGATGGGCATCGCCGTGCGGTTGCAAGACAAGGTCAGCCGGATGCAGAACCTCTTGCTGAAGGAGTTGAAGGGCGGGGGCGGCGTGAACCACGAGTCGCTGGAGGACACGTTCAAGGACGCGGCCAACTACGCAATGATCGGCCTGCTGCTCAAGCGAGGGCTGTGGAAATGAATTTTGGCAGAACAATCCGGCAACAACGCTGGAGGCTGCCATCCCTCTGGAACTGGGCAACAACGGATACAGAGGGAGAATTTGGGCGCAAAAGGTACTCCCTGTGGGGGTCGCCCTTGCGGGTAGGGCGGCTGCTGCGTTTTTTTAGAAACAGCGAATTATTGGAGGTTACAGAAATTTTAGAATGAAGACGATAAGCGGAGTGGTCTGGTTTATTTCCCTTCAGCTTTCAATTCTTCACCCGTCTTGCCGCTGAGTCTCTTTTTTTCACGTTTGGTCTTAGGGTATTAAACCTCTTGACTGAACATTCGTAATGATGCAGTAATTGTGCAGCAGCACACAAATAACTTTAAGCATTCAATGAAAAACAGAAAAACGATCGCGTCACTTGTAATTGCAATTCTCACTGCAGGTTCTGCCTTTGCGCAAGATGCAGATACCCGTTGACCATTCCGGCCGACCAGGCAGCGCAGTTTGGCCGCGCGGTGAAATAGGATTTAAATCACCAACTAAACCAACAAAAGGGTCTGAATTTCTCTGCGCTGTTATCCCTTGAACGCGTGCAAACGGTGCATGCCCCGAAGAAAAAGGTATAGGCGATGAACAGGAGCACGCCCGTGAAAGCTGTCACAGAAAACATATCGCGCCAGCCGTAGAATCGGCCAAAGGTTGGGACCTGTTGCCCGAGATTCTGAAACGTATCGTTCCCCCCTCATTCCCTGATCGTGATTTCAACGTCACAGATTATGGTGCCGTGGGAGACGGAGTTACCGATTGCAACCCGGCTTTTCAAAAGGCGATCGCCGCCTGTACCCAGGCTGGCGGTGGCCGGGTCATTGTCCCGAAAGGCGTGTTTCTAACCAACGGGCCTATTCACCTGGACAATAACGTCAACCTGCACGTGACTAAAAACGCCACGATCATGTTCGGCACAAACTTTGACGACTATCTTCCCCACGTCCGTGTGCGGTGGGAAGGCACCGAGTGTTACAACTATTCGCCGTTGGTTTACGCTTACAAAAAAACCAATATCGCCATCACGGGCTCAGGCAAGCTCAACGGGCAGGCGGAATCCTCTTGGGGCTTGTGGCCATTAAAGCTCAAGCCTCGAACGACGACGAACGAGGAACTACGCAAACTGAACCACGACAATGTCGCCGTGGAAGACATAAGGATCTACGGAAAACCAACGATGATTGAACCCTTCGAGTGCACCAATGTTCTGATAGAAGGCGTGACGTTGAACGATTATCCGTTCTGGTGTGTGCACCCGACATTTTGCACAAATGTTACCGTCAGAAAACTGAAGATTGTCAGCCATAACTCGAACAATGACGGAATTAATCCTGATTCCTGCACGGACGTCCTGATCGAAGACTGTTACCTGGACCAAAGCGACGACTGCCTGGCCATCAAGGCCGGCCGGGACAATAGCGCTTGGCGATCCGGTAGACCTTGCCAGAATATTGTTATCCGCAATATGCCGTCGAACTTCGACGGCGTCGCAATCGGCAGCGAGTGTTCCGGCGGTGTTAGGAACGTTTTCGTGTATGACTGCGACTACGAAGACGGGAACATCCTGTACTGCAAGTCCAATCTCGACCGGGGCGGGTTCATAAAGGATATCTATATAAAGAACCTCAATGTGGGTAAAGCCCGGATTCTGAGATTGAGAAACAACTATCACGGCTACCGAGGCGGCAACTTCCCGACAGAGTTTCGCAACATCAACATCGAGAATGTGAATATTGGTGAAGGGTCCGACGAGACCATTTCCGTTGCGGGAGTCGAAAAGGCGCTGGTTTACGACGTCTTTCTGAAAAACATCGTCGTTGACACAGTCAATCCGCCGGTTTTGCACCTCCGACAGGTTGAAAACATCGTGCTTACGAATGTATCCATAGCCGGCAAGGTTCAACCCACACATCCCCCACTTCTTCCTCCTCTAAAGAAAGAACTCGAAGGCACGGCATCTATAGCCCCCAGACGTAGCGGTCTGTGGAGTAATCCTTCCAACTGGGAGACTGGACGCGACGGGGCGCGTCTGGATTGGGCCGCTAACGATGCTGACCGACTGCCAGACGCAAAGATGGATGAGCGGATATTGATCGGAAAAAGCAGGGTGGTGAAGAGCGGTGTTAGGTTGACGCTCGATCGCGATATCGAGGGCGAGTTCGAGCTTCGGGTTTATGAGCAATCGTCCTTTATCATTCCTGAGGGTCTAACGTTAAAGATCAAGGGACCGCTTATTGTTGACCGGGTCAACAGCGTTGCGCGGCAGCTCGGCGGGGTTGTTGAAATCGATCGCAATCTAGATATTGATGCCGCAATCGGGGGCCGCTATGTAATCACTGGCGGATCAATTCAGGTTGGCAAATTGAGCCTGAATGAGGGGGCGTTCATCGTCAACGACTATCAGGGTAAGATTGAGTCGATAAACGTCAGGGGCGAGTACCGAACGGGAGATGGTGAAGGTAACACGGTAACGAAGTTTGTCGCCCACAAGGGTGGGGTGATGCCTATACAGTGCCAAGACCTGAATCTCGACTCGTATATGGGCGAGTATCTCGTCGTCGATATTTCAGCTTATGACGCTGCTACAAATGGTGACTTGGTGCTGTTCTCCTACAGGGGCGTTCGAAATGGCAAATTCGACGGTGGCCCGGAAAATCCGATCTCTCAAGTCACCGTTATTGGCGCCAAAGCGGACCTGGTCTACGACGATATCGGTAAACAGATAAAGCTAACTAACATCAGGTATTAACATCGCTCGCCGACGATCATAAGACCTTAGGCTGAAGGGCAGGGCGAAACTCCAATCGCCGGGCGCAGCATGCAATTACTTTAATAACAACTGTCTCTCAGGGCGGGCCGCCATGTCCTGAATTGCATGGAGAAGAATGATTATAAAATCTTACATCTTGGCCGCTGTCACTAAGCTGCTCGTTCTGATGGTATCTTTGGTGGCGAACACTCCGGTTGCTGGCGAGCCCGCCGGACTTGTGGGTTGGTGGGGGTTTGATGACGGCACCGGTAGGGATCTCTCAGGCAATGGCAATCACGCCGTGCTTGGAGACGCTCGCATCTATTCACTTGGCAAGGGCAGGTCATGCATTGAACTCATGCCAGACTCCAAACCAATACGAATTCCGGTATCCCATAACTCGCCCCTTGCAATATCTCGTGGAACGATATGTTTCTGGATGAACACGGTCTCAAGTAGACGGAACATTTTGAGTTACGACAATGACGCTGTTCAGCTTAACATTTATCGGGGCGACTTTCAGGTGCGATTTGAAGGCCAAGATGACTTCAGGTATTGGGATCTGGTCCTGGATTACGATTGGCCTAAATACGATATGCGTGAGTTCGCCTTTTATGGGCATCCAGCAGCTGCGGTTCGTGATTCGCAATGGCACCTTTTCGCTGTGGCCTACGACGACAGAGGAAAAAGAATCATCGGGTGGCGGGATGGTGAGTTAATATCGGTCGTCGATCTGTCGATGGTGAACATGGAACCCCTTAAGAGCGAGGGGTTGTCAGAGATATTCACCGGAGAAGAATTTATCGGATACCTGGACGACATCCGCATCTACGATACCGTGCTTACTGATTCGGATATACGCGAAATATACAATGGGACCCAGTCAACCTATGCGGGCCGGAGGGACGCGATCCCTACAGATAAAAAAGCAAAAACATACAAATACCAGGACAAAGATCGCACCCTTTACCGGGCATGGTTACAGTACAATCCCCCCCTTGAGCCACTAGGCGAGAATCTACTGAAACACATAGTCATCGAAGGCTCGAATTCAACTGTTGAGACGGCGGCTACGGAGTTGAGCAATGCCGCAGAGTCCATGTTCGGCTTCATACCCTCAACTCAGACAATACCCTCTAGTGGTTCTAGAGTTGTCCTGGGAACAACCAAAACATCGAGTTGGATCCGTAAGCACGCCGACGAACTGGATCTGCACGACGTCAAGGAAGACGGGTTCATTATTAAGGCCGTGAAAGACGGAGGTGGAACAGTGTTGGTTATTGCTGGAAAGGTTCCGGCAGGGGTTGTTTTTGGCACTTTCGACCTGATTCGTCGCATCCAGTTGGGGCAAGATCCGCGTGAACTCGATGTGCTTGAGAATCCACAGATCCCAATCAGAATGGTCGATCATTGGTCCTACTTCCGTGGATTGCCGGGCGACAAGTGGCGTGGTGGCGGCAGAGATAACTCGATTTATAGTTGGGAAGAGTTGAGGACGGGCGATACGAAACTCATTCGAGATTGGGTTCGCATGATGGCATCTGCGGGCTGGAACGCCATCTGCCCGGGCGAGGTGAACTGGCACTACCGCGACAATTTCCTGGAGCATCTTGATGAGGTGGAAATCCTCGCCGGTATATTGCGGGATTACGGCATGAAACTCTATTGGAGCCCGAGCTACCTGCTGGCACTCGAGCAAGAAACAGCAGACCAACTCTATGCAAGAGTTCCGGATTTCGGCGGGTACATGATGAAGATGGGATCTGAAAAGCAGAATGGCGATCCCCGGCCGCCGATGATTAACCGCATTGCTGACACCCTCTTACCTTATGGCGGCACTACACTGGTGCGAGGTTTTGTATATGGTAATTATCGCTATACCCGCGAGCCCTATCGCAACCTGATACCTCACGATCTTTTCGCAAAAGAAGACGGCAACTTTCGCCACAACGTGGTCATTATACCCAAGGGAAGCCCACTCGATTGGGATTTCTCAGCGCCCATTCCGGCGCTCGACGGCGCGATACAGAAGAACCTATCCGGCAGTGAACAAGTCATTGACAAGGGGTTCCCCAGTTCCTGGGTCGAGAAATGGAAGTGGTGGATGGAACAGGACCATTACCACAATGGCCCTGGCAGTCTTAACAAATTTGACGTGGATTGCATTATGGGTGTCTCGATGATTGAGCCGGCTCCCGCGTGGACGAAATCTCCACTGAATATGGTAAACTACTACGGTTTGGGCCGTCTCGCATGGAACCCTGATCGAACCGTCGATGAGATATATAACGAGTGGATTATCCAGACTTTCGGCGACGATCCGGAAGTGATCGACACGATCAAGACGATCCTTTTTCTGTCCGATGATGTGACCCGAAAATCATACAACTACCGCGGGTACCGCGGCATCTGGCTTGATGCAGACGATGATAGGACTTTCACCCAGGTCAAGACCTCACACATGGTTAATCGTGAAGGTATTGGCCCTAAGAGCGTTAAACTGGCGAAACGCACGTTGGCCCAGTACTCGCCCGGCCTACGCGAAGTCTACGGCGACCCAATGAGAGGTGAGGAGTTTCTCTCATCGTTTCATTTCATGCCTCACGATCACCGCCTTTCCATCGGCCGCACGTTGATCCAGGATTTTTATGAAAACATGACTGAGGCAGTGCAGATAGCCGAGAGACTGCTTGAAATGTGGACGCGTATCGAAGGCAAGGTAGATGAACTCCGCTTCCGATACACATTCAAAATCCTTGAAGATTTTATCGAAGACACTGAAGACGAACGTAATGACACTTGGAACAACTTCGGCAAAATGACAGGAACCGACGGCTCCGAAGTCACCAGGGCACTAACGGCGGAGAATCTGGCGAAAGCAAACGTCTACAATGTACGGCATTACGGCGCCAAAGGCGATGGATTAACCAACGATGCACCGGCTATCAACAAAGCCATTGAAGCATGCAACGCCAACGGCGGCGGCACAGTGTTCCTACCCTCGGGCATGTATACCTCCGGTTCGATCTATCTCAAAAGCAATGTCACGATTGCCCTCGACAAGGGAGCTGTCCTCAAGGCGATGCCAGGCATCAGGGACCCGAGGGAACTCAACCCGAACGACATTGGTTTAATGAACCCAGCGTATTATCATTGGGAAGCCTCGTTGATTTGGGGTAAGAACCTTGAGAATGTTAAAATATTAGGGCCCGGGACACTGGATGGCTCCGCGCTCACAAGAAGCAGCAAAGTGCGGGAGGGAACTGGCAACAAAGGTGTCGCCTTCGAGCAATGTAAGAACGTCGAGATTCGTAATTTAAATATTCGTAAAGGCGGTCACTGCGCAATCCATGCTACCGGCTGCGAAGATATGCTTATCGACAACGTGACCATTAAGACCGATCGAGACGGACTCAACCTGTCGCAGTGCAGCAACGTCGAGGTCGTGAACTGTCATATCAACGCTGTGCGGTATAAAGACGGCTACCCGGCCGGCGGCGGCGATGCGATAAAACTTAATAGCGACCTCTCACTCGGCACAGCACGGCTAAGCAAAAACATAAACGTAAGAAACTGTTTTATCAGCAGCGGCCACAATGCGCTGCAGCTCGGTTCGGAGACAATAGTGCCTTTTAGGAATATCCGGTTCGAAAATATCCGTATCCTGCGCGCCGGTAAAGCGGGTATAAGCATAACCGCCAACGATGGCAGCGCCATCGACGATGTTCATTACAAAAATATAACGATGGAGAAGACGTTTGCGCCGATCTTTATTAAAGTCTCAGATGTCGCACGCGTAACGAAAGGAACTTACAAACGGGGTTCAATCCGGAACATCACCTTCGAGAATATAACCGCAACCGACTGCTACTCCTATTTCAAGGGCCGGGAAATGGGGTCCGTCGTGTGGGGCAAACCGGAAACCCCGATCGAAAGTATCGAATTCAAGAAAATCTCTATCACGGCAAAAGGTGGTCATCCCGTTACCGACGGGGACATAAATCCAGTTGAAAACGACGAGCGGTTTCCTGAGCATCTGGATGTCCTTCCCGCGTATGCATGGTACTTGCGCCATGTTAAAGACATTAGTTTCACAGACTGTGAATTTCGATTCGAGAAGTCCGACGGCCGCCCGGCTTTTGTAATCGATGACACTGAAAAAGTCGTTCTGAAGAACACAACTCTCCCGATTGGTTCAAAGTGTAGCTCCCGAATAAACGTTCGCAACCAGGCCAAAGATCTTGCCATCCTCAATTGCATTGGCATGTCTGATGTGAAGGAAACCGTCAGTAACAGGAATTATTAATC
>JYMV01023910.1_pt2 | contig 12336 bp, 10 predicted proteins | sample 338911 | NCBI WGS metagenome assembly JYMV01 (sample SAMN03354496, study PRJNA234377) | hydrothermal vent metagenome | biome: Deep sea; feature: Hydrothermal plumes at the Eastern Lau Spreading Center, Western Pacific Ocean; material: Seawater | place: Tonga | collected 2009 | depth 2000 m m | reverse complement strand
CCTGAGTATCTTTTAACTGCGGCTTGTATTTAGGATTTGTTAGAAACGAAATTTGGTGCGATGCTGCACCGGATAACGTACCTACTGCAGATATCGTGATATTTCCATCACCCTGCACTTCCCCATTCACGTGCTTAGCAAGCTCATCCAAACTGTATGTGCGTTTATTCATAGCAGTCATTTAAATTACCTGTTCAGAGATATCGATAGAACCTGTTGACTTTTACTGTAGAAATTTAGGTTTAGTTGGAAACCCTTTTAATCGCGAAACAATCCTACAGGCTCTGGTTTTGAGTCTAACGCTTTTAGGCTATATCTGGTGGCTACAAACTCCCCAGAAAGCACACGCTTACCCTTTATAATGAAACCAAGTTTACCTTAAATCGCCTCATCAACCGACGCATAAATCAAACTTTTTAAAATGAGCGCTCAAATTTTCATCAAGCACGAAAAACGCCGAGCATAAGTGACAAGGGCCTATTGACCTTTTCTGTACATCAAAGGTCAACAGGCTCTAGCATAAACAACCCTCTTACGAGTAGAATACGCCCAATTAGGACTTTATTATTTTTCACCGCTTATTCAGCGAGGATAGAGCATGGCGCAATACGTTTACAGTATGCATCGCGTGGGCAAAATCGTCCCACCTAATAGACACATTCTAAAAAATATCTCACTTAGCTTTTTCCCAGGCGCCAAAATTGGTGTGCTAGGTCTAAACGGTGCAGGTAAATCTACCTTACTTCGCATTATGGCCGGCGTAGATACCGACATCGAAGGTGAAGCGCGTCCTCAACCGGGCTTAAAAGTGGGCTACCTTCCACAAGAGCCTCAGCTTGATGAAACAAAAGATGTTCGCGGCAATATAGAAGAAGCCGTCGCCGACGTGCAGCTTATGCAGAAGCAGACGCTGATTTTGACGCCCTTGCTAAAGAGCAGGGCGAGTTAGAAGCTATTATTCAAGCCAAAGATGGCCACAACTTAGAAAATGCATTAGAGCGTGCTGCTGATGCCCTTCGCCTTCCAGCGTGGGATGCGGACGTTAGCAAACTATCTGGTGGTGAACGCCGCCGTGTAGCGCTGTGCCGCCTACTTCTAGAAAAGCCTGAAATGTTGCTTCTAGACGAACCCACTAACCACTTAGACGCAGAATCAGTCGCATGGCTAGAGCGTTTCCTTCACGATTATGAAGGTACGGTAGTCGCTATTACCCACGATAGATACTTCCTTGATAACGTTGCAGGTTGGATTTTAGAACTTGACCGTGGTGAAGGTATTCCGTGGGAAGGTAACTACTCTTCTTGGTTGGAGCAAAAAGAAAACCGACTTGAGCAAGAAGAGCGTACCGAAACGGCACGTATGAAGAGCATGAAACAGGAACTTGAGTGGGTACGCTCAAACCCGAAAGGTCGTCATGCTAAAAGTAAAGCTCGTATGGCCCGCTTTGAAGAACTATCTACCAGCGATTACCAAAAGCGTAATGAAACCAATGAGCTTTTCATTCCACCAGGTGAACGCTTAGGTGACAAGGTTATTGAAGTAAGCAACCTTAAAAAGTCGTATGGCGATCGCGTACTTATCGACGACTTAACGTTTAAAGTACCAAAGGGTGCCATTGTAGGTATCGTTGGTCCTAACGGCGCGGGTAAATCAACCTTGTTCAGAATGCTTACTGGTGCTGAGAAACCTGATTCAGGCACCATCGATTTAGGTGAAACCGTTCAAATTGCTGCGGTAGAACAGTTCCGCGACCACATGAACGAAAACAACACCGTGTGGAAAGAAATTTCTGACGAACAAGACATTATTCGCATTGGTAACTTTGAAATTAACAGCCGCGCCTACTGCAGCCGTTTTAACTTTAAAGGCACCGACCAGCAGAAGTTCATCAAAGACTTGTCAGGTGGTGAGCGTAACCGTGTTCACCTTGCGAAACTGCTTAAAGCAGGCGGTAACGTATTGCTACTGGATGAGCCAACCAACGACCTAGACGTAGAAACACTTCGCGCCTTGGAAAACGCGTTGTTGGAGTTCCCAGGCTGTGCCATGGTTATCTCGCACGACCGTTGGTTCCTAGACCGTGTAGCAACACACATTATGGATTACCGCGATGAAGGTAACATCAACTTCTTCGAAGGTAACTACTCAGACTACGAAAGCTGGTTGAAGCAAGAATTTGGACAAGATGTGGTTGAACCGCACCGCCTTAAATATAAGCGTATGTCTAAATAACACAAATTCAGAGATGTAAGATCTGTATCTCTGCTTTACGCCTAAAGCCGCTATCGCTGATAGCGGCTTTTTTATTTGTTCGCTTTTCATTGCGAACCCACGCAAATTAGCCAATACTAATACCAGTCCGCATAGGTCATTACCCACTCAGTGGGCAATTGTCTACGCGGACTGATATAACAGCGTTAATGATAACTGGGTATTTGAAAAATGACGGATAAGCGCCAATTTCAACGGGTGTCACTGAATGTAAATGGCACACTGGCACACAATGACGTTAGTATTGATGTGGTAGTCAGCGACGTATCGCTTCAAGGCATTAAACTTCAAGCTACCGAAACGGCGTTGTCACACTTACCTTTTGACAGTCACGACCCTTACACTGCTACCTTCCAAGCAAATGAAGACAGTCCTGTAATAACCCTTTCTATTTCGCAGTTGTATCGTCATGCCGACAGTAGAAAAGAACGGGTTTCATTAGGCTGTAAAGTTGAGCGAATGGATGTAGACAGCATTAGCGCCCTTCGTCGTTTAATTACTTTAAACAGCGACGACGCCAGTATTGAAGAGAAAGACCTGAATGCATTAGTTGATGCGGTTTATCAGGCGCCACATTAACCTTTAAAAAACGCGTTTCACTCGTTTAATGCAGGAAAGGCCCATTTAATAGGCCTTTCAATTTAACAGGCACCGTCAACACTTTACTTAAATGTTGAGCCTTTCGCATTACTCAAGCGCGTCTAACGCCTCAGATAAGCGCGCTACCGGCACCACTTTCATACCATTAATGGCTTGCTTAGGCGCATTGGCTTTTGGCACGATCGCCCGCTTAAAACCATGTTTCGCTGCTTCGATAATGCGTTCCGTTCCGTTAGGAACCGGGCGAATCTCGCCGGCTAGCCCGACTTCGCCGAATACAATTAAATCTCTGGGCAGCGAGCGATTTCTAAAGCTTGAAATCATGGCCAATAATAAGGCTAAGTCTGCACTGGTCTCTGATACTCTTACACCGCCTACCACGTTGACAAAAACGTCTTGATCGTTCATTTGCACATTGCCATGGCGATGCAAAACCGCGAGCAGCATCGACAAACGGTTCTGATCCAACCCTACAGCGATTCGCCTTGGGTTCGACATCTGTGAATAGTCTACCAACGCCTGTATTTCTACAAGTAACGGGCGGGTGCCCTCCCAGATAACCATAACGCTAGACCCTGGCGTTTCATTGTCACCTCGACTTAAGAATATGGCCGATGGGTTACTTACCTCTTTAAGGCCTTTTTCTGTCATGGCAAACACGCCGAGCTCATTTACCGCACCAAAGCGGTTTTTATGACTTCGAAGCGTACGGTAGCGACCATCACTTTCTCCTTCCAGCATCATAGAGCTGTCGATACAGTGCTCAAGAACTTTCGGACCCGCCAAGTTACCGTCTTTTGTTACATGGCCAACAATGAACATAGCAATATGATTTTGCTTGGCAAAGCGTGTTAAATACGCCGCGCTTTCTCGTACTTGCGACACACTGCCTGGCGCAGACTGAACGTCTGACACGTGCATCACCTGAATAGAGTCGATAACCATAATTTTAGGCTTTTTCGTAAGGGCTAAATCGCAGATAGTTTCCACGTTTGTTTCGGCTAACATCATCAGCTTGTCATCAGGTAGATTTAAGCGCTTTGCTCGCATGGCGACTTGCTGAAGCGACTCTTCCCCCGTGACATAAAGCGCGGTTTCACTTTTTGCCATCTGACACATTACTTGAAGCAGAAGCGTACTCTTACCCGCTCCTGGCGATCCACCAATTAACATAGCTGCCCCAGGGACTATTCCGCCCCCTAACACTCTATCTAGCTCTTTAAATGTTGACGAGAAACGCGGTAGTGATTCGAGATCTATTGCATTTAATGTCTCAATTTTGGCAGCGGTTTGCCCAGCATAGCCTGACGTGGTTTGGCGTGCGACACTTTTGGCACTTGCAACCACAAACTCACTTATCGTATTCCACGCTTTACACTCCGAACATTGACCTTGCCAGCGAGGGAACTCTGCACCGCAGTCAGAACACACATAAGCAGTTTTACGTTTTGCCATATTCCAGTTTTATCCATTGCTTAAAAAGAGTATTCTAACACTTAACAACGGTGAATTAAGCACAAACCTAAGGTCAGTTCTCCTCCGGTAAAACGGTACAAAAGTATAACGATTTTAGGGGTTAATGAGTTTTGCTGATTTGCCGATAACAACTAAAATAATGATACTAAACAACAAAGTTGCGCATTCATGAGTCAAGATTTAAAGCAATATGCTGATATTATTGAACAGCTAAAGCCCATGGTTAATGAGCCTGAGTTTAACCAGGTATTGCTTCAAACTGCATCTGATGTGCCGAAAGAAAAGCGCTTCCTCATCAAAATGGAAGTGAAACGCCTAGCCAAACCCTGTATGCGCACCATAGACTTGCGTGGTCATGTTGACGGAAAGTGCAATAAATATATACACGAAGGACGTAGCCATTACATGGATGACGTCGCTGTTGACAAGTTTGAAGAGCAGTTGAGGGTATTTGGCCGATATACTTACGGTGTTTACGAAGCGGTACAAAACACCGAAAACAACTTTCGCTTAATGCGCGAAAAAGAACTCGCACAAGAACGCGCTGATAAAGAAAATCCTGAACTCAAAAAGCGCTCAGCAGTATTGGAGCAGTTTAAAGTTCCTACCGTAAACTTGCTTGATTACAGACAGCGCAACGCTGAACGCATGAACTTCGCTGTGGCGGTAGAATTATTCAATAGCGCCAATCAATCAATGCGCGGTTTGAGTGTTGATATATCTCTTGAAGGTTTGCAGGTAAAACTCTCTAAAGACGCGTTTTTCAAAAAAGGAGAAACGCTGTTTATATTCTTTAGGGGCTTAGAGAATGAATTTGCCATGGACAAAAAGAATGGCATTGCATATAAGCTCGTAAAGATAATAACTAAAAACGATGTTAACTATCTTGCCTTGCAACGAGATAAAGAAAAGCCAAGCCCCGCATTCGACAAATTCTTAGAAAGCTTTATACACGGCAATAAACGCCGATATAAAGTTAATATGAGCAATACGATTGAGGCGATTACCAGTAAAATTTGTGAGCAGTACTTTTCGCCGCGTAGCCCCACGCTGCCGGTGTATATAGACGTCATTAATAAATCGCTGGTTCCCCGGTTTGCTATGGTTAACGAAGTGAACCGCGAAACCGTACAGTATTGGCAAGACGAAGACGATAACTGTCGATTGAACTTCTTACTCACCCAGGAAAGGCTTATGCGCTTATTGCAGAAGTCAGAAGAAGTAAGAGAGATTTTCGTATTTAGTTTTACTCATTTGCAGAACGACAAGGTCTACTTTTACTCAGCGTCTTACGAGGAACTCTTGCAAAAAGACGTACTAACCCGAGTATTTTTAGGGTTTGGCTCTAAAAAAGCGAGTTGGCGTGTATTTAAAATAACCTTAACAGAGGTTGACCCTGAGCAGGCCCATATTCCGCTTTCCATTCCGGATTCTGTAGGTAATAAAGTTAAAAAACTGAACACTCCGCCATCGGCTCGACTAATGTCAAAGCTGAAAAACCTGCGATTCTTGGCACACGTAACCGATGTAACCTCAGTAACAGGGCAAGAGACCTACAACGAGTTTAAGTTTAATCGAGAAAACCTCTCTCATCTGCGAAATTTTGGGCATCCGCGCAATCGCGCTCCTTCGAATGTTCAGGTTGTCAGGTTTAAATATGAAGAGCAACGCATTGAAAGTCGCTATCAGCTGAGAACCCAAATTGAAGCTCGCTTCAATAATGAAGAACTGGTGCACAAAGGGATCAGCGAAGATATTTCGGTGCATGGACTTGGACTTCGTATAGAGTTGAGCAAAGAATATAAAGGTAATTTAGAGGGCAAAGTAGAAGTCGCCTTCCCTCGTCTGCAAGAAATTGCCAGTTCCTTTGATGTCATGCATTTGCAATACGAAATCATTTATCACAACGTCGACAAGAACATTCTTCATTTAAAAACTATGCCGGGCGACGAAGGCAAAAGTGCTAGAAACTTCTTTGAAGAACTGATTAAAAAGAACAAAGGCAGCCTTAAAGTAGAGAACGACGAAGAAGAAGTACCAGGCATGGGACAGGCGCTTCGTTGTATTAATGCGCGAAACGCTACTTCCCTATCCTTCTTAATGAGTAAGGAAGGTGTTCGCTACACTCCACAGGCTTGTATTGTCGGAAAGCAGGACGAACGCATAACCACCCTAACCACGCAATACGCCGAACGTGGGCAAGTGAATTTAGAGTTTCTCTTTAGAGACAGAAAACAAGATATACCTTTTGTACAAAGTGGCATTAAGGCCGTTAAGCTTGAAAATATGCCGTTGCGACAGGAATTATTTATCTCATTCGATGCATCACAAAAAGAGCCGCGAATGGCGATCATTCCTCGCTATTCCGATAAATTCGAAAATAACGAGCAGCGCCGAGCGTTTATTAGAGAAGCTATGGTTCGCGGCCAGTTCGTAGCTATTCATGTCATGCTAACCACAACTGGCAAGCCAGACATGACCATGCTGCAAACGGAAATCAATTACGTCACCATGTACGCCATGCACCGGGCCCGTGAGCTAGAGAAGAAAATGTGGAGTATTGCAGCGTGCTCTCACCTAGTCGATGTCACAGATGAAGTACTTATAAGATACGGCTTTACAGTGGAAGACATCACGGCAAATAAAACGTTAAAAAGTGCGGTTCAACCTAAAGCTATTGCGCGCAACGCGTAGTGAAATAGCAAAGCCTATCAATTTAAATGAGCCCGTAGGTTAAGACCCATCACGGGAGGATTTTAATCACAAGATTTTGGAAACTTGTGGCTGGTGAAAGGTAACCGATAAAGTGTGAAGCGCTAGTTTTATTGCCCCAAAACTAACGCTTGTATTACAGACTCTCGCTAACTACTTGTCTAGAAAATACAGAAGGCTATGTAAACTGCCAATGCGGATTGCCACATCCGCCTTTTCATTAACCAGTGGCTTACCGTGACACGCCACGCCTAGCGCTGATTCAGCCATCATGACCAAATCGTTAGCTCCATCACCCATAGCAACGGTTTGTTTGGCTGAAATTTGCCACTTCTCGGCAAGGGCGTTTACGGTTCGCGCCTTAACGTCTGCATTGACAATTTCACCCTCTACTTTTCCAGTCAGCTGCTCGTTTTTCACCGCAAGCGTGTTAGAAATGGCAAAATCGAGTCCAAGCCTTGCTTTTAGGTGGTCAGCGAAAAAGGTGAATCCACCTGAGGCGATCGCTAATTTCCAATTATGCTGTTTCAAGTGAGTAAGCAAGGCTTGAATGCCGGGCATGATAGGTATGCTGTCACGAATTTGATTAAGGTGACTAACTGGCACGCCTTCCAAGCAGGCCACTCTATGCGTTAAGCTATCATTAAACGCAATTTCTCCACGCATTGCCTTAGCGGTAACTTCTGCCACCTGCTCGCCAACACCCGCCAATTTAGCTATTTCATCGATACATTCAATCGCGATGACAGTGCTATCCATGTCCATGACCAGTAGTCCTGGCTCAGACAATGAGGGGCGAGAGCCCTGCAAACCAACATCAACATTATATGCCTTGGATACGTCGCCCAGCAGTGGCTTAATCTGCTCAAGTTCAGTGTTTTGCAAAGCACCTCTAATTTCTATTACATCATCCCCCATTTGCTTGTGTAAATGATGGAAAGCAGCGCTAGAAGGAGTAAACACATCGTTGAGTTTAATTAAAACGCTGTGCAGTAGATAAGGTGTTACAGCTTGACCAATAACGGTTAACGTATGTGAATACGCACTGTCGTTGTGACTATTGCTAACTACATGAGACAAAAAAGAAGCTAAATGGATATCGTCATTATCGATATTATTAAGAAGAGTGTCTTTCATAACGCACACAGAAACTGCGGTGATTGGCAAATGGTGCTCTAATGCTAACCAATTAGGCTAACTAATAAAATATCTCCTTTTAAATTATTTCGAATTATCCTACTGTTAGGCAACCCTCGTGACTTTATGGAAAAGCGAATTGGTAGACGGGCTAAGCAAAGCAGCTTCACAAACAAAGAATGACTCGCATTCGTTGTACACAGTTCTAAAGCGATTGTTCCACACAATAGTAGTGAGTGCGGTGTTTGCTTTGATAGTGGTATTGCTTCTGTTATTCCAACAATACCAAAACGACTGGCTTACCGTACAAACTCGCTTCTCTGGTGAGAGCATAGCAAGGCAGTATGCAAAACTGCTACAACCTGCCTTTATCGCTGACGCACTTTCGAATCAGGAAACTGAGAACAATGTAGATTCCGCGCTATCTGATACTCTCACTCAACGGGAGTATATTGAAAGTGTCGCCTCTATTTTGGTCGACGAGCCACACATTCTTGCCTTGTCTGTGTTTGATAAGGACGGGAGGTATATTGCTCCTTTGCCTCAAATTGCCAGTGTGGTGTCGATGAGTCAGTCGCAAAGTGTAACGCCGCTAACCTATGTTGGCGTTATCACTGACGATAATGAAAATTTACTAGGTTATGTGAATATTCACATGAACACGCAGGCTGTCCTCGAGAGTCCACTGACATTGCGTTACCAGCTTGCTCTTATTGCGTGTATTCTCGTCTTTTTAGCGCTCATGCTAGGTATTTACCTAACCCGGGCCTTTTATAAATCTCGCCCATGGTTTATTCAGGTAATCGAATCAAAAAGAAATAAAGAGAAGCGCTAGATAGCTAATTTGGAAGTCTATGCTTCACTTCCAGCATCAATATCAAATAGTCGAGTGTAGTTCGCTGTGGTGGTGGACACTATTTCTTTATGTGACATGCCATAGCGGTCGCTTATAACATCAACGACATCTGATAAATAACGAGGTTCGTTTGCTTCTCCTTGTCTACCGCACATGGGCATATCAGGGGCATCCGTTTCTAAAAGCAATTTATCAAAATGGTGTTCTAACAAAAAACCAAGGGTGTTTCGTGTTTTTTGAGCACGCTCATAGGTAATCGTACCGCCTATACCTAGGTAAAACCCTCTTTCAATATACCCTTTGGCCGCTTCAATACTTCCTGAAAAAGCATGTACAACGCCTATACCTTGGTATTTGGTTTGCTTCAATGCTTCAACTAGCAGATGATGACTTTTTCTGTGATGTAAAATTACGGGTAACGATACTTTATCGGCAAGTTTCAAGTGGTTATGTAGCGCTTCCTTTTGAAGCGCTAATGGCACGCTTATATGCCCATCGATACCTGTTTCCCCCACGGCTTTTACCGAAGGGTGCAAGTTAGCCGTAGCGTCCTCAAGTTGACGAAGACTCTTCTTGAGTGTTTGCTCTGGCTTTTCAAGCTCACTGCCAGTTAAAAAATAAGGATGGAGTCCAAGCGCAGTATCAATAGATAAAAGGCTTTCATAGCGTTCATTGAGCGCTTGTAACGCCTGCCAAGATTCGGGGGTAATGCTAGGCGCCATGATGCGGGTAAGCCCTGCGGCTTTGGCGCTTTCTAATGCAACTCTAAGATCTTTCTTTTGTGCAAGTAAGTCGAGATGGCAATGACTATCAATCACGGTTTAGATGCCTCCTTGTTACTTATCTCGCCGCACGCTATCTACAAGCTCAATAGTTAAACGGGCTCACATTCTAGTGAAGTACTTTAGCGGGAACGAAAGGTGAACGTATTCCCTACGGCATAAGGCGCTGTGTTACCCACGCGCCATCTTCAGTTTTGTTGTATTCAAAGCGGTCATGTAGCCTATCTTCTCCACCTTGCCAAAACTCAATTTGATGAGGCACGATCCTGAAACCGCCCCAAAAGTCCGGCACGGGAAGCTCTTTGTTAGCAAACTTATCTTTTAACTGCTTAAACTGGGTCAGTAGAAGCTCCCTGCTGCCAATAGGTTTGCTTTGTTTTGACGCGTACGCTGCTAGCTGACTGTCTTTCGGTCGCGAAAAGAAATAAGCAGCATTCTCAGAAACAGAAAGCTTTTCAACGCTGCCACATACGCGAACCTGACGCTCCATAAAAAACCAGGGAAAGTGGCACGACACTTTAGGGTTTACCGCTAACTCTTGTGCCTTACGGCTGCCTAAGTTAGTGAAAAACACAAAGCCCTTTTCACTGACATCTTTTAACAAAACAATACGCTGAGAGGGTTGGCCGTTGGCATCGACGGTGGCAACCGTCATTGCAGTAGGATCAGGAATTCCGGCGTCTATGGCGTCTTTTAACCATTTATCGAACATGATAAATGGACTTGAAGTAATATCTGACTCACTCAAACTGCCCTTTGAGTACTGCCTGCGCATATCTGAAATTGCCATATACCGCTCCTAAAAAGAAGTTGTTGTGCCTGCTAGAGATGTTGAAACCGAGTAAATAAACCACCGTGTAAATGCTCACATAAGCGCATCTAACTGAGGTAGTTGTCCACAAGCCATCAGCTACACCACTTGGCGAAAATGCTGACTCACTATCTTTGCTAATATAACGTGCTAATATAACGCCAGTTACAGCTAACTAGCGTTATAAAGATAATATTAGCGTGAACTAGAAGTTACTGTCGTCTCCGTAACCTAGAGAGCGCAGAGCACGTTCATCGTCTGCCCAGCCTTGTTTCACTTTCACCCAAAGTTCTAGAAATACTTTGTTGTCGAACAAGTTTTCCATATCTTTACGCGCTTGCTCACCAATGGTTTTCAAATGCTTTCCGCCTTTGCCGATGATCATGCGTTTTTGGGTTTCACGCTCTACCAAAATCAGCCCGCTGATACGATAAACACCATTGTCTGCCATTTTGAATTGCTCAATTTCCACAGTAGTAGAGTAAGGCAGTTCATCGCCGGTAAAGCGCATAAGCTTTTCGCGAATGATTTCAGCAGCCATAAAGCGGCTTGAGCGGTCAGTAATGTAATCTTCTGGGAAGAAAAACTCACTTTTAGGTAGCGACTTGGCCACTAACTCTCTAATTTCGTCAACCATTCGGCCCTGTTTAGCACTGATAGGGATCATGTGCTCAAACGGGTGCTTTTCGCCAAGCTTTTTAAGGTGAACCATAAAGTTTTCTTTATCTTCAACCTTATCCATCTTGTTTACGATGAGATAGCAAGGAAGGTTTGCTTGTTTAACCTTACTTAATACCATTTCATCTTCGGCGTTGAATCGATCGCCTTCAACAACGAAAAGCACAAGACCAACCTCAGCCAAAGAGCTTGATGCCGCGCGGTTCATGTAGCGATTAATCGCGCGCTTTTCGTCTTGGTGAAGTCCAGGGGTATCAACGTAAATCGCTTGATAGTCACCATCGGTGTCTATACCGAGAATGCGGTGGCGCGTGGTTTGCGGCTTACGCGACGTAATGCTTACTTTTTGACCTAGCAAGCGATTGAGCAAGGTCGATTTACCCACATTAGGGCGACCTACTATGGCAACTAGGCCACAGCGAGTTTGAATATCAGGCATTTCTGGCAAATTCGATTCATCATGCGTTGTCATCAAGCTTCTCCAATGTTAAACGAGCAGCTTCTTGTTCTGCTTTTCGGCGGCTATTGCCAGACGCCACTACCGCTTCTGGTAGACTTTCTACCTGACAGCTAACTTCAAAAGTCTGAGCATGATCTTTCCCTGAAATAGATAGCACTTCATAGGTTGGCAGCGCTTGTTTACGACCTTGTAAAAACTCCTGAAGACGAGTTTTGCTGTCTTTAGGGTGGGCATTAGGGTCTAGTTTGTTTATGCGGGTTTCCCATAAACGGTCTATAACGCCTCGTACCTCGTCCATACCGGAATCGAGGTAAATAGCCCCTAAAATAGCTTCAACTGCATCGGCTAAAATCGAACTTCTGCGATGACCACCGCTTTTGAGCTCTCCTGGCCCTAAGTTAAGTAGTTCACCCACACTGGCTTCCTTTGCAAGTTCTGCCAGTGTGTCTCCTTTAACCAAAGTAGAGCGCATTCGTGTGAGTTTGCCTTCTGGCACAGTTGGGAATCGCTTAAACAGCGTTTCCCCAACAATCATGCCTAAAATAGCGTCACC
>JYMV01020498.1_pt1 | contig 12336 bp, 10 predicted proteins | sample 338911 | NCBI WGS metagenome assembly JYMV01 (sample SAMN03354496, study PRJNA234377) | hydrothermal vent metagenome | biome: Deep sea; feature: Hydrothermal plumes at the Eastern Lau Spreading Center, Western Pacific Ocean; material: Seawater | place: Tonga | collected 2009 | depth 2000 m m | reverse complement strand
GCCGTGCCTGGCGCACAAGATATCAAATTTGGTGAAAATCTCATCGAGTATACCGACCACATTTTCGGCTGAGAGCCTCCCCGCTAACGACGTAAAGCCAACGATATCGGCAAACAACACCGCCACGCTGTCATGACGGTCGGCGATCGATCCCGTGCTGTTCAACAGCTGGTCCGCGATGGATGAGGGCAGGATGTTGCGTAACAGATTGTCAGACCGAGCCCGTTCCTCTTCCACACGCAGCATATTCACAAAGGCCCGCCGACGCATCGACTCCATCTGCCAGGCAGCCACCCATCCTATGCTGATGATGATGAGCAGTTGAACCTCGCCCAGTAATACCGCCGGCAAATCGAGTGAAAGGAGTGACACCGCAAACAGACTCTCGATGAACACCCACAATGCCAACGCAATGCGTATCGAGTAATTCAAATCGAGTAAAGTCAGCAAGCCCGTGGCAAAGGTCGCAGCACCGATCAACCAATAGTCCTGAATAATCTCAACGGAGAGCTTCAAAAAGGCTCCGTGCCAGAGACCCGTACACACAACCAGGGCAAAAATCGACATCCACCAGTCACCGACCCGGACTGTTTGGACGCGGTCCACCACAACATAAGCCATGCACCCCGCCAACAACGCACTGGCACGCATGGCTATCCTGATGGTGTCCGGTTCAAAGAAGAGCAAGTCCAAGGCCACAAAGACAAGACTCAAGACCACAAAGACAGCAAGGGCTCCATGATTGACCCGCTTGAAGGTTACCAGTCTGTTGTCGCACCACGCTCTCTCTACATCTGGGTCGACAAAGCGCACGCGAAACGGATTGGCTGACAGATCAGAAGAGAGCCTTGCTTTACGAAAAGGTAGAGATTGGGTCATGAGCCCGAAGTGTACCATATGTTTCCTTCTGAGCGACATCGGAGCACCCACTGCAGACCATTGTCCCCGGTCAATTTTCATGGCCTGAAGTCTGAAGGGTCGTGAGACCTGTTTTCAGGGGTGACCTCGCAAACCGTCCACGGTCCGTTATGATGAGGCCGTTATTTGGGAGTACAGGATGAAGAAAGCAGGTATGGCGCTCGCGGGCATAGGTGTTCTCGGTACATTAATGGCGATTATAGGTCTGTTCATCACCATCATCTTGCCCTCTGTCGCACATGTCTCGACAGATGAGCAGATACCCGGATTTATCGGCAGCGGCGGATGTTGCTGTCTCTCGGTTGTGCTTCTCGTGGTCGGTGTCGTGTTGGTCATCATAGCGCGCAGGGCCGACGAGACTGTCTCTTAAGGCCACCTCTATCGATCGGCCGAGGCCGGTATACAGATATTGCCGACACCTTCGATTTGGACCGGCGTTGGGAGATCTAAGATTAGCTGATGCGCTGGGTGGATAGCCATCAACAGTGACCCGTGCCAGGCTTGTTCCAGGCTGAGGCGCCCGGATGAAGTCTGGACTGCTTGAACACCTCGCCGACGGTGCCTCGAGCGGTCTGCCGGGCCACGGCTACACATTAGCCATAGGAAGTGGGTGGAGGTCAAAATATGCGCTATGCTTTTCACCAGGAGCACAGAGAATGGACCTAAAAGGAATCATACAAAATGAGGCCCGGCGGGAGGCGTCGCGGTACATTCCACGATTTCTGCGACCTCTTATTCCCGGAAACCGGGGCACTGTCACCGGTCAGGCGGGACGGTTGGCCAAACGAAAGGCCTGGGGCCTGCTTACCGGTTGTGTCTTCGCGCTGTTGATTGCTGGGGCCATCGGCCTTGGAGCGGCGGGTATGATCGCCTATATCGTCTCCACCACCATGTGAGAGTCCATGACAGAACTTCCTGTATACGCAGATGAAAACCTGGGAAACATCGGCTTCTTCGAGAAGGCGTGGTTTCAACCTCAGGTCCGACAACAGGCCTTTCTGGATGCGCTGCAAAAGAGCGCTTACGCATCGCAGGTAGCGTTGTGTCCGGCTCCGTTGGCCAGCGACGCTGACATCCTTCGGGTGCACACACCCCAATACCTGGCGCGGGTACGCCACCTCTGTGCCAAAAACGACGGGGTATTGGACGACCACGCGACCTTTGCGCGTGCCCACTATGAACGGGCTTCAACTCACATCGTCGGGGCCGTCATGCACGCGACGCGCCGTATCCTTGACGGTGAGATCTCCCAGGCGTTTGTGCCCATTGCGGGGTTTCACCACGCCATGCCCTCAATGTCTCAGGACTACTGCCTCTACAACGACTGCTCTATCGCCCTCTCGTACGCCCTCAGCCAACTCACAGGCCCCGTGGCCTATATCGACATCGATGTGCACTTCGGCAATGGCGTCTACGATCTGTTCGAAGCGGAACCCCGCGTCGTGCTGGCCGATCTACATGAATCCTATCGCACCCTGTTCCCCAACTCCCCAGACGCCCCTGCAGCACAGAGTCACCGGGACACTGGAGCACTGGTCGGGGTAGGGGCCGCCGCAGGCACGAAGATCTGCCTGCCGTTATCGCCCTTCAACACCGACGCGGACTATGGGCGCTATTTTGACGCCGTCGAAGCACACCTGGCAGACCACCCTCCCGAGTTCATCCTCTTCGAGAGTGGCCTCGATGGCATGACGGGCGATGCATTGGGGCATCAATGTCTTAGTGAGGAGGGCATCTACCAAATCACCCGACGGGTGAGGACCCTCGCCCAAAGGTATGCAGAGGGTCGACTCCTGGTTGTGGGCGGTGGTGGCTACGCGCTGGACAACCTCGGACCCGGCTGGTTGGCGGTTGTACGGGCGCTGTGTGACGAATAAGAGGGTTTAGCCTCACCCTGCGTTGGTTTTTAAGGGCACTCCTCAACCTTGATCAGCAGATATGGCTCCAGCCCGACAGAGTCAGGTCCTTCGAAGTAGACATAGCTGTATACCAGGTTGGGATTATCGATACCGACCGTCAACCACCCATCTGCCAGATCACTGTTGGCATCCCAGGCCATCATGTCCAGATCGTAGGTCTGCCAACTCAAGGGAAATAGGTCGTAGGTATCCGAGATACGGACATCACGGGTAATCTCATAGGCAGCAACCGTGTTGCGGTCCCATCCGTCGACGCTGCTGTACCACATCTCGAGTTCAGGCCCATTTTGTGCGCTGCTACTCTGGTACAACACGGCTTCAATAGTGACTATCGAATGGGTCGCCGGGATATTACTGGTCAAGTCAAACAACATCCAGCCGGTAATGTCTGTGCTCGGTGGGCTGTTGTAAGCGCGAACCGTGTTGTCTCGCCAGATCCCACCACTGGCATAGTCCAGACAGACGCTCTCTGAAGCCGGGATGCTGACATAATACTGGGGGCAATAGGCATCGCTGCCATCACAATCCTGGTCGATGCCGTCGCCTTCTATTTCGACCATGCCGGGATGAATAGCAGCGTTGGCATCGTCGCAGTCCCCATCACAGGTCGAATACCCGTCACCATCACCATCGAGACTGTTCACGCTGGGGTCTGCATCATCACAGTCCCCATCACAGCTGGATTCGCCATCACCATCGATGTCATCAAAGTTCGCGGCTGCGTCATAATCATCACAATCGCCATCACAGCTGGTGGTGCCGTCGCCATCGCTGTCCAACAGGTTCAGATAATAGTCATTGTCGTCGCAGTCCCCGTCGCAGCTGTTCGTACCATCAGCGTCCACATCGATCAGGTTTAGGTCTACATCGTTGTCATCACAGTCCCCGTCACAAGTGCTGGCGCCGTCCATGTCGACATCATCGAGGTTGAGGCTGGCGTCACTGTCATCGCAATCGACGGTGCTGTCATATCCATCACCATCATTGTCAACAAGGGGACCACTACAGCTCTCGTATGTCACTTGTAGATAAGGCTGTTGGCCCAGCGAGTCCGGGCCCAGAAAATAGACATAGCTGTAGACAAGATTTGGATTGTCCACACCGACCGTCAGCCAGCCATCACTCAGGTCAGAATTGGCATCCCAAGCGGTCAGATCCAATGCATAGGTCGACCAGGTGCCCGCTGAGAACGAATCATAAGTGTTCGAAATAAGGGAATCACGGGTAATTGCGTAAGCGCTGACCGTGTCTCGCTCCCACCCATCTACGCTGCTGTACCACATCTCCAGTTCAGGTCCATTTTGCGCGCTGCCGTCCTGATAAAGCACTGCGTCAATGCTCACGATGTCGACCCCGCTGGGTATACTGGTGCCCAGATCGAACGACATCCAGCCTGTGATGTCAGTGCCAGGGGGACTGTTGTAGGCGCGAACGGTGTTGTCACGCCAGATACCTCCGCTGGCGTAGTCCAGGCAGACGCTGTCATGCGCCACAATACTGACATCATATTGTGGACAAAAGGCGTCACTGCCATTGCAGTCCTGATCGATGCCGTCACCCTCTATCTCTGGCATGCCTGGGTTGATTCCAGCATCACCATCATCGCAATCTCCAGCGCAGGTCGAGTAACCGTCACCATCACTGTCGAGGATGTTTTGCGCAGGATCGGTATCATCACAGTCTCCATCGCAGGATGAAGCCCCATCCAAATCGATATCGTAGGGTGTTGCGGCTGCGTCATAATCATCACAATCGCCATCACAGCTGGTGGTACCGTCGCCATCGCTGTCCAACAGGTTCAGATAATAGTCATTGTCGTCGCAGTCCCCGTCGCAGCTGTTCGTGCCATCAGCGTCCACATCGATCAGGTTCAGGTCCACATCGTTGTCATCACAGTCCCCATCACATGTGCTGGCGCCGTCCATGTCGACATCATCGAGGTTGAGGCTGGCGTCACTGTCATCGCAATCGATGGTGCTGTCATATCCATCACCATCATTGTCGATAGGAGCCGACCCACATATCGTGTAGGTGACATCGATATAGGGCTGCTGCCCAAGCGTGTCTGGTCCTGCGAAATAGACATAGCTGTAGGTGGCGTTTGGGTTGTCTGTCCCAATGGTCAGCCAACCATCCGCGAGGTCACTGGTGAGATCCCAGGCCGTCACCTGGAGGTCATAGGTCTGCCAACTGTCCGCAGAAAACACATTGTATATGTTTGAAATGACGGCATCCCGTGTGATCTCGTAGGCGCCAACCGTCGCTCTATCCCAGCCATCAACGCTGCTGTACCACATCTCCAGTTCTGGCCCATTTTGCGCGCTGCCATCCTGATACAGGACAGCGCTCATGTTGGTGATTTGAGCGCCGGTGGGGATATGACTGCCAAGGTCAAACAGCATCCAGCCCGTGATGTCAGTGCCCGGTGGGCTGTTGTATGCGCGAACGGTATTATCACGCCAGATACCACCACTGTCGTAGTCAAGGCAGACGCTGTCTTCTGCCACAACTGTGGTTGAATAGGTGGGACAAGCCTCGTCGACACCATCACAATCCTGATCGATACCGTCACCGGAGACCTCAGGCGCGCCCGGATAAATACTGGGGTCGGCGTCATTACAATCTACAGGCGGGGCGAAACCGTCACCATCGGCATCTGTCAGAGCCATGGGTGGAATACGCCTGATAGGGGTGACGGTACAGGTGGCGATGTCTATCGCCTGCCTAAAGTCACCACACTGAAAAGGAAACACCACTGAAAAATAGTTGAACCGGCCAACGCCATTTGAGAGTCCACCCGTGACCATAATGGGTGAGCTCAAATTGGTCATGGTACCTGCACAGGGCCCGATTGGCAGTGGATCCGAGCCGGGAGTGGCACCTTCCAGCAACATCACCAGTGAATTGGGTGTCATGCCGCCCATCCGGTTCTGCAGAGGCCCTGGGCAGCTGCCTATCATAGTCAGATTCTGCGCAAAAGCAGACATCGGGGTCGCTAACACCACCAGAACACCAACAAGAATCAGTCTCATGACACCACCCCAAGTAAATTGGCCTGCCCTAAGTAGACCATTCGAATCCGGGGTGGTCAAGACATATCTAACCATCCCTTTAGATTGAAGTCTGCCCGAGTACATTCCATGGGTGCTGACGCTTGATAGGATAAAAGAACAGTGATGGCGATTTCTTGAGGGGAGGGGAGTTGAGCCGAGAACAACGGTTGGTGCTGCCTCGTTTAATCCCTGACATCACGGCGGCGTAAAAGCAGCAGCGGCCACAGTGTCAGCATCCACGACCAACCCTGGAGGCCGGCCACCTGGCAGCCACAACCTGAGGCCTCTGCCGAGGATGACGGCGTGTCGGGGTTTGCCGTCTCTGACATGATGTCTGTGTCAGTCGTCGTGGTTGTCGTCGCTGTCTCCCTGATGATGCCTGTCTCGTTTAAGCCGGTCTCTGTCGGGCCATTCGATGTCGAAAGCAGATAGCGCACGGCGACCGCGCGATGATCGGACACCGTGTAGTAGTGACTATCCCACCACGCTTTAAGGTTGACATCATCCAAGCCGAAAAACTCTGTATTCGCATCGCCGACGACCAGGGCGTCGATAACCTCGACGCCATCACCGCTGTGATAGACAAAATCGATACGGTCGTCGTCCCAGCTGCCAGCACCATCTGAGGTCCAGGTGTAGCCCCAGCGGCTCACTTCTGTCTCGCCATCCTGGATCCGGTCCTGATGATAGCCGTCGATCATCCCCAACTCCTGCGTGTAGAGCAGAGAGAGCGGACAGGCGACGGCTAGTGGGATGTAGCCGGCGTCCGCTGCTGCCTGCGTCCAATCGACATGAGAGGGCTCATTGAAATCGCCCGTGACGAAGACGGGGATGTCTGTCGCCAGCATCGGCTCAAGTTCATCACGCAGGGCATCCATGTACGAACCCCAGTTGTCCCATGAGCTGACGAAGTCGATGATCTCTGCCTCGGTGTAGCCGTTGCCCGCGGCGTAGGGAATATAGGACTGGTTCCAATCACTCCCAAGCCCATAGTGGTGGTTGTAGATCCAGACGGCCTGGTCTTTGGTGACCTGCACCTTCACGCCATAGGCGCTGACCTCCGCGATGGGGTAGCGGCTGAGTACGGGGCTGCCGCTGTCGGGGTCCGCATAAAACCACGCCTGTCCAGATTGCGCCTCCAGGCGGAGTTGTAGATCCGTTTGGCCATCCTTTGTCTGCCCATGCTCGTACTCCTGTAGGCCCACGATGTCTGCGCCAATGTCGATAATGGACTGCGCTGTGGCATCTCCGCGGGCCATCAGCAACCAATGCGAGCCATGGCTGGCGTCGTTACCATCGAGAGCCTCAACATTGTACCAACTGGTCTCAGGCGTGTCCCATCCGTACAGATCGCTGCGTCGAACATTGTAGGTCATCACCGTCAAGTCAATCGTCGCGGGTAGGGTAGTGACGGAGGCCTGTGACAAGGGAGACAGGAGGAGGAGCGTTTGCATCAGGGGCATCATTGTGTTCTCCGGCCTGGTTCCTCGGCCCCCAGTTGGGCGATACATCCGCGGCGTCTATCACAAAGAGCAGTAGCACACCCGGCTTCTCTTTCGCCACATCAACACAAGCTCAATCGACTCGTCAACGCCGGGAGTAGGCGTTGCATAGCCAGGCTTCCGCCCTCGCAATTCCAAGAGGTCAATGTCAGCAACTACGTCCGCACAGAGGCCCTCGAAAATAGAGGGCCATTTGACATGCTAATCGAGGAACATCGGACAAATATTCCCACGCACCTAATGCAATTGGTGCTAGGGTGTTCGCGGACGGAGGCCAATCAAGACTTTCGCCAAAAAACCCGAGAGGTTAACAATGGAAGCCATCAGTCCCTGGTTAGAAGCTCTGTTTCGCTGGGTGCATGTCGTCGCCGGCGTTCTTTGGATAGGACTCCTGTATTTTTTCAACTGGATCAACGGCAATGTTGCCAAGCAATTGGACGGCCCCACCAAGCAAAAGGTGCTACCGGAGTTGCTGCCCAGAACCCTTTATTTCTTCCGTTGGGGTGCCGCCTACACCTGGGTGACGGGTGTGCTCTTGCTCGGTCTTGTCTATTATATGAAAACCGGTAGCGGCTATTTCGGAGACACTGCCAATGTCTGGGTAGCCTTTTTTGCTGTCGTCATCGTGGGCTCGGTTGTCTACGATTTACTGTGGACCGCAATGCAGGCCAAAAAAGAGATCGCCCTTGGTATCAGCTTCATCCTGTTGTGCGGAGTGATGAGTGTGATGGACAATGTGCTGCATATGGGAGGACGAGAACTGTACATCCATGTCGGCGCTCTGTTTGGGACCTGCATGGCGATGAATGTCTGGATGCGCATCTGGCCAGCTCAGCGTAAAATCATCACCGCTATCAAGGCGGGAACGGCCCCAGAACCCGGATGGGGGGCGCTCGCGGGCCTACGCTCGAAGCACAACACCTACATGTCGGTGCCACTCATCTACATCATGATCGCCGTGCACCACCATGGCTTTGCATGGAATCATGCCCAGAACTGGCTGCTGCTCGCTGGGCTGATCGTGCTCTCCTGGCTGGTCGTCTTCTGGATCTACAAGAAGGCCGCTAAGCCTGAGGTCGCTGCCTACTGATAGCGCCAGTCAAGCGAAGAAACTCACTCTTCGGGTGCGGCCTTTTCGGAGGCCGTCCCGAAGTTTTTTCGTAGATAGGCCAGAACATCGCTTCGATCCTGGTAGGAGAGCACCCCAGCCCAACCAGGCATTGAACCAATTCGGCCTGCTGTCCCGGATGCGATGACGCGTAGCAGCGTCTCGTCAGGCTTGGCGAGCACAGAGTCCTCACCGATAAAGCTGCCGGCAATGGGCTTACCGTTTGGGGGTGCACCGCTGCCATCAGCCTGGTGGCATGCCACGCAATAGGTTGAATAGATCTCAGACCCACGAGCTGCGTCACCAGGCGTAACGGCTACTTTCGGGCTGCTGCAGGCAGCGAGCACAAGCAGAGGGATAACAGACATCACAACACTCACGACGAAGACTTCGGCCAGTTCAGGCGGCTGAGGGTAACACAGGCAGCCAACGACGACGACTTTCTCAATGGGTGCTGATGTGACGACCTATCGCCCTCAAATCGACCGCTGAATTGGTATGGTGCCGACGCAGTACACGCTGGCTTCTCACCGTCGCTGCATGTCGTTTTTACGCTACAGAGAGCAGGACATGTCCTGGCCACAGCACAGGGGTGATTTGATCTTGCCGTGTCCATCGGGACACTTGGAGACCTGAACCGTCGAGCCGTCGGCTTTGGTAAGCTCATCATTGACCAGAGGCTTGTCGCAGTGTGCACAAGAGGCGTTAACAGCCATTCCACATTTGTCGCATTTGTAAGTTGCCATGGGTGTCTCCAAAAAATCGATAGGGGAAGTTCGCCAAAACCGAAAGTGGTCTGCGCTCCTACAGACCCTATCACTCCTGCTGCCGTCTTTCTAGCCGAAGAGTGCGGATGGTTTATTTGCGCTGTTTCCGGGGTAGCCCTCATGTCATTCCCTTGAATATTTGGTTCTTTAAAACTCAAGACTTACCAAGGGGACATTCATCTGTCTGAATTAGGCGGACGGTTCGCAATTTAGATTCAGATAGCCTGAGAACGGGCTCATTTTTTGCCCAGCGAGTTGTAAAGTCCAACCACATGCGATTTTGCGCGATTGTGCGTGGGCCATGACGAACGAAGTGCATAACCACTGTTTTGATTTATTATTTGTAATTTAGCTACGATAATATCAAATTTATACCTCTATTATCACCAATGGAGCTAAGCCGTGCGCCACAGAATCTGCTCTACATTTATCAGAGGCTCGTTCACCCTCCTATTCTTGCTGGCCGTGCCCAAAGTGGCGCAAGCGGTACCGCAAGATATTGAACAGATAGCTGAGATTTACCAAACGATACAGACAGTAGAAATCAATCGTCTTCAAAGTACGCTCACCAACCAGTTGACTGATTTGGTCGTATCGCAGGTTCAAGCCATCGGACTGAATGGTGGATACCAGGATGAAGCGCGGCTGTTTACGCAGGAGTTTTACGATACTGTTCAGCGGCAAATAAAGAGCAACATAGAGAAAAACCTAAACGCTAGCAACTCGAAACGACTCACCGCTTCAAATTCGTTACGGAACTGGTCTACGGAATCCACTGCCAATCTTGTACTCGCAAGTTGGTTGGGCCTGCCTAGACCACCGAAAATCGAGAGAAGAGGATCATTCGACATCTCTAAGATGGTCTCGATATCGTCATCCAATAGTGAACTGAAAGTGCTGCCCTCATCGATAAAACTCACTTCTGACTTTGGCGGTTCCGGTACCAATAATGGGGTTTTTGATGCTGGTGAGTGGGTTAATATAAACCTTGGAATCTATAATAACTCCACACTGCCATATTTCAGTAGCTCTGCTTATACCCATTCTGGGAGTTCATGCCTGTGGGTGCCCAGCAGCGACGAGATCGTTATGCCGGAGTTGGCCCCCACCAATTCATCGGATCCACAGACTGCGCAATTTGCCATCTGGGCTTACATATCAAACGAATGTAGTGACGGTTCCTGGCCCAAACTTCAGGTCCGTGTGACAGACACCCACCGCAACCGCGGCGACGAAGTGGTTCTGAATGTTGCCATAAAGGTGACCAATGTTTCGAACGCTTCTCCAACCCCACTGTTGTTCGACGCCGACATGCCAGGGTCATCAGATGGGTCTGGCGTCATTAGCCTTCAACCAGGCCTTGCCTTCGAGCTGTCGCATGGCTTCTATTTTCCCAACCACCAGCCCATCAGTGGTCAAATGGCATGGGTGATTGGTGAGGGGTTCAACGGTCTGATCCAGACCTATGAGTACAAATCTGACAGCGAGATGGTCGCGACATCATCCGCGCTGCGAGCCGGAGATGACGCTGATTTTACCCTGCTACCAACATTGACATACTACAAAAACCTGCAGTCTCACGCTGAATCCAGGGATTGGGACAGTTCGGATGACGCTGTTGTCTGGGCAGCCACAGACATCACGGCGATGATGAGTCCACCGTACACAACATCCTCCACAACCAATCAGACTCAGCCCACTACACAGACGACAGCTAGGCTATTGTCTGCCAAGGCCGTTATGCAGTTGGCGGAAGGGTCAATCTCCCTTGAGCCCAGACCTGCCAAACCACTTGGCAGCGGTGCCTTTGAAGCCAGCGACGGGTATGAGATCGTGATGGACAGGTCGCTGTTTATGTACTCCTACTCCTGTGCTACCCTCTCCATCCCAACCAGCATGTGCGACAGTTGTCGCAAGCTCAGCCTATCCGTTCAGCAGTGTAGCATGTGCAAAGATCTAGATTTGAGCCCAGCGGATTGTGAATCACATCAACAGCAGGTAAGCCCCAAATCAACTGGGCCCGTTGAATTGGCGTATTCCTTTAGACAACTCTATCCTTTTAAAGTGGAATGGGAACCAAAGCGGATTGTGCCACCGGCACCGGCACCAGCACCAGCACCAGCACCAGCACCAGTGTTTGTTGAAGCACCCACGCCGGTACCGTTGGCGTTGGAATATAAATACCGCTTGGAGTTAGGCATTGCCTCTTCACCCGCTGATTACTACAACTCGACCAGTCTTGGTGTTAATTTCATCACAGGCTATAATCCCAGGCACTTCAGAACTAGATTTGCAGGTGACATTAAGGACATATCCGGCACTATGACCGGCTATATACCACTGAGGCTAAACTTTATAGTGTCGGGATTCCCTGACTCAACAGCGGGTTTTTCTACCTATTTTGATCAATACAGTGAGGTCCTGGTTTACAGTGGCCTATCTGTAGGCTTGTCGCCCAATGACTATATTGAATTCGAACCCCATGTGTTGGTCGGGGTCATGGTCTACAGAATTGATGCTGGCACTGTCTCGGGTAGTGCGGCAGCACGGGCAATGGAGCTGGGTGGTTCCATGCATCTCCTTCTGGACAAGGCCATGGGTGTCAACTTCACGACTGGATTACGCAGCACCGGACCGTTCAACTACGATAATACGGACCTTGTCGACCCGTTGAGCAGGTACTGGAACTTTAACATAGAGTGGCGGTGGTAATAAACTGTCGGCCTCGTAAGGCAAGGCCCAATGATGCTGTTGGGATGCCATTGGTCCGATGGGACCGTCCACCGATTGGTGCAGTAGAACAGAACCTCATGTTGAAGGCGATGGAGACCGTGTTTCCATGGTGTTTTTGCCTTTATTCTAAAGAAACACCAAGCCTCATCTTCTCTCGCAAAAACAAAAAGGGCTACGATACAGCCAAAACCTCGGAATCAGTATGCCCCGGCCCAGCCTCATCAATCTCTCAATGGCTGGTCTTTGTTTGATCATCGGCTGTTCACCTTTATCCAGTGAGACCACCAGCGTAACAACCACGACAAGCGTCACCACATCATCGTCCACAACGACGGG
>JYMV01006974.1_pt1 | contig 12336 bp, 8 predicted proteins | sample 338911 | NCBI WGS metagenome assembly JYMV01 (sample SAMN03354496, study PRJNA234377) | hydrothermal vent metagenome | biome: Deep sea; feature: Hydrothermal plumes at the Eastern Lau Spreading Center, Western Pacific Ocean; material: Seawater | place: Tonga | collected 2009 | depth 2000 m m | reverse complement strand
CATCAGGCCAAACGTGAGAAATAATCGAATAGATATGGTTTTAATCCATCGATAAAGCTGTAACCATTTGCTCCGTTCTGACCGTATTTCCCTCCTCCGCTTGGTTGGGGGCTTAAATGATCTGTACATGAAAACCATATCTATTCGATTATTTCTCACGTTTGGCCTGATGGCCTCAACGAATGCGAGTCTCTCTGCACAACCCGCCGACCGACCGGGACGGGATGGACGCCCCGACCGCGAGGCACTGCGCCAGCAAGTCTTGGAGCGCTTCGACAAGAACAGGGACGGCGAACTGGATGAGGAAGAGCGTGAAGCGGCCCGGGAGTCGTTCCGCCGAGACGGGCCTCCCAGAGCGAGCGGTCGCCCCGAAGGGCCGCCTCCCGATGCCGGACGAGGGGATCGCGGCGGACGCAACAGCCGGGGCAGGGGACGTTCCCGACGGGGGCAACGGATCGAGTTGATCCCCAAGTTTGACAAGGATGATGACGGGATTCTGAACAAGACTGAGCGTTCCGCCGCCCGAAAACATGTGGAGGAACAACGCAGCGGTGATGGAGGCGGCGATCGGGGTCAGCGCGGAGGCCGGCCGCCCCGCCCGGACGGGAACCGTGGCGGCAGACCCCCGATTGGAGGTGACCGCGGAGGCCGCCCTGATCCGAGGGGTGGCGGCGGTCGTCCAGCACCCGAGCCCCGTGATTTTTCAAAAGCCGAGCGGCTTGAGCCGGGCAATGACAAGGATCCCGGCACCAAGCTTTACGACGAGGGCACACTTCGCACGTTGTTTATCACGTTCAAGGACGACGAGTGGAAGGAGGAGATGGAAGTTTTCTACCGCACCGACGTTGCTGTCCCCGCTGACTTGATCGTCGATGGCAAACTGTTCAAGGACGTTGGCTTGAAATACCGCGGCAACTCCTCGTATTTCTCCGTGTCACCCGACTTGAAACGGTCGATGAATCTCTATGTCGATCACAAGCACGGCGATCAAAAGCTGCTCGGCTACAAGACGCTCAACCTGCTCAACAGCAACTCGGACCCCACGTTCATGCGCGAGGTCATTTATTCGCACGTGGCCCGCGATTACATCCCGGCGTTCAAGGGCAACTTCGTCAAGGTGGTGATCAACGGCGAAAGCTGGGGCATCTACTCGCACATCCAGCAGTTCAACAAGGATTTCCTCGAGGACAACTTCGGCACGCGCGGCGGCGTGCGCTGGAAGATCGGAGCGGGCGGCGGAGGCCGCGGCAACCTGGGCTATCCCGGCGACCTCAAGGAGGACTACGGTGGCTACCAGCTTGGCACCGAGGGTGCGGATGATGCCTGGAAAAAAATTGCTGAATTCACCAGGTTGCTGAATGAAACCCCGCTCGGGGAATTAGCAGAAAAATTAAATGGCCGTTTTGATATCGACAGCGCTATGTGGTCACTGGCACTCGAGTGTGTATTCTATTTCACCCGGGGAAGCGACTACAACCTGTACCTCGATCCGGATGGCCGCTTCCATTTGCTGCAGCACGACGGCAACGAGGTGATGAACATTCCCGGCGGCCCAGGAATGCCCTCCGGGCTGCGCGGCCCAAAGCTCGAGCCATTTTATAACGCCGACAACCCGGATCGCCCCCTCATGTACAGGCTCTTCCAAGTGCCGCACTTGAAGGCGCGCTATCGGCACCACCTCAAGACGATCACTGAGGAGTGGATCACCTGGGACAAAGTCGGCCCGCTCGTTGAAGGGTACGCAGCTCTGATCAGGGACGAGGTCAAAAAGGACGTCCGTAAACACAGCTCATCCGAGGCGTTTGAAAAAGGGCTGATTCAAACAAGTTCCGACGGCCGCCGCCCGAAGCTTGGCCTCAAGCCGTTCACCGAGGGCCGCCGCGAATTCCTGTTGAACCATCCTGAAGTGAATCTCCAAACGCCCAAGATTGCCTCGGTGACTGAAATCGACGAAGCCAAGTCAACTGATTCGACCCGCATCACCGCCGAGACCACCGGCGAAACCTTGGCCAAGACGGTTGTTCTCTGGTTCGCCGACGGCAAAAACGAGCCGTACAATCACGTGGCGATGCTGCCCGAAGGCCAAGCGGGTGACGGCGTGTTTGCCGCTGCCATCCCGGCGCAGCTTGCCGGTAAAAAGATCCGCTACTACGTCGAGGCCCGTTCAGGCGGCAAGGAAATGACCTCCGATTTTTACCCGGCCCGAGCCGAGGCCAACCCGATGACCTTCCGCGTCAAGGCCCCCAAGGCCGGCCAATCCGTGCTGGCGATTAACGAGGTCGTTTCTGAAAACCAAGCGGCGGCCAAGGATCCGCAGGGCGACTTCGACGACTACATCGAGATAGTGAACACCTCCGACAGTGAAATCGACTTGTCCGGCAAATACCTGACCGACAGCAAAAAGAACCCGCGTAAATGGAAGTTCCCGAAAGGCACCAAAATCGCGGCGGGCGGGCGCCTGGTAGTTTGGGCCGACGAAGACGGCAAAGCCAAGGAGGGCCTGCACGCCAACTTCAAGTTGGCCAAGGGCGGCGAGACGATTCAGCTTATCGACAGCGACAACGCCGGCAATTCGATCCTCGACGAAGTGAAGTTCGCCAAGCTTGGCCCCGACTTGGCGTACCGCCGGTTACCGGACGCCAAAGGCGACTTCAGCGAGGGGGCGGCCACTCCGGGAGTGGCCAACGCAAAGTGAACCTTGGCCAAGCGCCGGACGATTCAGTTTGAGGGTGCACACGTGCTTCGCGTGCTTTCTTCCATTCCCTCACTCCACCCGGAGAATCCGGTGGTTGCTGGAATCGACGACGTACAATTTGCCCTTGTCCCAGGTCACCCCGTGCGGCTTTGAGAGTTTTACCTTCCCGCGGCCAAGCACGGTCGATACCTCGCCGGTTTTCGGTTCGTACTTGCGGATCAAGTGATTCACATCATCAGCGACGTAAATATTTCCCGCCGGATCGGCGCAAATATGTTTCGGCCCGTTGAAACGCGCGGCTGAACCCCTGCCATCGCTGTTACCTTTTTCCCCATTGCCGGCGACGGTGTAAATCCGGCCATTCGGCCGCACCACCCTGAGCGCGTGTCCTCCGCGCTCAAGCACGTACACATTCCCCACGGTGTCACTGCATACCGCACGTGGATCAACCAAAGGCGCCTCCGTCGCCTTGGCACCGTCCTTTGGGACACCCCGTTGGCCGTTGCCGGCAATGGTTCTAACCTTGTCGGACTTGAGATCGATCTCGCGGATGCGACGGTTTTTCAAGTCCGCCACGTGCAGCTTTTCACCGCTTGGGTTGAGTGTGATGCACATGATATAATTGAACTTGGCTTTGGCTGCAGGACCACCGTCCCCACCAAAGCCAGCCTTGCCTGTCCCTGCGAATGTTTTGATTCGGCCGCTGGCATCAATCCGCCGGATGCAGTGGTTCCAACTGTCGGCAATGTACACCGAGTCATCCGACGCGATGGCCAGATTGTGCATGCCGTTGAAGGTCGCCTGGCCAAGCGGGCCGCCGTCGCCCCTGTAACTTTTGCTGCCGTCTCCGCCAACTTGTTTGCGAACGCCGTTGGCCAAGCGATGCACGCGGCCACCCTCCAATTCGACAATCCACATTCTACCCATTGAATCGAAGTCGACTCCAAACGGCCGGTTGAGTGGGTTGGGCTGTGTTGTCACCGGCCCGCCTTCGCCGGGGTTCCAACTGCCGTCGATCAATGTCACCTTCGGCTCGGCCAAGGCAGAGCCGGTCAAGGCGCTGAGGCAAAATAAGTGGAGGGCGAGTGGTTGCATTTACTTCTTGTTTTTCCTTGCAGCCAACTCGGTGGCCATCCCCATGTCGCCCTGCGATACCATCCACTTTTCCAGGCGGCTCTTTAATCGGCTTTTGAGTTTCTCCCGCTTCGGATCAGTCGCAACGTTGTTTAACTCGTGCGGATCTTTGCTGAGGTCGTACAACTCCTCCGCCGGTCGGTTCAAATAACGCTTCACCAACTTCGCGGCGCGGGGATCCGTCTTGCCCTCACGCACCCAGGACTCCCAGTAGTTCTCCTTGTCGTTTTTAATCAGTGCATTGTTGAATGTGACCGTGTGGTTGAGGTTCATGATGTACTTCCATCTGCCGGCGCGGATCGAGCGCACCGGATAACCGGTCGGCGGCGTGCCAATGGCGTTCATTTGTGTGTGCACACCGTAGGTGACCGTGTTGTGGCGGTCTGTTTTTCCCTGCAGGACGCCAAGGAAACTGCGTCCGTCAAGACCAGCAATCGGCTTGCCGCCGGCCATCTCCACCAATGTGGGGGTGACATCGACATAGTGGATCATCGCGTCGCTGACAGAACCCGGCTTCACCACTCCCGGCCAGCGAACGATGAACCCGACATTGAGTCCGTTCTCGTAGCAGGTCCATTTGCAGCCGGGATATTGTGCCCCCTGTTCCGTGGTGAAAATCAGCGCCGTGTTTTTCTCGTGACCGGTCTCTGCGAGAATTCTCATGCATTCGCCAACCTCGCGGTCGAGATCGGTGATCTCCGCGTAATACCTCGTGAGCGACTGGCGCATCTCCGGCGTGTCGAGCCAGTACGGCGGGACAGTAAGCTTGGCCGGATCATACTGCGACGCTTCCCCGGCCTTCCACGGTACGTGCGGACTGTTGGAAGTCACCAAAAGGCAGAACGGCTTCTCGCTGTCGATCTCAATGAATTTGCGGATCGCTTCGGGATCGACCTTGTTGGAGATATTCTCGAACGGGTAGGAGTCTGGCGGACCAAAATGCTTTTTACCGCTGAGGCCAACACGATAGCCAAGCGCGGTCAGGTAATGCACGAGACTCTTTGTGCCCAGCTTGACTTTGGAATGATTCGGGTAGGCACCGCTCTTGACCGGATAAAGCCCAGTGTACATTTGCTGCCGAGTCGGCGCGCACATGGCGGTGGATGTGTATGCCAGGTTGAACCGCATCCCCTGGCTGGCCAAGCGATCGATGTTCGGCGTTTTGATATCCTTGTTTCCGTAAACGCCGACACAGTCCTTGTTCAGGTCATCGGCGATCACGATCACCACATTCGGCTGCTTCGCCGCCGCCGCTTGGCCAAGCGCAAGCAACACGATGAGACCGAGTCCTTTAACTATTTTTTTCAACGGTGGTTTGCCCATTATTTGGGTTCCTCAGCTTTCACCTCACTCACCGATTCAGTAATCTGGTTTAAGGCGAATTGCTCCTCCGGCGAAAACACCAAGCGATGCCTTCCATATGCAGCAAAGTAAATCACTCCAATAAGAAACCAGATCGCCATTCCAACAACACCGTATAGGTTGTCCTCGTTCAAAAATAAAAAATATAGTGTCGCGAGCGATATGATGAGCGCGATGACCGCACCGGGTATTCCCAATGGACTCCGGTAGGGTCTTTCAATGTTTGGAAATTTCACCCGGAGCATGATAAAAGCCAAGCATTGCATGGCGTATGCGATGAGAGCTCCAAATACCGCCATGGAAAGAATCGTCTTACCGAAAGCTGCTTCTTCTCCACCGGTAAAAAACATAATTAACAAAATCAAAAAACCAACAACGCCACCGGATATAAGGGCCACATGGGGTGTCTTTCGTTTTTCGCCGGTGACTGATAGCCATCTGGGAAAGTAACCGGCCCGAGAAAGTGAAAAGATGTTTCTTCCATAGGCAAAGATGATCGTATGAAAACTTGCGATCAACCCGGCCACCGCCAGCAGTCCGAGAAACTTGGTTGCAGCCCCCGTTCCAAAAACAATTTCATATCCCTTCAATAGCGGTGCCTCACTCTTGCCAAAGAAATCTGCACCTTCGCCAATTTCTACGTCGCCAATGCCTACATTAAGGAAAACCACCCCCGTACCGGTGATGATCAGGGTCAACAGTCCGAGTATGATTCCCTTAGGCATGTCCTTTTTGACATCGATCGCCTCCTCGGCGGCGAGTGGGAGTTGCTCAATCGCCAGGTACAGCCATATGGCATAGGGCAGGGCAAGCGCGACCCCTTTGAATCCAAACGGAAACCATCTTGAATTTTCAGGATTTTTAGGTGCGATGTTCAAGGCCAGGTCCAGGTTGAATTTGCCCGTGAACAAGACACCGCCGTAAAAGATAATCAGGATGGCCAAGGCGAGAAGGGTTATCACGACGGTAAACCTAAAGGTTGCCTCTACTCCCCAAATGTTGATGCCAATGAAAACAACATACATGGTGGCCCACCAAACAGGCCGAAACGATTCTGGCGTACCGAAAATTTCAGTCAGAAATGCCCCCATGAAGTAAACCACCACGGCCGTGGTAACCACGTATTCCATGTTTTCAGCCAAGCCAGTCAGGAATCCGCCCCAAACACCCATGGCCGTCCTGCTGAAGGAGTATGCCCCTCCAGTGTGGGGCAGCGCGGTTGACATTTCTGCGATCGAATAACAGAGGCCCAGGTACATCACGGTGACAATGAACATGGCCACCAGGTATCCACCAAAACCGGAATACTGGATCCCGAGGTTCCAACCGGAAAAATCCCCGGATATCACCGCGCCGACTCCCAGTGCCCAGAGCGACCACACACCGGCATAACGCTTTAAGCCACGCTTGGAAAAATATTCAGAATCAACTTTCTCGTAGGTAACAAAACCCTGGCCCGGATCGTTCATAAATTCAGGTAAGCTGCACGAAGCTATGACTGGTGAGCGGACCTGTCATAAACAACACGGCTGCGATTGTTGTGTGTTGTCTCATTTCGATAACATCCTGACTTTGTTTCCCACTGGACTTGCTTGTTATGGCAACAAGTCAATTTTTTCTTGGGAGAAAGCCCATCGATGCGTGAATGGAATATTCGCAGCTGCACCCGGATCCCGCTTCCGGGACCAAAACCATTCCGCCAGCAGGGATAATATTGATCCAACACCCCGGCCGGGTGATCTCCACCAAGTTTTCCTTGTTCATTTCTTGCCCCAAATCGATGAAGCCGGGGTAGTCGCTCAAGCGAGAAAACAACATGGTCGAAGACGCTGATAGTGTTCCGCAATTGCCGCCCACTCCCACTTTACTGGTGGACCATTTCTCCTCGCCTGTTTTCAGGTCGTAGGCACGGGGTTGTTGATAGACAACATCTCCCATAATCACAGGGTGCCGCCGATGCGCCCCGTGATTGTCATTCTCCCAACCGTGCTCTCGATCCCACATCAGTTTGCCGGATTTGGCGTCTATTGCTCTAAGATCGAACGACTTGGTGGAAGAACGCAGCAACATCAGGATATCTTCCTTGTAGGTGGAAAAGAACACGGGAGTCCTTTGTTCAAATTGCATGCCTTTCTCCCAGACCGGCTTCCCTGTTTTCACATCCAAGGCAACAAGATATAACGCCATCCACTCCTTGCCTCCGCTTAATCTACGTGACTTGTCCTGAAGGACCTTTGGGTTTCTGTTTTCAACGAAGTAAATTTGATCGCCCCCGATTGCGATGGTCGAATTAATGATCACCCCGTTGTATTTCCACGCCCGGCTGTTCCCGGCCAAATCAACGGCAAAAAGGCAATCGCTTAACACCTTGTGGCTATCCTTGGCTTTTTTAAAACCGGAGTCGTCATACCAAGGCCCACGACCTTCAGTATAAAAGTTTCCGGAGCGGACACTTGAGCCGAACAGAAGCCCGTCGGCCATGGCGGCATATCCCCAATTGTAATCATACTCATCGTTAATTTTTGGGCAGCTAAATTTCCTTTCTGTTTTCCCCGATCTTGCGTTGATTTCCAGGCAATTGTTCTCAATGGCAAGGTACACATGATCCCGATCTGTAACCATGTACCCGCAATCCCGGGGCAGATTCACCCTGGGCTCCAGGGAGGGGAGTTCCTTCTCCCAAAGTAAACGACCGTTATAGGCATCATTGGCATATAGAATTTTTTCGCCCAGCGTAAACAAGCGTCCGCCGCTATAGACGGGGGCGGTTGTATATGAATGCCTGTCAAACATTCGATAGGGGCCGGGTTTGCCGTACCACTGTAGCCTTAAATCTCCGCTAATCCGTATATCCTCACTGCAGGCGGTGTTCCCGGGGTCTGCATATTGATGGGACCACTCGCCGCTGCCGGGCAACTTGCCCCTGTTGATCACATGCCATTGCTGATCCTTTAAGGCGTGAAACTTCCCGTCGATATCCCCGCCATTGGCAACCAGTTCCTTTAATCGTTTTTTTGGGAGCGACAATGAATCGCCTGCCCCGCTGATCCCTCCAAGGACCAAGGTGCCAAACGGTCTGAGCAGTCGATAATACTCACTGAGTAGAGGCTCTTTCCCTTTTAAGGCTCCAATATCAACACAAATGAAGTTGAACATGAAATCCGGATAGGGCAGCCGGTTTCCCAATTTTTTGTGGACGACGATTCTTTTCCCGTACAGTGCCTTCTCATTAAAACGGTCGCGGGTTTTCGCAGCAATCAGGGGATCTTCCTCCACGCAAACTAGATTAAAATTTGTGTCTCTCAGAATTTGAGATGCCAACTGTGCATCTCCAACTCCATGAACCAGCGCATAGCCGGTTTGTTGGTCGAGTTGCCCGAACAATTGCCTGCTAAAATCCTGATCGAAATAATGCTGCTTCGTCGAGGCTGAGCTTTCTGCAACTTGTTGCGGGGCCCCCTGTTCTGCGAAGCAATAAATCCTGCCCTTGTCGGTGGTTGCCAGCAGGGAGCCGTTAGCCGCAACAATACCATGGACAACCCCATCAACGGCCATGTTCCAATCAATGCTCCCTGTGTTGGCATGAATGGCAAGCACCTCGTTTTCCCGGCCCAAAAACAAGGTGTTCCCTGCGAGGATAATTGCCTTGGCTCCTTTAACCGGCTGCTTCCATTCCTTGATAGGCGATGCTTCTGCCTTGAGTTTCCCTATGGATTCCTCGACTTCCTTTAGTTGGGCCTTCAATGTCTCCGACTTGGCCGCGTCCTTTTCCGTCTGGATGGTCTCCAGCAAATCATTTCTGCGTTTCTCCAAACTCCGCATCGGTTCCCGAGGCAAGGAAAACAGAGTTGGAACTGATGACTGCCTTGTTGGCCTTGAAGTTCGCCACGCGGTATTGCTTGTTCGCCTGATCGAGCGCCACAAGGTTTCCCCCGGAAATTCCCGGCCCTGAAACCATGACATCGTCGACAATCAAAGCGAAGTTGCCCCGCGGCCCCGAGACCCGGTTGACGTAATCCCCATTCGCCCGATTGTACGTCAAAGGCGTCAGCTTACCGGAAGGCACAAAAATCTTGCTTGGCGTGGCCAATAGATAGCCCTGGGCTGTCTGGTTGATTTTTTTCTTCCAGACTTTTTTCCCCACATAGGCATCCAGCGCAAACAAATAGGATCCCTCCCTCGCCGGGAACAGTCCCGCTGCCGAATAAACCAGGCCTTTCTCGACCAGTACACCTGAGCGTACCGGCCAACGGGAAATAATTTGTTCGTTCCCGGGAATCCTGTCATTGCTCGGACCAGCAAGATGACGCCAAAGCTCACGCCCTGTTTGGGCATCGAGGCAATAAATAATTCCGTCGTCCGAGCCGAAATAAAGCCTTCCCTGGTGGAATGTCGGACAGATGCGAACCGGCCCCTCGGTATAAAAGGTCCATTTGATGCGACCTGATGTTAAGTCAAGGCAGTAGACCTGATGGTCACTTGACGAACCGAAAAAGACGGAATTCCCGCATGCGATCGGCTGGAAGGCGTGGTCAAAGGTAAGCAGCGGCTCCACCTTGACCCCTGAGTATGGGTTTTCCCTGAATGGCGCTGGCCATGCCCGCTCGGGTTGGTGTGTGGACACAAACGTCCAGCTTTTCGACAATGGAAGGGCCAACTGCTCGCTGGTAATCCCTGTCCTTTGGGCATCATGCCGATAGGTGGGCCAGTCCAGGGCGTTGATTGAAGCCCATTGGATAGTGAAGAGGATGATGGTAGCTGCTTTTTTCATAAGATTTTGTCTACTAAGGGGGAACAATCCGTCTGAGTTCATCGCTCTCCACTCTGCACAAACAGCACAGTTGCGATTTTTGTGATGAGAAGTGGTTCCATTTCCTGTCTGATGCAACTCGGGCCGATCGCCTTACCCTACTTTTTCTTTCCGATGTCCTTGAAAAAGTTGAACGGATTGTGGCCGGTGTAGGTGGTTTTCTTTTTGCCGAACAAATCCTCCTTGCCGGTCTTGGCGGTTCCGACCTTGCGACCGTACTTATCATGAAATGTCGTCTTTACATTACCGAAGAGATCCGGCTTCTGTGTGACGGCCGTGCCCAAGGTTCTCCCATATTTGTCCTTGATAACCGTCTTGGTTTTCCCAAAGAGATCCGGTTTTTGAGCGGTAGAAGTTCCTAAAGTCTTACCGTACTTGTCCATAAACGTGGTCTTGGTCTTGCCGAACAAGTCAGGCTTCTTGGCCTCGGAAACGCCCACCTTTTGGCCATACTTGGTAAAGTACTCTGTGCGTGTCTTGCTGAACAGGTCCGGTTTCCGCGTCTTGGCTGTGAGGGTGGGGGAATAGATGCTCGAATAGGAGGATTTATGCTCAGCGCGAATTTTTTCTGTGCTTAATAATCCAAGAGCCAGCCCGACAACCAGCGTAATTCGTGTTTTCATTTCGTGTGTGCTTTAACTGAAGGAATTAGACCCCTTCTCTGCCTTTCAATTCAAGGTTTTTATGCTGCCCTCCTGCGAGGCCCTTTTCTCCATTCCTGCCTTGTGGGTCTTGGGGGGCTTGCTTAAAACCTTTGCGTGCCGGTTTCCCCGAACAAGCAGGCCAAGCCTAAATCCTTTTCGCTTAACCGATACCTTGACCGTTCCGTCAAGCAAGTCAATGCTGCGCTGAACCAGCATCTGCCCAAGGCCTCGGCCAAGCCGAAAACGCTGCACGTATCGATGCGCTACTCGATGTTCGCCGGCGGCAAGCGGCTCCGGCCGATCCTCTGCATGGCCGCGGCCGAGGCGTGCGGCGGCAGAGCCAGCGACTCGTTGATCCTCGGCTCGGCCGTCGAGTGCATCCACACCTACTCGCTGATCCACGACGATCTGCCGGGGATGGACGACGACGACTTGCGCCGGGGCAAGCCGACCAACCACGTCGTTTACGGCGAAGGCATCGCGGTGCTCGCCGGGGACGCACTGCTAACCTTGGCGTTCGAACTGGCCAACCAAGCCAGGGCAACCAAGCGATACAAGCAGAACGATTTCGTCGGCGAACTGGCCAGGACCGCCGGCCACGCGCAATTGATTGCCGGCCAGGTTGCCGATCTCGAGGGCGAAGGCAAGCCGGTGTCGCGCGCGCAGCTCCGCTACATTCATGAGCGCAAAACCTCCGCGCTGCTGACCTGCTCGGTGCGGCTCGGCGGCATGTCGGCCAACGCCACGCCGCGCCAACTTCAGGCGCTGACCGTCTTCGGCCACCACGTTGGCCTGGCCTTCCAGGTGATCGACGACATTCTCGACGTGACCCTGTCGTCCGAGCAATTGGGCAAAACCGCCGGCAAGGACGCCGCCGTGCAAAAGGCGACTTATCCGTCGATTGTCGGCTTGGCCAAGTCGCGTAAGATCGCCGCCGACCTGACGGCCAAGGCCTACGCCGCGCTCAAGCCGTTCAAAGGCCAAGCGGTGGCGCTCGAGGCGTTGGCCGATTACCTGCTCAAGCGCGACCACTAAATCTAGCCAAGCGGCCGGCGCAAACAGGTTTGATTTTTGGCGCTTGGCCAAGTTTACTCGCTGCCCGTTGAATTGTTCATTTTGATTTCCTATGGCAGCAAAAGTTAAGAAACCTTTGGTCAGCATCCTGATGGGAAGCCAGTCGGACTGGGGCGTGATGTCCCATGCCGCGCAGAAGCTCGACGACCTCGGCATCCCCTGGGAAGCCCAGGCGATCTCGGCGCACCGCGCCACCGATGCGCTGATGAAATACCTCGCCACGACGGAGAGAAGGGGCATCAAGGTCATCATCGCCGGGGCAGGCGGAGCCGCGCATTTACCCGGCGTGATCGCCGCCAAGGTGACCCTGCCGGTGCTCGGCGTGCCGATGGAGTCCGCCTCGCTCAAGGGCATGGACTCGCTGCTGTCGATCGTGCAGATGCCGGCCGGCGTCCCGGTGGGCACGTTGGCCATCGGCAAGCCGGGCGCCATCAACGCAGCACTGTTGGCCGTGTCCATCCTCGGCGTGAAGTCGGTCAAATACCGGAAAATCTATGATGCATTCCGCAAGGAGCAGACCATAAAGGTCCTTGCCAAGCGCCACCTCAAACTCCCCAGCAGCGCCTCGTCGATATTCGGCAACTCCAGCCCCATTTGCTCAGCCATCTTGGCCAGGT
>JYMV01017984.1_pt2 | contig 12337 bp, 11 predicted proteins | sample 338911 | NCBI WGS metagenome assembly JYMV01 (sample SAMN03354496, study PRJNA234377) | hydrothermal vent metagenome | biome: Deep sea; feature: Hydrothermal plumes at the Eastern Lau Spreading Center, Western Pacific Ocean; material: Seawater | place: Tonga | collected 2009 | depth 2000 m m | reverse complement strand
GACATTTTAAACTATGGCATTATAGTTCTCGCAATTATTAAAAACTTTTTACCCAATTTGGATTTAATTTTTACCCAAGATATAATGCTTTCACTCGCTGGAGGAATTGTGGGTTATTTATCTATTTGGTTAATTATTTATCTTTACAAACAGATAAGAAAAAAAGAAGGAATGGGCCTGGGGGATGCAAAGCTTATGGCAGGTATCGGACTTTTGTTTGGTTGGCAATCAATTCCCTTTACTCTTTTTTTTGCCTCGCTACTAGCACTGCTCGTGGCTACGCCGTCCCTAATGGAAAACAAAAAAAGTTTAAAATCAAAAATTCCCTTTGCGCCTTATCTTATCATCGCAGGTTTAGTTTATTTTCTTTACGGAAATATTATCTATAAAATTGCTCTAGGAATTTAATCAAATTGTTCATAAATTTCTCTCCAACCCTCTAACTGTATTTTACCCCCAGCTTTTTTTGCCGTTGCAGTTGATGCACCTGTGATTAAAGCATCCTTTGAAGTAAATCCTGTACCACTGGTTTTGGCTTCACCCGATATACCCATGTACAATTTTCCTTTGTGAACTACAATTTTGGACAAAACTCCTTTACCCAGATTTATGCATGCTTTTCCTAAAGTACTTTTATATCCGCATTCGGCGTCTGCTTTGCATTTTATTGCATCTCCTTTGTCGCATTTATTCGAACTTGTCGTAGGTTGATAAATTGGATAGTGGATCAGATCGTTATCAATAGTGACTGACGCAGTGAGTTTTTGTGAATTTTTTAAATTAATATACCAACCTAAATCTGTAGAGTTTGGGCAGTTAGGAGCCGTTTTGCATTGAGAGATTGTGCCGGCTGTATTTATAGTTTTAAAGTTGGGAAAATCTTTGTCTTTGATACCATAAATACGATTTGAAGTATTTGCTTTAGTCTCAATTTTTAACATATCTCCTGTTCCAAAATATAACCATAAATTATCATCGTCATTAATAGTCGCCTCAATTTCATGATAAATATATCTTCCGTTATTTGTTCCTGATTGTGCATTAAAAAGTGTAGTGGTTTTGTAAGTCGGTGTGGATACAATATTTCCCGATTCATTAACATCAGTTAAATTAATTTTAGTAATTTTACCTTCCAGATCGGCAGCATAAACCATTGCTCCTGAATAATTCGCTTTATCTGTTCCATTGGCAGTTATAACTGTTAAATCAGACGGAACAGAATTGATTATGTTGCCAGAACTGTTTGATAAATCGCTAATGTCAATCTTTTTTAACAACTTTCCTTCATTTTCAAGATCCATAACAAATACGGCGGAACCATAATTAGGATTTGCTGCATTATTAAAACCAGCACCAAAAACAGCAACCCATTTGTCTTTGCCACTATGTTTTATTCGAATTATTCTAGGAGTTGACCATGCCTCTCCTAGTTTACGATAATCTAAATCAGAGGATACGCCTGATCCAGTACCAACCGTAAGGTCTATTCCATCGCTATCCCAATGCGTAATTAAATTATTAAAAGGGTCATTTAATATAGCGAATAAATGTTTTGGTGAATTAACATCGGTTATATCTAAAGCATAGTAGCCATGACCGCCAGCACCTAATCCACCAAGCAAAATTGTTTTCCAAGCGGGGTCGTCTTTATCATTATCTGGAGTATCATCATAATATATGTCTTTAATGACAACAGATCCGTCAACTCCATAAATTGAATTGGTTTGATTAGCTTGAGTTGATATCATGGTAGAAAGTTTCCCGTGAAGGATAGGTGGAATGTAGGCCCACAACTCATCTCCATTAGACGCATCAAAAGCATGAAGCATCCCAGCATTGGAACCTGCAAAAACTACTAATTTTCTTTCAGAACATTTTCCCCCACAACTAGTGCCATTTTTAAATTCGTCATATTTATTGATTGATCTATAGTAGGCGTCTTTTTTCAGAAAATTGGAAGTCCCATCATTATTTGTTGAACCTTCGACTGGTCCAACTAGCATTATTTCCGAATTATAAATATCATTAAGTTTATGTCTTTCCTCAGTTTTGTTATTGTCAGCATCTTCGTCGTAAGTATCTACTCCACGTATGAAATTAATTAAATCATCCACTTCATCATCGGTTGGTGAGGAGTTAGGGAATAACCAAGGTTTTAATTCATCTCTATAACTAGTAGTAAAATTATTTGTGTTTGTTGCGCTTAAACCTATCGTCCATATTTTTCTTGCAGTATATTTTTTGCTGTTAAGTTTATCAGCCGCGTCCCACACTTTTGCACCAAAAGAACCATCTGAATTAAGTTTATATTTTTTTAAGTGGCCAGGCCATTGTTGATTTTCTTTATATTCAAAAGTGGATTGGTAAACATAATCATTTTTAGTGACTTCCTCCATCACGGCGGGAGTATTAAGAGTGTTATAGCTTACTTTCCCAGTTACTCTTTTTAAAGCTTCGGTCAATTTTTTAAATAACTGTTTTTCATTATCTGCATAAAGAGCAGAAGTTGTTCCTCCATATTTAGCCAGATTAGCATAAGCGGTTTGGTTTCCACCTGTCGTAAAACCTACGGCAAAAGTTTTCACATTGTGTGTTCTATTTAAAGAGTTAGCGATCCCGTTAACATTACCGTACCAATAACCATCACTAATGAGAATTAAGTAATTGTTTGAGCATGTTAGGTTCCAATTTGATACCTGGTTACTCGTAAAGTAATTTCGAGCCGCGTTCAAAGCACCTCCTGCATTTGTTCCATAACCAAGTCCCGTTGTAACTTTATCTATGTCATTATAAATATCTCGGGCACCATTATTACTAATTTTTACCCGTATTTTTTGATATGAGGCCCAGGCCATAAAACCGAAGTTAGCTCCAGATGTCAGGTTACTATCCGAGACGATTTTCTTGATAACTTTTTTTGCTACATCTAACCGAGAGCCTGCACTTCCTCCAAAAGATTCTAATAAAGTTAAACTGGTATCGAACTTTCTAAGCGATAGATTTCCATAATCTGCAACATAAATATTATCACTACTATCAACCGTTATTCCGTATGGGTAATAGAAAGGATTGCTATATGACCGTGATCCAGTTTTTGCTTGATATGTGCCACTTGAGTTAAATTTTTGGATTCTAGATTGCCAATAATCAGTAACATAAATATTATCATTGCTGTCGAAAGCAACACCCACTGCATAATAAACATTTCCATTAGTAGAACTCGAACCATAAGTTCCAACAGTTGTTGAATAAGTAAGAGTGGTTCCACTTACGGTATATTTAACAACAGGGCTACGCCCACTCCAGCTGTAATAGTTGTTTACGACAAGGGCATTTTCGGAAGAGTTTAAATCAATATTCCAGTTATAGTAAAGGCGGCTTGAGTCTGTAAATGTTCTGGCTATAGATAAGTTAGAAGTATTATGAACTGTTATACGTCCGTAAGAATTCAAATAACTAACATAGAGGTAATTACTTCCAACTGTAATCCCTGATGGATAACAATTATTATTACCCCAACACCAACCTGAATATCCGGAAGTATTTACTATCTTTGATTTTACGCAATTACCATTTAAGTCAATGACCTTAATTGCATGACCATAATAATCAGCTATATATATCTGATCATTATAAATATCAATTTGCCTTGCGTATTTCCATTGATTACATCTAGTACCGTAACTTCCAAAATATTTTTTAAAGGCACCCGAACTGTCAAAAACTGCTATTCGGTTATAAGAATATTCCACTACATAAACATTTCCGTTGCTATCAACAGCAGTATCTACAGGATACCATAGTCTGACAGATGAGTACATTGTGGCACTCATACTACCCGACACATCCAACATAATTAAAACATTGGCAGGAATATTGGTTCCTATTCCAGGCGGAGGATTTTTAGCCTGAGCTTGAAAACTTAGCAATACAATTAAAAGAAAATAAATTATTTTTGAGAGTCTAGCCATTTTCCAAATTTTTCAAAATATGTGATTAGGTCTTTTTCATACAGTTTACTATTTATTTCTAATAGTTCTAAGGATCCTCCCTGGATATCTGTATGAATATATATTATTCTCTCAGAATTATTTTCCCATTGGTTGCTACCCCGCCAATCTATTTTTTTTATGCCTGTAGGCAAAGCAAAGATTCCGTATTTTTTCATGGAAAAATCCATAAGCCTTGCATCATTGAAAAGGGGTCTTTCCAATCTTATCTGAGATAATTTTTTATTGATATAAAGGTAGGTTATCATCGTACCGAAGAGATCCTCGTCATCTTTGCATATTTCTTCAAGGGGAATGAGTACTGTCTCTCCATCAAACTGATCAGGAAAAGACATAGGAGGGAGATCAAGTTTGATTTTTTCTCTGGAATCTCCGAATTGTCCCATTTTAAAATCACAGGCGTAAGCAACCGATGTGCTGATGAAGATCAGTAAGCTTAGAATAGTTATTGTGATTTTTGTTATCATTGTGGAACTAATACTACCGCCTCGATAGGCACAATAATATCGTTTTCTCCCTTTCCGCATGAAAATATGGTGAAGTAATAAGCCGTAGCTAAACTACTCGCTGACTGTTTATAAGAAGCGCTTTCGCCTATGTTTGTACCCGCGCTTGATGTGCTCGCAACTTGTTTGCTCCACCAATTTGGTTCTATGTTTATACCGTCGGTGTACCCGCCTTGTCTTGGGGTGTGGGTAATAAAATATTCGTATTGGTATTTAGCTAATCTTTTTTGTTCGGTCTTATCGTTAGAGGATATAAGATTGTCCAATCTATTTGATGCGACAACTTTATTTGATGCGAGGATTATTGCTTTTACCGAATTTTCTTTATTATGTTTTTTTGTATCTTTATTAAGGCTGGTAAAAAAGATTGTTTTGCAGAATTGAGCATAAGCGTCAGGATGTGCTCCCGAATTTAAACTTTGTCCTTTTTTTACTTGTTCGCCTAAATATCTTTTAGCTTCTTGAATTCCAGTTTCTGCAGCATATAAAGTTTGTTGATTATGGTCTCTTAATGTATTTCCTCTGAAATCGTTTGAAGCAATGACAACAAGCGTTGTTCCCATCAACGTCATTACCAATAGCAACAAGATTGCCAAAACTAATATAAAACCTTCTTCTTTTTTATTATGTTTTTTTGTTTTCATTTAATTTTTATCAAGATCTGTGATAACGATCATTTTTTTCTGTTTTCTTTCCTCTAGATGACGGATTATCATTAACAAATATTACTTTTTTGTCTTTTGAGTAAATTTCATGTTCAGATCTAACGGTTAGATAAATTTCAGCAGTATGAACTTTTAATTGATTATCTTTTCCCGTTTGTGATGAACAATCAAAACAGACATCCTTTAATTCTTTTCCATCTCTATCCTTGAAGACAACTTGAAAATCTGAAACAAAATCAATAATTCGAAGAGGATTGCATCCTGTTTGTGAGGCTCTTTTTTCACAATACATTTTCTGACCCCATTCGAGGCAATTATTGGGATGGCCAGCTCCTGGTTTCATTTTGTAACAGATAGCTGGATTAAAAATAAGATCTCTTGCCAGGTACATGTCTTTGACGTTGTTTTTGTTTCTTGCAACAAGAAAGTACCTGATTTCATATCTGGTGTTCGGAGTATTGGTATACCACATTGCCAAATAATCAGGACCCCCTCCATAGATTTGAGAAAATTTGACATTACCGACAGGGTCTGGCGTAGTGTAACCCATTACACGAGCAAACGTGTTATCTTTTTTTTCGATTTTTCTCCTACCTGTACATGGGGTCCATGGCGCCTTGTGGGCAGTGCAGGGCGCATCTCTGAGCCAATTAATATCATAGTATCCAGCGTTTCTTAGATCTCTTGCAATCATAGTAAGGGCATTTCTTGTTGACGTGCTCATTTTAGCTTTATCCGCAACACCCTGGTAAGATTTATTAAAAATATTATACGAATAAAATATAGCCGCAACAGTTATAGTTCCAATAATTATAGCCACCAGCACTTCCACTAATGTCATGCCTGATATTTTTTTGGGTTTCATTTAATTATAACCCCTAGGTACTTTTTTCCCTTTCCTTTATTTGTAAAGAAATTAAGTCTTCCTGAAGTTCGGGTATTATGGACGGCTGTATTATCTTTAACATGAACTTCTTTCTGGTCTTTTGCGCTATCACATCTTGGTTTTCTGTCTTTTCCATCAATTTTTATCAGGTTTTTTGCCATTATTTTATCTCTCCATTTGTTTTTTTGAATATCGGAAAGAGATGATGCACTTTTTTGGCTATGTGAGCAGCCTTGGGTAAAATTATCATAATCCCCTTTGGCATTGCCTGGATTTCCCAACATATCCTCAACAATCATTTCAGCCAAAAAGTTCATTTTGTTCCTCTCCATTGATCTGTCCATGAAATTAATAGCAAAAGCTGTAAGCTGATTTATTGCAACAAAACCTATTCCAATAATCACCAAACACACTAAGGTTTCAATGATTGAAAAGCCCTTCTTGTTGGAATTTAATTTAAGCATTTATTTAAAAGCCCCATAAGAATAACAGTTGGTGCCATCACACCACTCATCCTTTTTTTTGTTATATTTATATATTTTTATATTCACAAATCTGTCCCAGGTTACTAAATAACGATAATCTTTTTTGTTGCTATCATTGCAACGATTTGATCCTCCGGCAGTAGTATTTTTAATTGAACACAAAATTACCCGTGATATTGCAACACCCGTGGCTGGATCATTCTGGGTGAGTAAATTAGAAGAATTGCTTCCCACTTTTGTTGCCTGTTTGCTTCCATCATTTGAGATACACATATGAATATCGGGCCAGTGACGTATTTTTTCAGTCGTAAAATCTGCCAATTGCTGATATTTTTGAAGCTTAATTGCATCTGTTGCAAAGGTAATTCCATCATCACACCCCCAGCGCGCATAATGTGATGTTGTTCTATAAAATGTAAAAAAATCTTCATGGGTCATGTAATATTTTTTTAATGATGCATATTTATTTGAATAATTAGACCACCTAACCATTGCTAGGGGATACTGCCCGCCCATAACTTTTGATTTCATTTCATTAATTTCACCAACAAATTGATAAACTTCTTTTTTAACTGTTCTATCTGTGATCCAACCATTGATATTGGGGATAGCGATTGCGCTGGTTATGCCAATTAATAGAATAACCACCAATAATTCAATTAAACTAAACCCTTTATGCTTTCTCTGCATTGCTAATAGTCTTTGAAGCAATCAATTGCTCAATAGATTTTTCCATAGTGATCATACCATCGCGTTGTCCTGTTTGTATCACACTTGGAATTTGGTGTATTTTTGCCTCTCGAATTAGAGTTTTGACAGCCGGGTTGCAAACCATAATCTCAAAAGCAGCCACACGACCTGAACCGTCCTTTTTTTTAAATAATTTTTGTGTAACTACCATTTTTAAAGATTCTGAAATTTGGGCTCTAATTTGTGATTGTTGATTTGGGGGAAAGACATCAATCAACCTATTAATTGTGTTTGATGCACCGCTTGTATGTAGGGTAGCAAAAACTAGGTGTCCGGTTTCTGCAGCAGTGAGCGCCATTGCAATAGTTTCCAAATCTCTTAACTCTCCAACCAGGATAACGTCGGGATCTTCTCTTAAAGCTCCCTTTAAAGCTCTTGCAAAACTTTCGGTCTGTTTGCCCACCTCTCTTTGGGAGATAATGGATTTTTTATCATTGTGAATAAATTCAACAGGATCTTCAATAGTGATAATGTTTGCGGGTCTATTTCCATTAATTTGATCAATAATTGATGCCAAGGTTGTTGATTTTCCCGATCCTGTAGGACCCGTGACAAGCACTAAACCTTTATGAGCGTCAATCAATTCATACAAAACGGGAGGTAAACCAAGGCTGTCCATTGAAGGAATTTTAGTCTCAATTCTTCTAAAAACTGCAGCAAGTCCGTTAAGTGTCTTATAAAAGTTTGCTCTGAATCTCAGTTCACCTAATGTAATCGCACAATCTAACTCTTTTTTGGTGTTAAAAATTTGAATTTCTGACTCACTGCAATTTTTCTTTAATAATTCCTCGATATCTTTACTTTCAACTTTCGAGTTCTTTTCAATAATAATATCTCCCATTTCCCTGTAGGCAATATTTGTACTTCCTCGAAGATGGAAATCTGATATTTTAGGGTTGTTTTTAGCTAATTCTAAGATTTTCTTGATCATTTTTTCCCTTTAAACATTACCTCTAAAATCACTTATTATGTATAATTATAGTCCTAAAAACGATTTGGAGTGGGTCTATTTAGCCATAAACTTTCAATCATAGGAAAAAAAGTTGAAGTTTCTTTAAGCTTTATTATAAGATAATCAGCAAAATTGATCAAAAACAGCAAATATAGCCATAAATTGAAGATTATAAGGAAATATGCGGCAAATTTGATTTTAACACAATTAATAAGTGTATTATTATAGTTTTACGATACAAGCTTCTTACTCTAACACAAATAAATAAAACTCTAACACAAAAATTATTTAATTAAATTATAAACTAGATATTTTAATGAAAAATGGAAACTGAATGATGGCTAAAAACCCTTATTTATCATCATATTTTGCACTTAATTTAGAGAATTATACATAATTTTAATTATACGATTAAGCTCTAACACAATTTTAGCAAATAAGATTTTGCTGATTTGTGTTAGAGTTTATTAAATAATAGCTCTTATAATCTAATTTCTGCCATTACATAACTCTAACACAATGTCTAACACAAATAAATGTAGATTAAATTTTGTTATGTGTTAGAGTATAGGCAAATTCGTAAGTAAAACAGTGCGTTGAATGTATACTAGTAGTTTAGTAGTAAAGTTTGACCAAATTTAAGTAAGTCACTGTTTACTATATTTCAGGGGAAACTAGGTGTTTTTTCCCTCCTTTACAGCAAACAGTGCGGAGAGTAGGGATTATGGATACGATCCATAAAAAAAATGGTAAATTACATATCTATGTTAGGCAGGACAAATATAAAGGAGAATTAAAATCTCACAATTGGGTTGGCAGAACTTACATAGACGGCAAACAGAAGATAGTTTCATCTAAGACGACTGATGTAGAAAAAGCAACAGTTATATTAGAAAAATGGTTTGATGATTTACATCTTAGAAAGACACCAAGTAACGACATATCCAAAATAGAAGACAACATACCCAAAGAGGAAGTGAAGAGCAATATTGTTGGTTCAAATCAAAGCGATAACACGCCACCATCAACAAAATCAAATTTGGGCATATTTGAAAAATTAAAAAAAATTAATATTCCAAAGCTTAGTTTAGGTAAGAAAAACGCTCCAATTATTGATTCAAAAAAAATATCTAAACAAAATAAATTTAAAAATTTTTTAAATAGTTTTTTCAAATCCAAACTAGGTAAAATGAGCGTGACAAGCGAAGAAGTAGTGGGAGTTGATATTACCCAAGATGCCATTCGAGTTGCTCAAGTTAGTAAAGATAAAAATGATAGATGGATATTAGATAAGTATTCCTATCGCTTGCTCGATAAAGAAAAAATTGGTGATAATTTATTAGATAGCAAAGATTATTTGTCCGAACAAATTCCTCTTGCACTTGCTAATGCAAAAATTACAACCAAAAATGCCGCTATTTCTATTCCAGTAACCAGTGCAGTTATTAATGTGCTTACTAGTCCATTCATGACTGATGAAGAAATGAAGCGAGCCATAGATACTGATTCTCTTTGGGAAAATCTAATGCAAATGGATGATATTAGCGACTACTCTGTCTTTCACCAGGTTATCGAGCGTAATTCCAAAAAAAATACAATGGAAATTCTTTTTGTAGCTTCAAAACTTTCAGATGTAAATGCATATTCATCGCTTGTTAAAAAAGGAGGTCTGAATCCAGTTATCATGGACGTGAGATGTTTCTCATTAAAAAATGCATTCGATAATACTAAACTCAATAAAGATAACGTAATACAAACTGCAATCCTAGAATTTGGTTTGAACGAAAATTATTTGATGATTATTTATAATAATATGCCAATTGTTAAAGATATTTTTTTGAAACCTCAAGAAAAACAAATGCTAGCTCAAACAAATGAAGCTCAACAAAATAATCCAGAAGTTGAAAATGTTATTCGACGTTATGCAATGCAAATTAAACAAATACTGAATGAACATGAAAACAAATATCAGACTAAAATAAATGCAATTACTGTAGTTAGCGGTCTAAAAAATATAAAATATTTCATACCTCAGTTTACGAAAAATCTACAGAACACAGGCTTTAAACTTTTTGATCCTTTAGCTTTTGTTTCAATACCAACGTATAATCAGGATAAAATAAATCTTGATGATAATAAATCCACCATCGCATCAGTTATGGGACTAGCGTATCGCAAATTAGATCTTTTTGGATGTCAGAAATATTAATTTATTACCTAACAGAGACACGGTTCGTCAGCAAAATAAAATTAAATTTTTATCTGGTTTTGCATTTAAAGGATTGGCTATTACTATTGCAATCGCCTATTTCGTTTTAATTAGTTATTCCGCAACTCAATATCATTTTAATAAAGAAAAACTTTTAGCATTTGATGAAATCAAAGGAAACTATGAACGAATTTCAGCAAGATTTGATATAAAGAGCAAAAAATTAACAGATATGAAAGCCTCATTAGAGATTGGGCAAAATCTTAATTCTAATCAATCGCAGAGCTATCGAGCGCTAGCACAAGTAGCACGAAGCGTTCCAGGCAGAGTCATACCTCGAAAAATTGAATACGATGGTGCAAACCAAATACTTATTGAAGGTTTGGCTTTTGAAAATGGTGATGTTAATAATTTTAATAAAAACCTTAATCAAAAATCTCTCATCAAGCTGGCGACAGTAGACGGAACCACATCAGCTACTTCAGAGCAAACTAAATCAACATCAATGAAGAGAGCATTTAAAATTAAAATTACTTTAGATTTTTCAGAAAGCAGTAAGGGAGGCTAATGGATCTATCAGCACTAAAAGATATGGATGTAAAAGATTTGTTGAGTAAACTTAAAGATAGTCAAGCAATTTTTTCTGATAAAAAAATGTTGACTAAATTTGGAATAATATTTGGTGCGATTGTTATTTTTTTAATCATTTATTATTTTTATTTTAATCCCATGTTCCAAAAACAGAAAGAACAAATCGAAGAAATGAAGCACAATGAAACTGAAACGAATAGAATGATAGAGGAAGAGGCAAATTTGGAAGCTGAAATTAAAAATCTTGAACCAGAATTTAATGAAAATACCAGTTTATTCCATACCAATGCAGAATTTGAAAACTTTATGATGACTATGGACGATATAGCTAAAAAATATGGTTTAAGTGTTGATGACATACATAGAAAGGAAAGAGTTCCTGTCTATGATCCAAATACAGATGGGCAAAATACAGATGGGCAAAATTCAGGAACACCTTTATATTTTACGCTTCCAGTTACATGGAAAATTTCTGGAACATATCTTGGTTATTTAAAATATAGGAGAGAAATATCTGCAACTAAAAAGCATATACATTTCCATAAAGAAACAATCGTTGCTCAGGAAAATGCAAGACCGGGAGAAATATCAGCAGAGGGGACAATTTCAATTGTTCAACTACCAAATTAATATGATGAATATAAAAAATAAAAAAATATTTACTTTGGTTGCCTTAATTATTTTCTTGCAATTTTTTAACATAAATTTGCAAGCTGCTGATTCTGATAAAATTTATGAGGAAGAGCTTCCAGCTCAAGACCCATTTGCAGGAGGAGCTGCGATTACATCTACATCTGAAGGGGAGAGCAATCAGGCAAGTTCATTCGATAATGATATCAATGGTATTAGATTAATCGGAACCGTTATTGGTGATAGAGAAAATATTGCACTTATATCGACACCCGATGGAACAACGAATGTGTATGGAGAAAATGAAATCATTTATGGCAATATTCAATTGCTTGATATTAGTCATAATTGGATCAGCGTTAGATTGAATGCTGAGGAGAATTACGACATCAACATTAATGGGCAAATAATACCACAGGAAGGTAATTAGATTATGAAAAATATTTTAAAAATAATTTTATTTTTCTTTGTTGCTTGTCTTATTACTTCTTGTGCAACTACGAAAAATAAATACACAAAGAATAAAACCAAAGTAGCAACAACTGCTAACATTAGTTTAGCAATTGATTTAGAAAATGGAGATATTTTAGACGGAATTATATTATCAACTGATGATAAAGTTTTAGTTAAAGATCAAATCGATTCTACGGAAA
>JYMV01044346.1_pt1 | contig 12344 bp, 8 predicted proteins | sample 338911 | NCBI WGS metagenome assembly JYMV01 (sample SAMN03354496, study PRJNA234377) | hydrothermal vent metagenome | biome: Deep sea; feature: Hydrothermal plumes at the Eastern Lau Spreading Center, Western Pacific Ocean; material: Seawater | place: Tonga | collected 2009 | depth 2000 m m | reverse complement strand
ATCCATAATTCAGGATAGGTCGGGGAGCATAGATTCCCCAAGGGTGATTAACATTCTTTACCGGATTGCCTGTTCTATCGTTTGCAAATGAATATCAAGTTTGGCCTGTTTTTTAGAAAGGGCCGTTTTCCTTTTCTCGTCTTTTTCGATGACTTCGGCAGGCGCCTTCTTTACAAAATTCGGGTTGGAGAGTTTCTTATCTAAAAATATGAGGTCTTTTGCAATTTTTTTCAACTCTTTTTCGATGCGTCGCTTTTCTTCCTCAAAATCCATCATGCCTTCAAGTGGAATAATCAAGTCCATTTCTCCCAATACCGAAGATGCTGAGACCTCGGGTTTTTCGATATCGAGGCCTATGGTTATTTGATCCACTCGGGCCAATTCGCGGATAAAACCAGCGTGTTTTTTCAGAGTGGCTTCCAGATCAGCACGACTGGTTTTGATTAACACGTTTAATTTCAATCCCGGATTCAGGTTCATCTCGCCGCGGATGTTGCGCACACCAGTAATGACTTCCATCACCTTTCCCATGGCCTCTTCTACTTTGGCATCGCTTCCGTCCACCCTGAATTTGGGAAAATCGCTGACCATGATACTGTCTCCATTTTTGGGCAATTTCTGCCAAATCTCTTCCGTGATAAACGGCATAAACGGGTGCAGAAGTTTCAGGGAGGCCTCCAACACATGCAAAAGAACATTCTGTGCAGCTTTTTTTTCAGAGCCCTCGACCGCTAAACGGGATTTGGCAAGTTCAATGTACCAGTCGCAGTATTCATTCCAGATAAACTTGTAAACAGTCAAAGCGGCATCGTTGAACTTGAAATCTTCCAAGGCCTGATTGACTTCCCGCGTGGTATTATTCAGTCGGCTCAGGATCCACTTGTCGGCAATGGACCGGTCAGCCTGTTCATCCAATTGGCAGGTTCCTTCGTAACCTTCCAGATTCATGAATACAAACCGGGAGGCGTTCCAGAGTTTGTTGCAGAAGTTCCGGTAACCATCAATACGGTCTTCATCCAGTTTGATATCCCGACCCTGAGCGGCAAAAGCTGCCAGCGTAAACCGCAACGCATCGGTGCCATATTGTTGCATGACTTCCAGCGGATCAATCACGTTACCTTTGGTCTTGCTCATTTTCTGCCCTTCCGCATCGCGGATCAGGGCATGAATATAAACATGGCGAAAAGGCACATCACCCATGAATTTGATTCCCATCATGATCATGCGCGCCACCCAGAAAAACAGGATGTCGAAGCCAGTACAAAGAACCGTTGTAGGATAGAACTTTTTCAGGGTTTCCGTTTTTTCCGGCCAGCCCAAGGTAGAAAATGGCCAGAGTGCGGAACTGAACCAGGTGTCCAGCACATCGGTTTCCTGCTCCAGATCCTTCGATGAACAGGCAGAACAACGCTCAGGAGTTTCCCGGGCAACCTGAACTTCGCCACAGCCTTTGCAGGTCCATGCGGGAATTTGGTGCCCCCACCATATTTGCCGGGAAATGCACCAGTCACGAATATTTTCCATCCATTCAAAATACGTGTTTTCCCAGAATTTCGGGACAATTTTAATAGAACCATTTCTCACGGCTTCCATCGCCGGTTCCGCCAAAGGCCGGGCTTTGACAAACCATTGTTTGGACAAATAGGGCTCAACCGGCGTTTTGCACCGATAGCAATGGCCGACCGAATGGTTGAGGTCTTCTATTTTCAGCAGGACTCCCGCGTTTTTTAAATCTTGCACCAGTTTCTTTCGGCATTCAAATCGGTCCAGTCCTTCATAAGCCTTGCCGGCCTCGGAATTCATGGTGCCATCGGGAGCCATCACATTGACCGACGGAAGATTGTGGCGTCGTCCGATTTCAAAATCGTTGGGGTCATGCGCAGGAGTTACTTTAAGAGCCCCAGTGCCGAAAGAAGTATCGACATATCCGTCTTCAATGAGGGGAATCTCCCTGTTTACTATGGGCAGGATCAACATCTTGCCCTTGAATTTCATATAACGCTCATCCTTCGGATTGACAGCCACAGCCGTATCCCCCAGCATAGTTTCCGGCCGGGTGGTGGCGATGGTGAGAAAATCATCGCCCTCTTTAAAAGCATATTTCAAATGATAAAGATGGCCCTGTGTATCCTGATGTTCCACCTCCAGGTCAGAAAGCGCCGTTTGGCAACGGGGACACCAGTTGATGATATAGTCGCCTTTGTAAATCAGCCTCTCTTCATAAAGCGTGACAAACACCTCGCGAACCGCCTTGGACAAACCCTCGTCCATGGTGAAACGGTCCCGCTGCCAATCCAGTGAACTGCCCAGTTTTTTCAACTGTTCAGTGATGGTTCCGCCGGATTCGTTACGCCACTTCCACACCCGTTCCACAAACGCATCACGGCCCAGCGCCTGCCGGTCGGTTCCTTCCGCATGCAATTGACGCTCGACCACATTCTGGGTGGCAATTCCGGCATGGTCTGTGCCAGGTTGCCACAAGGCATTGAACCCTTGCATGCGTTTCCAGCGAGTCAGAATATCCTGCAGGGTATTGTTGAAGGCATGGCCAATGTGCAAACGCCCCGTAATATTGGGAGGCGGTATGACAATGGCAAAAGGTGGCCGGTCGAGCGTCTCATCGGCATGAAAATAATTTTTTTCTTGCCAGAATTGCCCCCAGCGTTTTTCAACTTCTTCCGGCTCGTAATGTTTATCCAGTTGAATCATTCGATGATGTACTTCTTTAATTGCAAAAACACCCTCCTTGTCTGCTTTGCCTGAAACACACAGGGTGGGCTTCCCATAAACCGCTATATTTTTTGAGGAATGATTTTCTTTTAATTAAGGGCAGATCGTAAATGGGCTAGCTAATGGGGCTCTCTAGTTATTCGATAATTTAGCCTCGGGCAACTCGCCGCCCACTCTTACCCTTTCAGGGCATAAAGACAAATGAAGAGATACCACGCGCGGGAGGGAACTAGCCATGGCTTATAAGCCGCTAATACTTATTGCTTGCCAGATTAAGCTATTGCTCGCTGGCTCCACGCCTAGTGGTTGCTATCTGCCTCCGGCGGCTCGCCGGCCTAAAGCAATTTTTAGAGATGCCCTAATACATGTCCTGCTTTTTAATTTTTTCTATCTCCTCCCGAATCACCCTGCGAGCAATTTCCGGAGTGATCTCTCTCACCACTTCACGGACTGTTTTTAAAATCGCCTCGGACAATCCGGAAACCTCTTTTTCCAGGGAAGACCCTAATGATCTTTGCAGTAACTGCTTAACCTCATCTGCAATCGCCTGGGTAAATGGGTTGTCCCCGGCTTCATAACCCCAATTCTCCGAACGCATATTGTAGTGCAGGGAGCTCACTTCCCGGTCCTGGCTCTGATCGGAAAACCCGGAAATAGCATCCAGGTTTTCTTTTATATTTTCTGGAGTTGCAGAGCGTCTGCCCACCTCAGAAAACGCACCCGGAGCGATGCGCTCCAAAAGATCTTCCGGTTCCGGAACAATCCCTCCCAGCGATGACAATTCAGTAGGATGTGCTTGCTCCTCATGATGAGCAGGGCTTCCCCCGCCACCCATTACAATTTCCTTGAAAGTGGAATCCAATTCATCCAAATTGTCCAATTTGCGTGGGCGAATCTCGGCAAAAATCTCCGGCCCCTCTGTAAAAGCCAAAACTTCTCCAAGTTCTGGCGGCCTCTCTGAACCAAGCTCCTCCCCTTCGAAGGGAAAAGCCTCTTCCTCGGGTGAATCGGGAGATTGTACCGAATCCCTGAGCTCTTCCACACCACGGATCATTTGATCCATAATGTCATCATCGGTAAAGGCCAATTCTTTTTCAGGCTCAAGACCCGCAAGGTCCTCCAGAGGTTCAGGAAGCTCCATAGGTTCAATCAAATTCTCTTGGCTCAAATCCACACCCTCATCCTCCGCTGACAACTCCACCGGCTCAGGAGAGTCGGGAGATTGGGAAAGTTCCATGGGTTCTATCAACTCTTCATCCGTCAATTCGGTAGTTTCATCTTCCACTGAAAGCGGTTGTTCCAGAGCTTCCGCCGAAACCTCGTCATCCGAACTGGAAAACTCTCCCCCCTCCGTTGAAAGTTTTTCGACCGCTTCCAATAACTCTTCCAGACTGGGTTCCTCTTCTTGGGGTTCCTCTTCCACCAAATCGGCTCCCGAGAGCATAACAGCCCCTTCATCGCCGGAAGAGGTTTGCAACAAGCTTTTGACCATGGCAACAATATCATCTGACTTGAACGGTTTCGAGATATGGTTGTCCGCACCACAATTTTGGTAACGCTGTTCATCAAACTCCTCAAAATCACTGGCAAGAAGTAGAACCTTGATCGAACTCGTTTCCGGAGATTCTTTGATTTTCGCGCTCAACTCAAAACCATCCAGACCCGGCATATCCACATCAGCCAAAACTATATCAGGATTAAATTGTGAAATTCGGTCGAAAGCTTCCTGGCCATTTCCGATTCCTTCAACCTCCACATCCTCAATTTCAAAAGCCATGGACACAATTTTTTGGATGGTAATGCTATCGTCAGCAACAAGAAGTCTAGATGTCATGAAACTCAACCCTCAGGGATTTTGAAAAGAACTTCAAAGATAGGACCCACTCCCGTGGCTGCTAGCCACAGGGGCAACTGGCAGGGGCTCTTTCTGCCGAGATAACCCTTTGCTAGCCACCCCTTTTAGCAGGGGAGACAGATAGCAGAAACCCGCCAAGCCGCCTATACTTCTTGCTCGTCAGCCCACTCCCCTGGGAGGGAACTGGCAAGAGTCCATTAAGCCTAGATGACCTTGTTAGCCAATAAAATACGCCCATTGGGTCCAGCGTCACGCTGGCGCCTAGTGGCCTAGTGGGGGAAAACCATTCAATCTCAACCAGTTAAGTATAACATAAAATATCAGGCCATAAAAAAAATTAGCCGCAAAACCTCATTCAAGCCTTAAAATCATCGATAAGATTTAGATAGAGTGTATCCCCACTCTATGTTTTAATATAGATGGTAACATTTTAAGTATCAGGTAGTTGGAGGTTTCCAGGCTTTGATTCATTTGCAATGGGTTTCCAATTCCATAAAAAAATTTGTATTGGGGTGCTGTGGCTGGTTGGCATTGCTGGGCGCCATCGGGGTTATCTCTCCCTCCAGCGCATTGGCCCTTTATATTCAAATTGATGGAGTCGCTGATATCAAAACAAACTTCAGCGAAGGGTGTTCATCCATCCAGGATCTTGCCAACCAGGCAGACCGCCAAAAAATAGATGTAGTCTTGTTTGCCGACTTTGCCCGAAATTCCATGGAATTCGGGATCAAACCTTTTGAAAGAATTTTTAAAAACATCATTCCCGGGCCTTCGGTACTCGACCGGGGAGCGGGAGGTTATTTATCCGAAATCAAGGAAAACGACCGTCAATTTGAACGCACCTTATTGATCCCCGGTGTAGAAACCATTCCTTTTTATTTCTGGAGCGGGAGCAACTACGATAAAAACCTCACAGCCCACAATTGGGACAAACATTTGCTGGTTTTTGGAATGGATACTGCTCAGGATCTTGAGCAATTGCCCCTGCCCAACAGCAATTTCTCTAAAAAATATACCCATGAGCTTCTCAACAATTTCATAATCATTGGGTTTATTTTCATGGTAACGGTCGGGGCCGTCTACAAAGGTTATTACCGAAAAATCACCGTGCCCCTCATGTTGTTCTTTGCCTTGATGACCCTGAACAACCATCCCTTTCAAAGTTCTCCTTTCGATCCTTACCATGGGGACCAAGGCATGGAGCCTTATCAAAATTTAATAGATTTCGCCACCTCTAAAGGCGCGTTGGTTTTCTGGAACCATATGGAAACCGATTCCGGTATCAATCAGAAAGGTACCACCGTCCTGGAAACACTGCCCTATCCGGATGACCTGTTAAAAACGCGAAACTATACCGGGTTCCAAGCCGTGGGCGACAACCCGATCCGTCAAACCGATCCGGGCCAGCAGTGGGATCAGGTACTTATGGAATACCTGAATGGAAAACGGGAACACCCGGTTTGGGGTTTTGGCGGAAATGATTATTTTTGCGAAGAACAAAAGGGGGATCGGCTGGGTTCCGTTCGCACCATTTTTCTCGTGCGCGAAAGGAACAATGACACCGTACTCGATGCCATGAAAAACGGAAGAATGTACGCCGTCCGCCAAGCCGACGCAAACCGGCTTTCTCTTGATGAGTTTGTGGTCGAGGACCAAAAAGCCGGTAACCAGGTAACGATGGGACAGGAATTGGTTGCGACAGACTTTCCCGCTATCAAACTTAAGCTTCGTTCTGTGCAGGGGGGGAACAAGACCGCCCAGATTCAGATTATCCGTAACGGAAGCCTGGTAAAAGCAGAAACTGTATCGCTACCTTATGAATTGACCTGGCGGGATGTCGGGGTAGACAGAAAGAGCCCCGCTTATTATCGAGTCAAGGCACAGGTCTCTCCCGAAGACCATTTGGTTTCTAATCCTATTTTTGTAAAATTTGTGGATAATATAGGAGTGGATGTGGCTACGGCCCCAGCCCCCGAGCCCGAACCTTCTCCAACCCCTGCTGAAAATTTCATGAAAAAACCGGTCGTGCCAATGGCTCCTCCAGTTTCTCAACCTGAAGCACCCCAGGTTGCGTCTCTTTCAGGGGTTCCATCTCCTACCCCGCCTGCTCTCTCAATGCCGACTCCATCGCAACCAAAACAGACCCCAACACCGGCTCCCATTCCACAACCTAGCATGACCGAGCCCCCCCAAGTCGAAATGGCTATGGAAGAATCTGCCCCGGAAAAACCGCCTATGGCCGAGTCGCCTCCGGGGAAAAACTTGATGGTCATGACCAATGGAGTGGGTCTAAAAAAAGGACCGGGAACGATTTTTTCAAACATCACCAAGCTACGCAAGGGCGAAGAGGTGCGTTTCGTGAGAAGAACCAATATCGAGTTCAATAACAGGAACTGGCTGGTGGTCAAATATAAAAACCGCTCCGGCTACATCTGGGAAGGCGTCGTCAAATGGGCGGAAAACTCCGCAGGTAATTAGCAATAGTTTTTTACCCCTGCACCCCATTCGGGGCATGCGTGATGTCCTCTTCATAAACCTTCATGCCCTGCAAGGGTAAAGGCAAAGGAAGAGGATATAACTAGGGCACGAAGTCTAAGGAACAATATCACCGCCACCGGCGGCTCGCCGATGCCTAGTGGTAGGTGTTTATTTTGGTGCCTTTGTCTAGTTGGTAGAGGAACAGGGTTTTATCTTCGCTGACCTTATCCGGGGTCATGCCGCGCAGGCAGAACCGGTACGACACGATACGCACAGACGGTTTCAATTTCTTTAATATTTCCGGGAACAACCGGTCCATCGCCTGATGGGTCAGGTAAAGATAAAGCACATCCGCTGAACCCGGATCAAAATCAAACATATTTCCCCGAACGATTTGTACCCGGTCACTGACCCCATTAATTCGGGCAAGCAGGCGGGCTATTACAACTTTTATAGGATCAATCTCCACACCGATTGCCCGGGTGAAAAATTCTTTCGCCGAAGTAATCAGCACCCTGCCCTCCCCGCAACCGAGGTCGCAGATGGTTTCTCCCGGCCGGATATTAGCAAATCGCAAAATCCGCCGGATAGTTCCAGGCAATAGAGGATGCCAGGGAGCCCCGAAAAAAATTGGCAAAATCACCATCGCCGCTAGGACCAGCAATGCGCAAATCAGAAGTATTTCGTGAAATTCAAACATGTTTTTTATAAGGTTCTCTAATTATTCGATAATTTAGCCTCAGGCGGCTCGTCAAGCCGCCTATACTTATTTCTCGCCGGATTAAGTTATTGCTCGTTGGCCCCACGCCTAGTGGCCCCCTAGCAGGGGAGGCAACTGGGCAAGGGCTTGATTGAGCCGAGAGCATTGTTGCTAGCCAGTGGATGCGATTGTAACCTTTCAGGGCATGAAGGCTAAGGAAGAGATATCACGCACACTGGCCCCACGCCTAGTGGGGTTTCTCAAATTGTTCTACCGCGACTGTCAACTCGTCCCATTCCTGCATCAGGAATTTTTCCTCAACTTTAAGGGTATTTTGTTGGTCCAGAGTTTCCATCAACCGGCTTTTCTGGTCCGCCTCGTAAATACTGGCATCGGCAAGCCGCGTTTGCAGGGCCTCCTTGGTTTGCATTAAAACCTCCAAACGGGACTCCACTTCCGCCAATCGTATTTGCAGGGGTTTTAGATTTTTATAACGCTCGTTTCGTTCTTCCGCTTCCTTTCTTTTCCTCTCCTTGTTCAACTTCGAGGAAGAAGGGTCCTTGGGCGAGCCCGAAGAAGGCTCAACATCCTGAACCTCTTTGGATTTCGCCCATTCATAATCACTGTAATTGCCGGGATAATCTTTGACCGTCCCTCCCTCCACCTCCCACACCCGGTTGATAAAACCATCGAGGAAAAACCGGTCATGAGAAATGATCACCAGACCGCCTTCATAATCAGAAAGAACTGCCGCCAAATGTTCCCGGGACCGCATATCCAGATGGTTTGTCGGTTCGTCAAACAAGACCAGCGACGGAGGACCTCCGCTGGCAACTGGCAATGGCTTTTTACTGCCAGCAACCGTTCTTCTCGACTTAACAAGTCCTTGCTCATTGCCGCCACGGCTAGTGGACGGTTTTTCATTTCCGGACTTACTCTTCTCCGGCCCAGTACCACCACACAGCATTCGCGCTAAAGCCAGGCGGGAGCGTTCTCCACCTGAAAGGACGGAGACTTTCTTCTCAACATCCTCCCCGGTGAATAAAAACGCCCCTAGAATATTTCGCTTTGCAGTGAGCAGGAGTCCTGGCGCGGTCTCTTCCAGGGATTGAAAAACCGTATGGTTAAAGTTAAGCGTCTCGCCCTGGTGCTGGGCAAAGTAGGACCGCGACACATTCGCTCCGAGTTTAACCTCCCCTTCATCCGGCTGAAGAGCACCTGCCATCAGTTTCAGCAGAGTGGATTTGCCCGCACCGTTCTCCCCTACCAGAGCCACTTTCCAGCCCCTTTCAAGGTTGATGGAAAAATTTTCATAAACCTTGAGGGCTCCATAACTTTTAGAGACCCCATTCATCTCCAAAACATGTCGCCCTGTTCTCGCTGGTTGGGGAAAACGAAAGTGAATGGCTTTTGTACCCTGGGTGGTTTGCACCCGCTCCATTTTTTCCAGCATTTTTATTCGGCTTTGCACCTGAGTGGCCTTGGTATTTTTGGCGCGAAACCTTTCTATAAACCGTTCCACCTCGGCAATTTTGCGGCTTTGGTTAGCAGCCTGGGACTCAAGCAACTCCTCCCTCTCTTGTTTCTGTTTTTCGTAGTCATCATAATTTCCGCTATAAACCGAAAGTGCTCCGCGATCCAACTCAATGATCCGGCTTGCCAAGGAATTTAAAAACCTGCGGTCATGGGAAATGAGCAGGACACTGCCCTCATAAGATTTCAGGAACGATTCCAGCCAAACCACGGATTTTAAATCCAGATGGTTTGACGGCTCATCCAGCAACAAGACATCCGGGCTCTGCAATAACAAGCGCGAAAGCTCACACCGCATTCGCCAGCCGCCGGATAACTGGTCGAGAGGTTGGTCCCACTTTTCCGATCTGATTCCCAGTCCTCGAAGGATGGTTTTTGCCCTGGCCTCCCGGTCATAGCCTCCCAAGCGTTCAAACTCGTGTTGCAGGTCTCCGTATCTGTCATGATAAGTCTGGTCAGATTGCAACCGCTCCATTTCTGTTTTCACCTTAAGGAAATGTGGGTCGCCAAGCACCACCCTTTCGAGAACGGTTTCACTCCCCCCTTCCAGTTCCTGTTCCAGCAAACCAAAACGCAGGCCTTTCCTGAGACTCACCTTACCCGAGTCCGGCACAGTTTTTCCTGTTATCACTTTAAAGAGAGTGGTCTTGCCGGTGCCGTTTTCCCCCACCAGCCCCACCTTTTCCCTTGGGCGAAGGTGGAAGCTGACATCCCCAAAAAGCACCTTGGAACCAAATTGTAAATTTACTTTCTCAATAAATATCACGAGGTGCCCTCGAGGCAATAAGTGTTCTTATACTAACCATGGACAATATGCTTTTTAATTAATGTCTATTTGCTCTCTCAACAAATATCAAAAGTCGAAGGTTCTTTTTGGAAAATTGAATTTAGGGGGTTGATCTGAGTTTAGGGTTGAAGGCTTCGCGCAGGCCTTCACCGCAAAGGTTGAATGCCAGCACCACAAACAGGATGGTGAATCCGGGAATAAACATCAGCCAGGGAGCATCGAACAAAAATGTTCTACCATCCGCCATAATGTTTCCCCAGGTCGCGTCCGGAGGTTGCACACCGAATCCCAGAAAACTCAAAGCAGACTCAGTAAGAATAGCGGTCGCCACACCAATTGTTGCCGAAACCAGAACCGGGGCTATGGCGTTGGGAACCATATGAATGAAGATGATCCGCCATTCGGGAATAGCCTGACTCCTGGCCGCTAAAACAAAATCTTGATCGCGCAATGATAAAAATTCAGCACGAACGAACCGGGCAATCCCCATCCAGCTCGTCAACCCGATCACAATCATGATGTTGTATATGCTGGGTGGAAGCAGTGCAACGACCGTTAAAATCAAAAAGAAACTGGGAAAACACAACATGATATCCACAAACCGCATAATGAGTGTATCCACCGTAATGAATGCCAGTTTGACCCGACCGTAATATCCGGCCAGTCCACCAAAAAAAATTCCTACTGTTAAGGCTATGCCAACTGCAACAAAACCAATTGTGAGTGAAACAAAGCTCCCTTCCACCATACGGGCAAAAACGTCCCGTCCAAGTTCATCCGTACCCAATAAATAGATTCCTACCAAGGGAGCATCTTCTTTGGGAGTGATAGTACTGGCGAAAGGGGTGAGCGGAGGAAGAAATTTTTCTGAAAGTCGTACAATCTTTGGGTCAAAAAGAATTATATTCTGCGTAAATACTTTTCCAAGTAATGCTAAAACAAATAATACAATTAGAAACCAAAAACTGACATACGCCCTGCGATTGCGTTTGAGAATATCCCAACGCTCCTGAAACAAGCCTTTAGACGGTGTCAGGGCATCGGCTTCGAAATTAATGATCGGTTCGTTCATAAGACTTTCCTAAAATTTGATACGCGGGTCCGCCACCGCATAAAGAACATCGGAAATCAACGTACCCAGCAAAACCAGAACGGCAGCAAAAAAATTCAACGTCAAGATAACGGGAAAATCGCGCGCCAGTATGGCTTCGAATCCCAACCGTCCCATTCCCGGCCAGGCAAATATGGTTTCAAAGATCACCGAACCTCCTATTAACCCCGGAATCATCAAACCAAACATGGTGATGAAAGGAAGAAGGGCATTACGCAATCCGTGATGGTAGATCACCTGATCCTCCGGCAAACCCTTGGCCCGTGCGGTGCGCATATAATCCTGATGAATCACTTCCAGCATTTGCGAACGCACGTAGCGGGAAAGTACCGCAATGCCGGCAATGGCCGAAATTATTGCGGGAAGAGTCAAATGCCATACCCGATCCATGGACCGGAGTAATAGCGGGGCCTCTTCCAGACCGAAGGTTCTCATCCCAATAACGGGGATATTAAAGGTCTTGACCATGAAAATGATAAGGAGATAAGCCAGGAAATAACCTGGGAATGATATCAGAGCATAAGAAATAAAAGTGCTGGTCCTATCAAATTTAGAATCTCGGTTTATGGCCGCTTCAATTCCAACAGGAAAGGCCAAAAACCAAATGATCATCATACTTACAATAAACAAGGGAAGAGAATTTAGAAATTTTCCCCAGATTTTTTCCATAACTGGCTGGTTATCCTTGAACGACTTGAGTTCACCGGTAAACAGATCTCTAACCCAATAAATATACTGAATGTGTATGGGTTCATCTAAATGGTAGGCCGCCCTAATTCGCTGAACATCTTCCGCCTTCATTCTCGGGTTGGAAGGATCCACCAATGCCGGCTCTCCCGGTGCCAGATGCACGACGGCGTGGGAAATGATGGAAATAAAAACCAGCAGGATGATCCTCTGCCAAATGTTTCGGAGAATAAAATTGATCACTATTGCCTCTGCAACCCGTAAGAAGTTATAATTTTGACCATGGACATTCTACAACTCAGCCACTACCTGGACAACCTTTTGGACATCCAATCCATTAGCGATTCGCCCAACGCCATGAACGGACTGCAAGTGCAAAACACCGGCGAAATAAAAAAAATAGGACTGGCGGTAGATCTGTGCCAGGCCACCATCGATCTGGCCATCGAAAAAAATTGCCAGA
>JYMV01002691.1_pt1 | contig 12345 bp, 9 predicted proteins | sample 338911 | NCBI WGS metagenome assembly JYMV01 (sample SAMN03354496, study PRJNA234377) | hydrothermal vent metagenome | biome: Deep sea; feature: Hydrothermal plumes at the Eastern Lau Spreading Center, Western Pacific Ocean; material: Seawater | place: Tonga | collected 2009 | depth 2000 m m | reverse complement strand
TAATGTATTTGATTTCCATAAGACTTCTGATACTCCTGAATGGTCATGGTGATATTGACGAGACTGTCGGCATCGCCTATGTGAAAATTCGGATCTGCAGGATCTATGGGATTGCCGTCGGCATTGAATACGAATGGTGGATGAGGCAGGAGTATGTGTGCGAAGACGAAGGCCGGGGATTGGTAGTCCTGGGCGATGTGTGAGATTCGATTCAAGGCTTCGATTTGTTTCGCACGGTGTGTATCGAATGCATTTTGCATCTGTATGTCCATGAGGAATTCATGAACCGGGGTTTGCCCGAGTAGTTTCAATTCGAACTGGTTCAACCGTCCGACGGAGGGGATCTCGAAGTACTGCATTCCAGCCCTGTTTGATCCGAGATAGGTCGCATTCAGCCCGATCGTAGAGTAACCGAGCTTTTGCAGTATCTTTACGAAACGATTTTGATAGTTGAACAACATCACCCATTTTTCGTCGTGGCTGTTTTCCAAGTTGTTCGACGCGACGAATTCTTCGAGCGTGTCCATGTTAAAGGTGGAGGCTAGGGAAAAGATGGTTCGGATATAGTTTGATCTTGATTTGTCGGCAATATAGAAACCTTCGTTTCGCAGGAGATCCATGAATTTTTGGGCGGGGTACTGGTAGAGTTCTTCGAGAACGTCGGCACGGCCGTAGCCGTCCAGCACGATGTAGTATATGTTTGGCCGTTCTACCCCTTCGGTGATTTCGACAGTTGGATCTTCGTAAACGATCAGCTCTCCTTGTGAGCGGGTCTCTATCACATTTCGCGCGACAGCCCAGAGGGGAAATGCGAGGGCAACGCAGGCGGCGATGTTGAAGAATACCGTGGCGGGGTCCCAGTTTTTTTTGCTCTTTATGACGAAATAGACGAGCCAGTTTACGAGGACAGTAATCAAGACCAGTTGCGCGGAGTAGAGTGAATAGAGGTTGTACGAGAAGAAGAGCAGGATTCCGATGGAAATGATAGATGCTGCTTTAGCGGGATTCTTGAGAATTCGCGCCAGGGCTGCGAAACTTAGAGTGGCGACAATCAGGACGGTAATAAGGCTGCGAAGGGCTTCCGAGAACGACAGCTGCTGGATGTTGGACGCGTAGAATGATACTACTGCATGCAGTGCAAAAAGCAGAGGATGTATTGGAAATCGCGCTATTGATCGAAAAGTTTCCAACACCGGGACTTCCCCTAAATCAACCTGTCGTCCAATGTAGTGTCCGACAGCACGACGCATGGACACCGAAGTTCGTGGGAAAACGGTTGTATGCTTCTCTATTCATTTCGGATTACGATTACGATTTTGCCTACGGCCTGGCGGTTGACGAAGACATTCAGGGCGTCGACGTAGTTTTCGAGGGAGAATTTCTGGGAGACGAGGGGTTTGAGTTCTCCGGCTGAGTAGAGTTCGAAGAGGTCTTTGGTGTTCTGGATGTGTACTTCGGGCTCGCGACGTCGGAAATCTCCCCAGAACACTCCGACAAGCTGGCAACCTTTGAGTAGCGCGAGGTTGATGGGGTATTTGGGGATTGTTCCGCTGGCGAATCCGATTACGAGTAGACGGCCTTTCCAGTTGATACAGCGTGCGCACTGATCGAAGAGATCTCCTCCGACGGGGTCGTAGATTACGTCTGCGCCGACGCCTCCGGTGAGTTTTTTGACTTTGTCTTTGAGTAGACCGTCGCCGTAGTTGATGAGTTCGTCTGCGCCGGCGTTTTTTGCGACTTCAAGTTTTTCGTCTGTGCTGGCTGCTGCGATGACACGTGCGCCCATGGTTTTTCCGAGTTCGACGGCGGAGATGCCTACTCCCCCACTCGCGCCGAGTACGAGCAAGTTTTCTCCCGGCTGCAAATCTGCACGCTGTTTGAGCGCATGGTAAGAGGTGTGGTAAATCATTCCGAAGCCGGAAGCGATTGTGAAATCCATGTCGTCTGGAATTTTCGTGACACCTCCTGCGGGACAAACGACTTTTTCGGCCATGCCTCCAGTGCCGATCATGGCCATGACGCGGTCGCCTTCGGCGAAATCGGTAACGCCTTCGCCTACTGCTGAAATAACACCTGCGACTTCAGATGCGGGTGTGAAGGGGAAGGGTGGTTGAAACTGATATTTGCCTTGAATCTGGAGGGTGTCCGGGAAGTTAAGACCGGTTGCGTAAATATCGATGAGGACTTCTCCGGCACCGGCTTGGGGATCGTCGATTTCATTTAGTTCCAGATTTTCCGGGGGGCCGTAGGATGTGCATTGTACTGCTTTCATATTGATTTCCTTCTCCGGTTATCACTTGGGGTTGCTATAATTTTTCCACTTGACTCCACGCGAGTTCGGCTTGATCGCGACACTGGTGTTCGCGTTCTCTCCATGTTTCCGAACTCGCGTTGCCGTCGAGACCGCGCTTGTAGACTCCCTGAACGATTGCGGCGCTTCTGAACAGGTTGTAAATGATGTAGAAGGGCCAGTTTTCGATGGGTTCGCGGTTTGCGAAGCGGCAGTACATGTCTACAAGTTCGTGTTCTGTGTACAGGCCTGTTTCCTCGACATCCACTGCGTTTTCTCCGTAGTACATTGAGCAGTTGTAACCGAGATCACCGAGGGGATGCCCGGATGTTGCGAGTTCCCAGTCCAGCACGGCCATTACGCGGGGTTCGGTTGGATGCACGATCATATTACCTACGCGGAAGTCGCCGTGAACGATGGTGGTCTCGTCGGACTGGGGTATGTTGGCGGGAAACCATTCGATCAAGGCGTCCATTTCGTCGATCGTCTCGGTCTCTGAAAGTTTGTATTGCTTTGACCAGCGAGAGATTTGGCGTTCGTAATAGTTGCCGGGGCGTCCGAAATCGCCGAGGCCGACTGATTCGCGGTTTACGCAGTGGAGCGCTGCGAGTACCTGCATGAGATGATCGTATAGCGGCTTTCGATCTTCGCGTGCGACGTTTGGCAGTCTAGGATCTACGATGACGCGTCCCTCAACGTGCTGCATTACATAGAAATCCTGTCCGATTACGGAGGCGTCTTCGCAGAGGCAATACATCTTCGGCACGGGAACGTCGGTATCGCGCAGGGCGTGCATGACGCGGTACTCGCGATCAATTTGGTGTGCGGACTTCAGGAGCTCACCGGGTGGCTTCTTGCGCAGTACATATTGGCGATCTGCTGTATCCAGACAATAGGTGGGGTTGGATTGACCGCCTTCGAACTGGCGCAGGTGCATGGAGTCGAAATCATCGTCAATATGGTCGTTCAGATAGTAGGCAAGGGCTGCTTCGTCGAAGCGGTGTGCTTCGCGTACTTCGGTTAACTCCGGGATATCTATCTGTTGCGAATCCGACATATATTGGCTGGCCTTGAAGAAGTGTTGATCGAGTGTCATCGTCAAAGGGAGTACTATACAAAATTTGATGTCTATATGGAAGCGGGTGGGCTGAGGGTGGCGATGAGGGATTGTTCTGTTTTGGGATTTCAGGAGAGTTCTGGAATAGACGAAAAAAGACCCGGAAGCGTTTTATTGCTCCCGGGTCAGCCCCTACTCCCAGACGGGACACTTGAGACCTTCTCCTTCCCCAAGTAACGACTGCTATTTTCTCGGTGTTAAAACCCAGCTTGTTTTGTATCTGATACCGCGGCCGAATCCTTCTATGGGCGTATGGCGGGTCGTTTCTACCTGGCAGCCTTTTACGTGGGTAAACCACCATCGTTGTATCGCTGAATGCATAATCATTTTCATGCCCTCCTGCAGGTTGCTTCCTTGCGGTCTTGCGCAGCTTCGACTTGATATCCGTATGCGGTCGATTGGTCTTTCCTGCGCATCTGTAGAATAAGACGGGGATGGGCGGAGGGTGTTTACAACTATTTTCAAAAAAAGCCCCCTGCGGCGAAATACGCTGCAAGGGGCTTTGATGATGCTGTTGTTGGAACCGGAGGGTTATTTTTCGTCACTGCCTTCGGCGGTGACTTTACCGGTGTTGAGCATTGCGAAAATCTTTGATACATCGTCTTTCACTTTGTCTTCGCATCCTGCGCAGCAGAGCTTGACGAGACGATTTCCAACGACGATGTTCAGCGCATTAGCGTTGAGCGTTTCGCCCGAAATTGGACATTGCGTGAGGTTGTAGGTCTTTGTCTGGGCGGCGATTACTGCTTTGTCGAGTTTTGCGATAAAGGCAACGGGATCAGCCGTCAGTTTGTCTTTGCATCCTGCGCAACACAGCCGGACGTGGCGGTTATTCACGACCATTTCAATGGGATCGCCCATGGAACCGAGTTTGCCGCCGCCTACGACGCAGGTTTGAACTGGATAAAAGTCTTTTTGCTGTGCAATGACGAGCTTGTCGATTTTTGCGATGAAGCCGGCGGGATCGGCTTCGAACTGGGGTTTACATCCTGCGCAGCAGAATTTCACTTCGCGGCCATCCAGAATCATCACGACCGGGTCGCCTTTTGAGTCGAGTTTTGCACCTGAGACGGGGCAGACATCGAGGGTAAAGGGATCGCCGACACGTTCTTCGGCCTGACTCGCCGGGGCAAGAACCATCATAAGTACGGCGGCCACTGCCGCGATCAAACTCACTTTTGTTTTTCCGAACATGAACTCTCTCCTTGCTATGGTAATTACACTTTTGTGTTAGTATTCAAGTATTAAACACCTTGATTAAGCTTCACTATTCCATGCCTGCGTTGAATTTGTCAATTAATCTCTCAATCGGGCCGTTTGGGACTGTTTTGCTGAGCCCATAATGCTGTGGCTACACCTGAGGCGATTACGATGGAGGACATGATGAGTCCTGCGACGGGGACTCCGCCTGACTTGCTCATGACGGTGTAGGCGAACAGCATGAGTAGAGACATGATTCCGAGACCGGCTAAGGCCACGCCTATGCGGAGGGCGTACCAAGCGGTTTGTGCGGAGTCGGTGTTTTTTAGGTCTCGACCGAGGCGTGCGACTTCGGCGATGGCTTCTTCCTCGGTCATTTTTCCCTGTTCGTCGGGCATTGCTTGTTCTCTTTTATCATGCTCGTGCCGGTTTATTGGACTGAGATCTGGTCACGCATTCCCTCGAAGCGTTTCTCGGCAATTCCACGTACATTCACGATGTCTTCGACTTTGCGAAAGGGCTGTTTCGTGCGATGGGCGATGATCGCCCTTGCGTAGGCCTCGCCGATTCCGGGTAGCGTTTCGAGTTGGGCCTGGGTGGCAGTATTGATGTTTATGAGGGGAGATGTTGCATTGCTGTCGATTATGCTTGATGTGGATACTGCGCCGCCGAGCAGATAGCTGCCATGATTTTTTGCGAGGGATGCTGCGATGTTGGATTCCTTGTGGCGGGGGACGTACAGCGTGGTTCCGTCGACCAATTGCGCTGCGAGGTTAATTTGTGTTGTATCGGCGCCGGGATCTTCGCCGCCTGCTGATTCGAGTGCGTGTGCGACGCGGCCCGTTTTGTCGAATCGGTAGACACCGGGAAACTGGACGCTTCCCTGTACGGAAACGATGACGGGGAGTGGCTCTAGGGGGTCGTCAGCGATCAGGGATTCGGTTTCCGGCGCGGGACGCTTTGGTTCCTCGGGGAAGGGTACGACGGATTCTGATGCATTTATGAAATACATTACGCCTGATCCTGCGATGATCGCGCAACCGACGAAGAGCAACACCAACTGTTCGCGTCGCATAATAAATCGACTTAACATATCTTCCCAAGCCCCAGATATCGATTTGAAAACCTATTATAGGCATCGCTAAACGGATTGTGCAAACGGATACCTTGCCGCTTATGACCTGGGGCGAATTCGGGCAGGCATGGGATCGGTTTAGTGGTCGTGTCCGTCGTGACCGTCGTCTACGGGGGCCGGGTCTAGCTGTGGTGCCTGGAAACTGACGACTTCTTCACCTTCGGTTGACTTGAAGGACTCCAGGGATGGGAGCAGTTTTCCAAAGAGTTCTTGGTCTATTGTGTATGTGGATATACTTCCGTTCAGGGACACGGAGTAGGTTTCTTCTTCGGCTTTTGCGATGTCGAGCTTCCACTCGCTGCCTTCGTCTGATTTTATGAGCAGGCTGCCGACTGTTTCGGCGGGGGCTGTCGGGGCATCGAGTAATACGTCATCGGCCTCGGCCTCGGAAATTGAAGTCAAGAGTGCGTCGATGGCGGTCTGCTTCGGCTCGAAGAAATCGTCTTCGGTTGTGGCTTCCCAATCGATATCGCCGAGGTCGAAGACGACGATTGAATCGCCTTGCGTCATTTCGACATGCACGATTTCGTCGTCGTCATCTACTGGTACGAGGTGGAGTTCGAACAATTCTTTGGAGGACAGAAAAATATTTTTGAAATCGGCGTGGCTCATCACGAGTGTGTCGGCGGCATCTTCGAGCTGCGCGTAGCGCCCCATGATGTGTTCGGATTCTGCACCGAGAGTAATGCGATGTGTTTTGTCGGCGGTGGCAAAGGAAACGCTGTGCTGCGAATCGGCGAATCCTCCGTCGGTCGCAGCATCGGCGTAGTCTGCGGCCTGCCATGAAGAAATAACGCGCTCCATTGTAGCGAGGGCTGTGTGATCGACGGGGAGATCGGAGGTCGGGGACACCACTTTCCAGTGGTCGCCGTCTTTAACTATGGTTACTGTACCATCCGGGGAGGTGTAACCCATGGTGGTCATCGAATCTTCTTCGAGCAAGAGTCCGGGCAGATCGTAGTAGGCGCCGCCAGCCGCGAAAAGCGCCTCAAACTTGCTCAGTTCGATAGAGTAGAGCGTTTCGTCGTTGTTGTCGATGCGCTTGACGTATGCCGGCCCGTTAAGAGACGGGTGGGAAATTTCCAGATCGATTAATTCTCCGTTCTCTCGGTGCATGGTAAGGTGATAATTGGGGTTGTCAGTACCCCATATTGTTTCTTTCTCAGGGCTTATGGCGGTCATTGCTGTTAAGTTGGATACGTATCGTTCCAGATCGCGGAACGGGGTTTGATGGAGATCACCTTTGAATCCGCCCTGAGTAACAACCCATTCTTTTTCGGCTTCGGTGATTTCGATGGATGTATCGGGCTCTTCTGAATCGGATGATTCGGATTCTTCTTTCGGGATATCGCGTTTTTCGGCCACCATGATTTTGTCTGTCATGGTCAATTCCATTTTTGTGAAGTCGTCGCCTTTTATACCAACGATCTGTTTATCGAGCCAGGGGAGGCTCTTTGGAGGATCGTCGTAGTCGAGACTATAGAGAAAGGCATCGCGTCGAATATTTTTGTTGACGATGTAGACGTTATCCGAACCGGAGGCGCGCATGAACATATCTCCGTAGTTGGGGGATTTTCCGGTTAATACGTGAAATACTTCCTGTCTGTCTCCGGTGAAACCGATGGTATGAAAGGCGCGTTCATCAGTCAGATCGTAGTCGGCGAGTGCATCATCGGTTACTTTGGCGCGGAATTCACCTTGCAGGCTTGCGACGGCGTCGAGCATTTGCTGGGCGCGGCCTTTGACTGCCCGCGCGTCGAAGAGTGACGCGACCTTCCACTGTTCATCGACCAGTGTTAATACGACCCGTTCACCGCTCTTGACGCCTGCGTAAATTTCGAGACGATCAACGGTCGAGATGTCGGCATCTTCGGGGATCAGAGGAGTCAATTCGGCCTGCTCCACGATGGACACTTGTGTATCTTGTGAGCGTTTTGCGACGATGATCACGGCTAATACCGCGAAAACGATGACTAAGGATATTATCGCCTTAGGTTTCATTATAGGCCTCCGTTTATCTGTTCTTGCAGCATACGCCGCGAGTTAATCTTGTGACTGGTTCATGTATGACAGAGTGTAGGCATTTCGGGAACGGCGACGCAGGAGTGTGGTGACGACTCCGATAATCGCGATCACAGTGCTCGCGAATCCATAGTTGACCGCTTTCCAGAAGCTGCGGGTTTTCGCATCGGGCATGTCGATAAGACGATCGACAGGTTTTCTGCCGCGTACGTTGACGAGGTCGTCGCCGAGAGTAACTGCATCGACGCTATTCAAAAACAGGTCAAGATTGCCTGTTTGAAGGAAGTTCTTTCGAAACATCTGTGAGCATCCCAACAAAACCAGCTTGCCGGGCGCTGCCTGGATTTCAGCCGGCTCGTCGGTCTCGGGGGTGGGCTGAACGGGGGGCATACCCGGTTTCGAAGCAGGTACGGGCCACGCGGGGCGTTCCAGATCTGCGAAGACATCGGGGAATTGGCCCTGAATCAGCGCCATCAGCGGATAGGGGCCTTCGGGGACTTCGGGTTGCAGGAACGTGTCATTGCTCAAGAATTCTTTAGAACGCTTCCACGAATTTTCGCTGGTAGTGATAAGCGTTTTGAAATCCAGGTTGAGTTCTTTCAGTTTCGCGTCGTCCAAATTCAATGCGGTTCCCCATAGATAAAAGATGGCGGAGAGACGGCTTGTGATGGAGGTGTCGGTATCCATCGTTGCATTGTTGATGAGCATGTGCATGGGAGAATCGATCGGCTGACTCATACGGAGCAGTCCGGCCAGCGAACCGCCGCCGCCAGCCTGGACATTCAGCGGAATATTATTCGCGTCCATCAGGATATCTTCGTCAACGCCGAGGCCGTAGTTTTCCAGCAGGGTGTTCATATCGGGTTTTTCCTCGCGCAGATCGATCTGGAATCCACGTGACGAGGGTGTGTAATTCCACTCGTAGTTTTGTATCGCGAGGACGACGGATTTTCCGCTGTGGAGCGCGCGACTGATCTCCCAACGCTGACGTTCGTTAAAGGCGCGGGGGTTGATGATCACGAGGGTATCATACTCATCCGGCAACGGACTTTCCTGGGTCAGTTCGACGCGTTCGACCTCGTATTTTTCAAAATCGAGTACCTGCTCAAGAACTTCGTAGGGATCCTCTGATTCCGGTATTGGTTGACCCATTTGCTCATACATCCGGCGTAAATCCTGCGGTATCGTTATAGCCTGCTTGGGAGCCACAAGCGCGACGATTGGTTTTTCATCGCGGGTCATTTTGAAGATCATGCTGACAAGTTTATATTCGAGTTGTTCGAGTGTTTGCGGGAGGATCTCGGGGATGATCTCCTCCTTGCTGTCTTTGTATGCGACACCGATGCTGGAGTATACGAGCTTGTTCATGATCTGGTCGTCGCTCATGGCCTGTACAGTGAAGGGCTGTACGCCTTTGTCCAGCATACGTTTTTCGAGGGCTTCTTCTTCGCCTAGATCCTCTTCTTCCTCTTCCCCATCAGCCTGGTTATTGATGACGGTGAGCGCTTCGGATGCGATGAGGTTAATCACAGAGAATTCGATGTTTCCTTTTGAAGCGACACTCAGCTCCTTTAACTTGTCCGAAATGTCTTGCTCCAGGTTGCTCATTTGGGTTGGCATGTCCGCCTTGGGTGAGATATAGAGTTTAATTTGGACCGGGGTATCGATTTCGCTGAGAATGTTCTTGGATGCATCTGAAATCGTGAATATCTTGTCTTCTGTGACATCGAATCGACCGAGGCTGGTATCGCCGATGATCCAGTTTCCCATGAGGCCAATCGCTATCATAATAGCAGCGGTTCCGGCGAATACCAGTTTTGCTCCGGCACGGGAGCGTCCATCGATGTAGAGGATATTGAGGAACAGCAGAATGGCGGTCCATGCGATGAAGTAGGTTATGTCCGCGACTTCGATTACGCCGCGAATGAATGCAGTGAAGTGACTGGACAGTCCGACGACGTCGTTCAGTAGGGTTCCGAGACCGGGTATGAAGTCGTCGATTTTTGCGGCGATGAATCCTGTGCCGAGCATGTATATGACGAAACAGGCGAGCAGTGTCACGATGAAGGAAAGGATCTGGTCCTTGAAGAATCCGGAAATGAAGATTCCGAGTGCGAGAAAATATCCTCCCAACAGCAATGCCCCGAGATAGGAGGAAACTATAGTGCCCTGGTCGGGGTTACCGAGTTTAATGAGCATGACCGGGATGGTGGCGGTGGCGGCGAGTGTCATGGCGAAGAATATGTAGCTTGCGAGGAATTTACCGAGGACGAGTTCGCGGGCCTTCATGGGAAAGGTGAGGAGCATTTCCCAGGTGTTTTCGCTGCGTTCCTGCGCCCATATCCGCATGGTGACGGCTGGAACAAAGATACACAGCATGAGCGGGAAATTCCCGAAGTAAGGGCGGACATCTGCGACGGGGAAGACGAAAAACGAGGCAGTGAAAAGCCCAACGCTGATGCCAACGAATACCATCATAAAGATGTATCCGATGGGTGAGGTAAAATATGCGCTGAGTTCGCGCCTTGCGATTGTCAGTATGTTTCTCATTATTCTACTCCCCCCTTTCCGGCTTTTTCGGTGAGGGTGAGGAAGGTTTCTTCGAGGGTTAAGGGTTCATTCGCCAATTCTTTCAACTCCCAGTTGTTGCTTCGTGCGGTGTCACTCACGGCTTTCCACAATTCCGAATCCGGTGAACCCAGCACGCTGAAGGTGGTATAGCCGTTCGTTTCATCGAGTGTGACGACTTTGCTTGCGCCTGGGACTGCGGACAGGCCGCGTTCGATTTCTTTCGCGTCACCTTTCACTGCGATACGGACGCGGTCATGGTCGGTGGCCTGCTTTTTCAATTCCGCAACGGTTCCGTTAGCAATAAGATCTCCACGGCTGATGATGACGACTCTGTCTGCGGAGGCTTCGACTTCCTGGAGGATGTGGGTGGACAGTAGGACTGTTTTTCCTTTCGCGAGACTGCGAATTAGCTCGCGAATTTCGAGAATTTGATGCGGGTCGAGGCCGGAGGTCGGCTCGTCGAGAATTATTACGCCGGGATTGTGGATGAGTGCCTGGGCCAGTCCTGTGCGTTGTCTGTAGCCTTTGGAGAGTTCGCGGACCACTTTTCGGTACATGGGTTTGAGTGCGCATTCTTCAAGAACCATATCGGTGCGCTCTTTGAGCTTTGCCCCGCGCAGTCCGCGGGACTCGCCAACGAATTTTAGGTAGCCGCGGACTTCCATGTCCATATAGAGGGGAAGGTTTTCCGGGAGGTAGCCGATATTCGCGCGTGCCTCTAACGGATTTTCCTTCACATCGAAGCCGGCGACCTGCGCAGTACCCTGGGTCGGGTACAGATAGGTCGTTAAAATTTTCATCGTAGTCGATTTACCGGCGCCGTTTGGCCCGAGCAAGGCCACGATTTCGCCGTCACCGACAGTAAACGATACATTGTTAAGCGCCTTTACAGGGCCATAGTGCATCGTCAATCCTTCTGCTTTAATCATCGTTCAACACTCTCCTGCGTGCTTATACTATTAAGTGGCGCGCGATCACGCGATCATTTCTCATACTAGAGCAAATACCGTGCCGTCTGGGTGCAGCACGGAAATCGAGGATGATAACAATTTGTCCTGCTGTATTCAATGATTTGCTTATGCACATCGATCCGGGGTCAGGCATATTTGGAACCCCAAAATGGTGGAAATTCCCCAGTTCAGACGGATATACTCGATTTACCGGAGAGTTTCTTGACCAGTTTCCCGACCTGGGTGCGGTTTTCGGCCTCCCACCATGAATTTAGAGTGTTTCCGAAGGCTTCTTCGAGCGTGAAGGCGCGGAGCTTTTCAAGCAAGGGTCTGTTAATGCTGTGTTTTGCTCGTTTCCAGGGTTCGCGCGGCATATCCATCCACTTTTTGAGCTTGGTCTCTGCCCAGAGCATCAGTTCTTCTTCTTTGCATGCTTCGTCAATGAGTCCGAAGTCCTGGGCATCTCCAGCATTGAGCAGCAGACCGTTGAAGAGCATCTGAGAGGCCTTGTGATTGCCGACGGCGAAGCGTGCGATCTCGATGATCGGCTCTGGGACGACGACGCCGACAGATACTTCGTTGAGTCCGATTTTTCCTTTTCCGTAGGCCATGATCCGGTGATCGCAGCACAGCGCGAAGACGCATCCGCCTGCCGGGGCATGGCCGTTTATTGCGGCGATGAGGGGTTTGGGAAACGCGACGAGTTCCGAGAGCATGCGGCCGAATGATTCCCAGAACTGAATCATTTTATCCTCGTCATAGTCGTAGAGCTCGACGACGTCAAGCCCTGCGCTGAAGATTGATCCTTTGCTGGTCAAAATGACCCCATCGACCGTGTTCGATTCGGCCAGTTTCAAGAATGTATCGCGAACGTTGTTTACCATATCCATGTTGATGGCGTTGGCTTTGGGCCGATTAAATCGTACGACGGCGACGTGTTCTTTAAATTCGATTTCGATGGTGTTCATATTATCCTCACTTGCTTTATGATTTCATATAGTTGATTACGTTTTGTTCCAGGGTGCGATGAAAGGCGAGGTTCTCATCGCGGTCGGTCGTT
>JYMV01027678.1_pt1 | contig 12350 bp, 14 predicted proteins | sample 338911 | NCBI WGS metagenome assembly JYMV01 (sample SAMN03354496, study PRJNA234377) | hydrothermal vent metagenome | biome: Deep sea; feature: Hydrothermal plumes at the Eastern Lau Spreading Center, Western Pacific Ocean; material: Seawater | place: Tonga | collected 2009 | depth 2000 m m | reverse complement strand
ATCCCTATCGCAGTTCCATCATAATCGCGTGGAGCAATCGTCACCTCTTTTAGCAAATTTTGAAGTACATCCAGATCAACGGTGAGCGGACATTGGATGAAGGATTGGCCAGCAAATACCAGCAAACCAACACGATCACCACGCCGGCCCGATATAAAATCTCTAGCGGTTTGCTTTACGACCTCCAGGCGATTGGGAGAAAAATCATCTGCCAGCATGCTACTACTGATATCTAATACCAACACCATATCAATCACATCCACGCTTGTCTGCTGCAATTGATCAACCAATCGCGGACGCGCCAGCGCGATAACTATCAGAGTAAGAATAAATAAATGAATGAACCGTAGAAAAGCAATACGGTATCGACCTGAATTTTTCAGGGATTCAGAAAAAAAGGCCTCCGAAGAATATGTTATAGTCCCTTCACGGAATTGCCCATACTTTTTATGCCATAATTGCAGTCCTGGGATCAAGATAAAACATACTAAATACCAGGGATACTGGAATTCCATTTGATTTGATAAATATTAATTCCTTGGATTAGCTGTAAAATTAACGATCAAATCCGAGTTTTGTTTCAGGTATGTGAAAATATTGAAAAAGTAAGTATTACAAACTAATCTCGTTGCGGTAAAAATGATTATTCTTCAGATTCTGTATCAGTATTTTTACCATTTTCTGAGTCTTCATCACTTGCAGGTTCTATTTCGTCCATAATTTGTTTTTTACTACCATCTACTGCATCCCGGAATTCATTAATCCCCTTTCCCAACCCACGGGCCAGTTCTGGTAGTCGTTTAGCTCCGAAAAGCAACAGGACAACCAGCAAAATGAGCAGTATTTCTCCTGTTCCAAGATTAAAAAATGCATATAGGATTTGCGGCTGTTGCATTTCAACCTCCATTGAAATTTATCGAAAATACCTTAAAATGTAATAAGCTGCAGCGATTCCAATGACACTGGTAAAATTAAACTTCATTGCTAAACCGAATTTCAGGGTTATAATCTTTAAATCCAATATAATCACTCCAGTTTCATTTCCAACAAGACCCTCTAGGTCAAAAGATAACGGGGTCAAGAAAAATTCCTTCACAACACTCTCCGGCAGCATCCAGCCAAAAAGTTCTCCCAAAACCCCGCCAATAACAGCCCCAACAAAAACTCCAAGAACAATAAGCGATACAGTCCGCTTATTCATCAATCTCCCATAAGATTTGTCTCTTCTAAGTGGCGAGCTTTAAGGGATTGTTGGTGTGACCTGATCATCCATAATACAATATTCCATATTATATATGTCATACATATGGGCAATAATACAAAGCCTTTCCAAATTACCAGTGCTAATGCACAAAAAATAAAAGTTATAAGCAGCAAGGAATTTGTGAGACCGGATTTAAATGTGATGAGTGGTGCTTTGGGGAAATGTATTGGACTCACCATGAGTACGCCTAATATGACCACTAAAACCAGTGCAGTTCTGGGATCACCATATTGATCTGCTCCCCCAATCTGGTTGTTAAATAACATATAGGCGCACAACGTCACCGTTGCAATTGGCGTGGAAAGTCCAATAAAATATTTTTTAGGTACATCTGTCGCCGCCTCAAGATTATACTTAGCCAACCTTATTGTTCCAAAAAGCAGCGGAATAAAACTAAATGTCACTCCCAGTAAGGGAGATAATCCATCCACATATAAGGTGTAAACTAAAACTGATGGTACGACACAAAAAGAGACCGTATCAGCTAGCGAGTCAAATTCTAATCCAAATTTGGAAGAAATGCCAAGAATTCGTGCCATCTTACCATCAAAAATATCCATCAACCCAGCAAAAAGTACTAAGATTCCTGCGTTATAATATTCTCCCTTCATGATGAGACCAATAGCTATAAAACCCAGAAACATATTCAAAATCGTCAAAATATTGGGGAAGAATTGTTTTTTTAACTTTCTTTTATGAATCCGGTTTTTCATTCAAAGTTACCTATTACTGTTTCGGTCCCGATGACTTTCTGACCTATTTTAACTTGTAAAGTTACACTTTTTGGTACAATCAAGTCTGTTCTTGATCCAAATCGAATAAATCCCAGTCGATCTCCCTGATTCATCGGGAGGTTTTTTTGGGCGTAACACAGGATTCGCCTAGCGATAAATCCAGCAATTTGCTTCACTTTTACTGGGCCATATTTGGTGTCGATTAGGATTTCTGTTTGTTCGTTATCGTCCGATGCTCTATGATCGAATGCAGCAAGGAATTTTCCAGGTTTATAATTTACATTTTGAAATTGACCGGTTATTGGCATTCGATTAGTATGTACATTAAAAATATTCAGAAAAATAGAGATTAATTTTGATTCTGGACCTACGTCAAGGTCATTCACTTCGGCTATCCGGATTATTTTACCATCTGCAGGTGAAACGATAGAATTCTTATCTCCTGTACATTGACGAACTGGATCACGAAAGAAATTTAAACAAAATAACAACAGGGCAACGATAAGGATACCCAGAGACATGTCTGCATTTAATATCCAGGCACCAACAAGAGTTCCAACAGCTGCGATAAAAAGTGGGATAATGAACAGGTGCCCTTCTGGTGCAATTTTCAATTGTAACTCCCCAGCCTGAGTCGCACACTGCGGTAGCTGCCATCCCGATAAACTTTTAACTTCAGTACATCACCTGATCTTAAGTCTTTTTCAGCGATTAAATCCCGAATACCAGCAGGAGAATCAACGTTTTTACCCCCAGCGGTAACAATAATATCACCAATAACCAAACCAGCTTTTTGAGCTGCACTGCCTTCTTCCACGTGAACGACAATAACACCACTCCTAAATGGAATTTCTAGATACCTTATAATACTCTTGGTTAACGGCTGGACAACCAATCCGGTAGAGAAACTACGATCTACTCTTCCAGTATTTTTCAATTCTTCAGCGATGCGTTTAGCCGTATTAATAGGAATTGCAAAACCGATACCTATGGAGCCCTGGTTATAATTGGAGCCGGTCAGAATAAACGTGTTGATGCCAATAACTTCCCCGATTGAATTAACCAGGGGACCTCCAGAATTTCCGGGGTTGATTGCTGCATCTGTTTGGATCATATTTTGCAGCACCCTGCCCGATTCCCTTTGTCTACCAAAATCCATATGGGTTGCACTCACAATTCCAACACTGGCTGTCGGCTGGTTACTGACACTGAACAATTCAAATGGATTGCCAAGCGCAATAACCCACTCACCTATGATTAAATCATCAGAATCGCCCAGTTCTGCATAAGGAAAATTTCTTCCTTCTAGGGTCAGCAGTGCTAAATCAGAAGTCTTATCCATACCAACAACCTCTGCATCGTACTCATTGCCTCCTGACAATGTGACCGTAATATTAGAGGCATTTTCAATAACATGGGTATTGGTCAGTACATAACCATCGGGACTAATCACGACACCACTACCTGAACTTTTCCTTGGATATATCTCAGGTGGGAAAAAAAATCGAAAGAATGGATCTGATATGGAATAGGCACTTACTTTTTGTTGAACGTTAATGCTGGCAACGGCGGGGCCGACCTTTTTGATTGCTTGAGTTATGGACGTTTCACGAGATCTATCGATAGAGCGTTGGGCAGGAATAAACGCTAACGAAATCGATAGGTTTAAGATTAATGCTATTTTGATTCTATTCATAATCAATACGATTCAAGATCAGCCCACATGCGGGTGCCCGATGAATATTGACATTTTTACGGGGATTTTGCAATAAATGGACGAAATTATCAAATTCAAAATACCCCACCGCAGTTTCAACCATCGTGCCTACAAGGTACCGAACCATGTGGTGTAGAAACCTATTACCAGCAATTAAAAAATTTACCATTTCCCCATCAGCTTTCCACTGAGAATGGTAAATCATGGATTTTGTATTATTTATGTTTTTTCGATATTTACTGTAAGATAAAAAATCATGCTCACCCAGTATCAATCGTGCCATTCCATTGAGTTTATCAATATCCAAATCTTTTACCATCCAAGCTTGATTTCTATAAAGGAGCGAGTCTCCTGAATAGCATTGATAGCGATACCACCTCTTAACTGCCTGAAATCGAGCTTCAAAATCAGAGGTTGTTTTCTCAACGGCCAAAACTTGGCAATCTGGTGGCAAATTACCATTCAAAGCATCACAGAGTTTTTTTTCGGTCAACTGCGTATCTAGATCAAAATGTGCGACTTGGCCAATAGCATGGACACCTCTATCTGTTCGGCCTGCACCATGAACCGGTATTCTATGTTCAGATCCAGTTATTTTAATTAGGGCTTTTTCCAGAGAAAACTGTACGGTTCGATCAGATTGTTGAAGCTGCCAACCATAAAAAGCAGATCCATCAAATTGAACTGTAATTTTATATCTTGTCAAATGAATGCAGTCCCACTAACCCGACAATAACCAATACTATCGCAAATTTATCAATCCACGTAGAAGATATAATAGGGTATACACTGCGCGGATATGCCTGCCCATACCCTCTCAATTTCATAACAGTTGTCAAATCATTGGCCCGCTCTAGGTTTAAAATAACAAAATCAGGAACCATGGCTGCAAAGTTCTGTGCTCGAATAAATTTATTTGCCGACTTGCTTAAAACCAATGCCTTGCGGGTGCGTTCTAATCGTTGCCACTGGTCTTGAAGACTAGGGTAAAACCTGAACGTAATGTCAGTGAATAAAATCAAATCTTCTACCCATTTCCAAGATTTATTCATCCTGTACCATAACCCCCGAATTGAAATGATTATATCACTGGATTTGGATAATATACTATATAGCGTCATAATACTGACCAACAAAATCATCCGACAGGTTGCTATTGAAACGTCTTGGATAATTAAACTGACATCCTTATTAGAAACCATCAGTGATATACATAAGAAAAATACGCCAGCGATGGGGAAATACATCCAAAATGGCCTTGATTTTAGTACCCATTCAGACCAGTGAGCACGGAAAAGAACAATTAATAAGACAGTCAATATTCCATGGAAAATAACCAGTTCAATAGATCGAGACAATAATGTTGAAACTGACAAACATAAAAAGATGACGATTTTCGTGAGCGGATGCAATATTATAACGCTAAGGAAATATTTACCTGCCAAGAAACTGTTTGATCAAACTCTAACCAGATCGGTCTGACAGATAACGATTCAATGTTTTTTAACCTGCTCAAATACAATGCATCAATGGCAGATACAATATGATTTAAGATAATGCCCCCTATAAAAAATTGACCTGCTAAACTCATTTCATCACTTTTAATCCTCATAGATTCAAATTTTATACGTTGAGCAACTGTATCCCATTGCCAAGGATAGTCAGCCCATTTTCCGACATTCTCATGCCGTCGCAATCGCAAATATTCAGCATCATAATCATCTATTGAATTAAAATTTCCTATGTCAACCCAGTATCGGTGTTGTTTATTGGAATTAGCTCCAGCGAATTCTGCAGCAAAAGACCTATATTTCAAAGCTTCCAATTCTGAAAGTGAATATAAACCAATACAGCCCAGCAACATTAATGATTCATTGATTATAAATAGCCGGGAACTCTTTGAGTATCCCTGTACAGCCTCGCCCCAACCAGGTAATATGGCGGATTTCACCATGGGATGAATATTTGGATTCCCCGATAGAAAACAGATGGGCAATGTCAAGATGAAAAAAATTATTTTTTTTGCCAAGACAATATAACCAATACGCACGAAGTTACGAAGCAAAAGGCGGCAAACACATCACCATAACGACTGTAAAAACTGCCAGGTTTCCCAATACTGATTTGCTCTATAAACACTGCCTGCTTACCCAGCGGAACTTTTTTCTGCACAGTCCCATCCGGCCTGATCACGCCAGAAATACCGGTATTAGCTGAACGTAAAACTGGAACTCGATTCTCTATAGCTCGTAATCTGGCCAATTCGAAATGCTGATATGGTCCTGCTGTATTCCCTAGCCAGCCATCATTCGCTTCGATCATTAATATTTCCGCTCCCTCGCCAATGAAACGACGAACAATTTTTGGTAAACTGGACTCGTAACAGATCAAATCAGAAAAACGGACTCCATCCCATTCAAACACTTTATATTCTTTGCCTGCGCGAAAACTGCCACGCTCGATATTCAGATTGAGCCATCTCAATGGATGAAAGAGAAACGGTAGCAGATCATATTCGGCAAATGGAACCAGATGGACTTTTGCATACATTTCATAATCACTGTCTGGACTAAGCCAAATTGCGCTGTTATAATAATATCTTTTCCCATCCTCTATTTTTCTATCAACTGTTCCTGTCAGGAGCGGAATGCCCGTTTGATCAACACGAGCCTGAAGCATTTTCCTTACCCGTGAATTTAACCGCAAATAAGCCGGGACAGCCGTTTCCGGAAATAGAACGATATCAGGGTTTAGATCCACAGCAGCCTGGTGAAGTGAATCCATTAGTGCAATTATGCGGTCCTTTTCATCCCATTTTGAATTCGGGTCCACATTTGGCTGAACAATAGCTACCTTTATTTTTCTGTGTGGATGACTGATGGAATGCAGTCTACCCCACCCGGCAATGGATAATCCTATTAACAAAACCAGAACGGCAATCATTGTTTCTCTGAGCATATTTTCTCTAATTATACCCAAATAAATCAGTGTATTGATGGCAATAATCCAGAATGAGATTCCATAGGGACCAGTGATTTCACCTATTTGTGTCAAAAATATGTATTCGGACTGTGTTAATGCCAAATTAATCCAGGGAAAGCCTAGAGGACCGAAACTGCGTACCCATTCCATAGTGACAATCAAAAATGGTAATAGAACGATTCCCCATTGAGATTTATTTGGCAGGAATCCAATGATCAGCCCAACCAATCCCCAAAATAGAGCCAGATAAATAACTGCAGCAACCAGACTTAAAAGTACAACACCAACACTTGCCCCTGAATTAAATCCTATCCAATAAACAGCAATAAAATTCTGGGTTAATCCAAATAGGCAGCCAAAGATAAAATTATCTTTTACATTTCCATGAAGCCAAATATGAAATAGGGGGATAAATCCAATCCAAGCAAGCCAACCTAAATGCCATGGCTGAAAAGCAATACCAAGAAGTACTCCGGAAAGGATAGCCTGCTGCCACTCAGGAAGGCTAAATATAGATTTCAACGTGATTGTTTATCGAGATACTGCTGAAGAAAAATGGCCGCTGCTGTACGATCCACTTTCGCTTTATTAAACCCGGTTTTAATCTTTTGCATGGTAAGTGCCCGTGTGGCACTTACAGAAGAAAGCCGCTCATCTTCAAGACTGACAGGTATACCTAGATCGGCCATGGTTTCGGCAAAATGTCGTACCCGCTTTGTCTGAGCGGTATCTTGACCTTGCATACCAATCGGTATGCCAATGACAATAGCTTCTACCTCTTTATCAGAAATAATACTTTGTAATTCAACCATAAGTTTATTGGTAGATAAATTCACCAGCGTTTTAAATGGAGACGCAATCATTTTTAATGGATCCGATAAGGCCAGTCCAATACGTCTCGCACCATAATCGATACCTAAAACTCTTCCCACTTAATTAAATTGGTTTACGCAAGTGCGATTTCATGATTTTGCCAGGTTTGAATCTAGTTTTCTTATGGGCGGGTACATATATTTCTTCATTCGTTCTTGGGTTCCGGGCTCGTGGTTTTGCCTTAGTCGGTTTAGATTCAAAAACACCAAAATTTCTCACTTCAATTCGCACATAGGGTTGGTCTGTACATAGATAATCCCTTATCACTATAAAAAATTCATCAATATAAGACAATGCCTTTCGTGTGCTGATTCCCTTACGTTTTGCCACTTCACTGGCGATATCTCGTTTCGTATATGTTTTTATATTCATTACCGTTATGCCCTTTCCACAGAATCTACATTTTTTATTTTGTTAAGTTTGTTTACAAGTCTATTTAATTGACGATTACTGCTTACCTGTACGACAAAATAAGCTGTTGCTATGGCACCACTTACTTTAGTATCGACACTACTTATATTTACATTTTGCCCAGCAATACATTCAGAAAGATTTTTTAATAATCCTTTATAATCCATTCCTACAATTTTTAATCTTACGTTAAATGTATCTTTCCGAGATACATTCCAATTTACTGGAATGAGTCGATCAGCTTCGTGGGTCATTACCGGTAAACTTCTACATGAAGATTGATGAACAGTGACTCCCCTGCCACGAGTGACAAATCCTAAAAGGTTATCGCCAGGGATCGGATTGCAGCATTTACCAAAATTCACCATAAGATTTGTAATCCCATCAAGAACAATACCATTTGTTTTAGAACGGGCGAAATCAAAAAAGCGATTCGAATTTTCGTCTTCTGAAGCCAGCATAGACTCGTCCTCTTGGGGACGGAGTTTTGAAAACATATCCCTGACGGTTAAAGAACCGTTGCCAAGAGCCACCATCAACGACTCAATATCCGCAAAGCCAAATTTCTTATATGAATCAATAAATTCCTGGTTTGCATCACTAATTTTTAGGCGACGGAGTGTTTTTTCTAATATTTCCTTACCCAGCTTTACACTTTCTTCCTGACGCATATTTTTCAAATATTTATTGATTGAATTGCGGGCTTTGCTGGTCACAACAAATTTTTGCCAGCCATAACTTGGTACCTGGCTTTTCCCAGTGATGATTTCTACTATGTCTCCGCTTTTCAATTTAGTATTTAGTGATACAATAGTATGATTTACTTTGGCGCCCATACAGTGCAAGCCAACCTGGGTGTGAACCTGGAAAGCAAAATCTACAGGGGTCGCATTGAGCGGTAATTGAACCAAGTCGCCTGCAGGCGTAAATACAAAAATCTCTCCACTGAACAGATCTATTTTTAGCAGGTCCATAAATTCTTTCGGATCTGCCGTCTCATTCTGTAGAACTTCCAACAATTCCCGAAGCCATTTTACATTACTATCAATTTCTGTAGTTTTTTTTCTGCCCTCTTTATACACCCAATGTGCTGCCACGCCTCTTTCAGCCGTATCATCCATATCATCAGTGCGAATTTGAATCTCTACCATTTTACCTCCAAAACCAATGACTGTTGTGTGAACCGATTGGTAGCCATTTGACTTTGGAGTTGCAATAAAATCTTTGAATCGTTCTTGGACTGGGGTATAAAGACTATGCACAATTCCCAAGGCCAGGTAGCATTGTTCAACCTTTTCAACAATGATTCGTATCGCATAGACATCATAAATGTCCTCAAAATCTTTATTGCGCCTTTCCATTTTCCCATTAATCGATGCATATGATTTCGGCCTGCCAAAAATTGTCGGAATGATATTGTAAGATTTCAGTTCTTTTTCAACAGGAGCAATATAGTCGCGAATAATTTTTTCACGCTGACGCTTTGTTGATTTCACTTTGGCAACGATTGATTTATAGGCATCTGGACTAAGTGTTTGGAATACCAAGTCGTCCAGTTGTGCTTTTACCGATGCCATCCCTAAACGATGGGCTAAGGGAGCGTATACATCCCGTGTTTCTATCGCAATACGATGTTGTTTGATCTTGGGTAAATATTTTATTGTGTGCATATTGTGCAGCCGGTCTGCAAATTTGATTATAATGACCCGGAGATCCTTAGCTACTGAGAGCAGCATCTTCATGAAATTGCCGGCCTGCTCCTCCTTACGGGTTGAAAATTTAATTCCACTAAGTTTCGTAACACCATCGACTAAACTTGCAAGATCCTGGCCAAATTCATCCTTAAGTTCTTTAATAGTTGCACTTGTATCTTCAACAGTATCATGGAGCAATCCTGCCATAATGGTAACTGAATCCATATTCCAGGAAGCCAACGTTGTAGCGACTTGGATACAATGGTTGAAATATGGTTCTCCAGAACGACGCTTTTGTCCTTCATGATGACGGTTACCGAATTCAAAGGCTCGCCAGAGCGTTTCCTTCAATGATTCTTTATCCTGATCAGAAGGAAAAGTGATTTTGTCTAATAATTGTATGAAGGATTTGGGATACTCGCCAAATAGCTGGGGAGCAAGCCGAGTAAGCGGATTATCCATTAAAATGGAGTTTCAGCCATCGAAAGGTTCTCAAATCTGGCGAATCGACTAATAAAAGTAGCTTCCACTAAACCGGTAGGGCCGTTACGCTGTTTTGCCACAATGATTTCTGCTTTGCCTTCGTCTTCGTCATCTTGAGTGTAAATCCAAGGGCGATATAGGAAAATAACAACATCTGCGTCTTGTTCAATTGCACCGCTTTCCCTAAGGTCTGATAATCTGGGTTTTTTTGTAGTTCGCTGTTCAACGGCACGGGATAATTGAGACAATGCTAGGATCGGAATATTTAACTCTTTCGCTAAAGCTTTCAATGATCTGGAAATATTAGAAATCTCCTGCTGACGACTGTCAATGCCTGATGTTCCCTGCATTAACTGCAAATAGTCTACTATGATCATATCAATGTCTTTTTCAGCTTTTAATCGACGAGCCTTGGCTCTCAACTCTAACACAGTTAATGCTGGGGAATCGTCTAAATACATGGATGCCTTAGCCAGGGGACCTACCGATAGGCTTAAATTTTTCCAATGAGCTTTAGGCAAGTTTCCTGTACGCACAAGATGGCTGTCCACCCGCGCTTCAGCACAAAGCAAACGCATCGCTAACTGGTAATTAGCCATTTCCAAGCTGAAAAAACCCACTTTCATTTTTGCTTCGACAGCTGCATTCCGCATCATGGTTAGTGCCAACGCCGTTTTTCCCATTCCCGGTCGACCAGCTACAACAATCAAATCACCATTCTGAAAACCAGATGTTAATTCATCCAATTCAAGTAAACCAGATGGGATACCAATAACAGTTCCTTTATGAGAACTTATCTTATCAATTTTTTCAAACGTATCTTGAAGAATCGGATCTATATGCTCAAAACCACCTTTGAGCTGATTTTGAGTTATCTGAAAAATAGACCTTTCGACTGTATCCAAGATTTCACCAATCTGCTTGCTGTCATCATAGGCTTCTTTGGCAATTTCACTGGAAAGATGAATTAGTTTTCTGAGCAACGCCTTTTCAAGTACAATTTTTGCATAACGTTCTACGTGTGCTGTGGTCGGTACAGACTCAACTAAGCCGGTGATATAGTATGCTCCGCCTACTTGTTCCAGTTCCTTATTTTTGTTTAAGACATCAACCACAGAAACAGTATCGATGGGCTCCCCTTGATCGAATAGATACATCATAGTGGACAATAATTTCCCGTGAGCATCCTTATAGAAATGACTCGGACTCAGCCATTGAAGAGTCTTACTGACCGCTTCTTTACTGGAAAGCATAGATCCCAGTACCGCCTGTTCTGCATCATCAGAATGCGGCTGAACATTTAATATTTGGTTATTATCCTGTGGCATGATCGATTAATTATTAACAAAATCACGAATAAGTTTAAAATCCTCCCAGGCGGGTGCTTTTAATCCCGGATTCCGCAATAAAGCAGCAGGATGATATGTAACGCGCAGAGGTGTACCGGCATAGTCATAAGTCTGTCCTCTCATATCTTTCAAGGGAATATCCTGCTTGAGCAACGTTTTCCCAGCTACACGTCCAAGAGCAACTATTAACTTCGGTTTGACAAGATCAATCTGCCGCTGTAGATAGGGTTCGCACTTTTCAACTTCCGAAGGCAATGGATCGCGATTATTAGGTGGTCGACATTTAATCACATTTGCAATGTACACATCATTATCCCGGTATTTACCAATAGCTCTGAGAATCTTATCTAGTAATTTCCCAGCACGACCGACAAATGGCTCTCCCTGCATGTCCTCCTGTTCACCAGGTGCTTCACCAACCAGCATCAAATTAGCTTTTGGATCACCAACTCCAAAAACGAAATTTGTTCTGGTTTTTCCCAGTGGACATTTTTGACAATGACATATTTCTGCATTGAAATCACTCAGGCTGTCAATTTTGTCATTTTCTCCCTGGCTAACTCCAGCGAAAATGTTGTCTGGTGAAGAGAGATACAAGTTATCACCAAATAATTCCTGCTGCTGCTTCAGGTATCGATGAACCGGGGATGTAACCTGATAACCCATGAATTAAATATTTTTTCGACGCCTCCAAACAACATCACCTGATAAGAAATGGGAAATAGCTTCAGTTGTAGGTTTTTCCTTTTCCTCATATTGCTCTGGTGTTTTTTCTTCTACTTCATCAAATACACCGTATTCTTCTGGTTCTAAATCGCGAAGAGATGCTTCTACAATACGTTC